>JAEIGA010010992.1_pt1 | contig 13734 bp, 11 predicted proteins | sample 9270691 | NCBI WGS metagenome assembly JAEIGA01 (sample SAMN17057246, study PRJNA624740) | gut metagenome | biome: biome; isolation source: fecal sample | host: Bos grunniens | place: China: Xizang | collected 2019 | reverse complement strand
GTTTGAGGAGTATCTGCGAGGCTATTGTTACGGATGCGATGTTCGACCTTCCCTCCTCGGGTCTCAAGGAGTTCACCGTGACTGTCGATTATGCCCGCCCAAGGGTAGATAAGATGCAGGTGCAGTAGTCTATATTATTATAAATAGGTATCAAAAGATGTGGGCTGACCCCTAAATGGGTCAGCCCACGCTTTATTAACAAACTAACTATTTCGTATGAGAGTGGGCAGGGCTACTCCTTTTTTGCCTTGAGAGCCCTAATGGTGCCGTCCCACTCGATGACATTGGTGGCCGTGGGGATGTGGACGACAACCCTGCGATTGGTCGCTACAACGAGTGTGTCACCCTCAATGCGCAACATCTCGGGAGTGATGCGGTAGTGCAGGAAGTAGATGTAGTTGTTGTCGCGGTGGTTGTCGGCCACATAGTCGTCATTGTCGCGCTCCATACGAATGACCTTTATCTCGGTCTTATCGAGCTGCTCCATTATGGGGCGCATCTCTTTGCGTGTGCGCTCGATTTGCCCCAGCCCGCTTAGAATCTGGGCTGCCAAGTAGAGGGTGAGCGTGACGGAGGTGGCCAGGAGTATTATGTTACTTGTTCTCATTGTTTTGCTGTTTTTTGTAGTTGGTATAAAGGGTTGTGAGCTCCTCGGCTGTGATGCCGAGGGTGGTCATACGACGGAAGAGGTTTTCGAGGTCGCCTTCGATGAACTCTCGGCGGCTCTCGGCGAGTGAGCGTGCGGCTGCCCCCTCGGCCACAAAGTAGCCTATGCCTCGCGAGGAGGTGATGATGCCGCCGGCCGATAGGGCCTCATAGGCACGCATCACCGTATTGGGGTTCACCTGTAGCTCCACGGCAAGCTCCCTGACGGAGGGCACACGGTCGCCTTCGCGGAGGTGGCCTATGATTATGCGCTCCACGACAATGTCGTAGATGTGCTGATAGATGGGTTTGTTTGTTCCAAAGTCCATAGTGCGCCCTCCAAGGTTATTTGGTTTCGTACTCGCGGAATCTGAACCAAGCTGCAATAAGGAGAATTGCAGGAATGATTAGCGAGTGCCAAGCCTCGGGCCAGAAGATGCGCTCGGTGAAGAACTCAATCTGCGTATCACCCACCGTGTAGAGATGCTCCAGCGTGGATGTGAAGTGGGGGATGTTTATCTCGCCCACGCTTGTGCCATAGCCGTTGTGGAAGAGTATGATAGGCAGGAAGTGGAGCAGAAGTATAACGCCCCAGATGGCGAACATAGGCTTGGCTACATTGCCCTTGTGGGCCATTGTGCAGGCGAGGATGGACACAGCAAAAAACATAGCCGAGAGTTGTAGGAACTCCGTAAGACCGCAAAACCAGTGACCAGCAATGTAGGAGTAACTGATCGAGACCTCGCAAGACTCGAAAGATTCGGGTGCCACAAGGCTTGCCGCAACCTCCATTATGCCAATGGACAGAGCGGAGAGCAGAAGTGTGTTGAGCGTGGCGAAGAGGAACTTCTCGCCCGTAGTGGCGGGCAGTGTGAAGGCCTCAACCTGCTTGCCCGTCTGATAGTAGTTGGAGAAACTATACTTGGCGGCCAAGATGGGCGTTACGAGCGATACGAAGAGTAGCGACGACTCAAAGGCGGCCATCGAGGGGAGCTCGGGCTCCAGTGCCCTCCATAGCGAGTAGGCCATAAAGAGCAGATAGATGCCGACATAGATCAGATAGCTCTGGCGATTCTCTGTGTAGTGCTTGCGAGCCAGGAGCGCCACGCGGCCGAGTGAGAATGATTGTGTTGCTTTCATAGTTGTGGGTTATTTAGTTGAGGGGTTTAGGATGCTTCTTATTTCTCTGGGCTTGAGGGTAGCCGCACCGAAGAGCAGTTCGATGTCGATGTTGCTCTCCTCGTGGGTGGTGTTGGGTGCCACTACTGCATAGCCGCCGAGTGCGGGCTGGGAGTAGAGTGCCCCCTCGGCCGAACTCTCCACCGAAAAGCGCAGTCGGCTCGATATCTCGTAGGTGGAGGCATCCACTACCACACCCTTTCTGTCCAGGATGATGATGTGGTCCAAGAGATTCTCCACATCTTTGACCTGATGGGTGGAGATTATGGCTGTGCGCTCCTCGGTGGCCCACCTTGCCACCAGACGGCGAAATACCTGCTTGGAGGTGATGTCAAGACCATTGGTGGGCTCGTCAAGGAGCAACAGAGGGGTGCTGCAGGCCATTGCAAAGGCGATGAGTACCTTTTTGCGCTGACCCATCGAAAGGGAGCCAAACTTCGCTGTGGTGTCCACCTGGAATTCGCCAACGGCCTCGCGGAAGAAGGCGTGGTCGAAGTCGGGGTAGAATGGGGCAGTGACCGATACCCACTTGTTGGCGCTGATGTTGGGGAGTGAGAACTCCTCGGGGAGGTAGGCAATCTCGGTGAGCATCGACTGCTTGCGCTCGTGGGCCTTGTGGCCAAATGTTGTTACACTACCCTCGGTTGGGCGCAATAGACCGCTCGAGAGTTTCAGAAGCGTACTCTTGCCAATGCCGTTGGCGCCGAGTAGCCCGCAGATGCGCCCCTTTTCGATGGAGAGCGACAGGTCGCGGAAGATTTGCTCTTTGCCGCGATAGCTGAATGTGAGATTCTTTGCTTTAATCATAAGTGTATGGGTGTATTAATAGATTAGTACACCACAAAGGTAGAGAAAAAATCCTATCCTCCAAATTTTTTTCGGTAGTTTTTTTGAGTGGGAGTGGGGTAGAAAAAGACAAGGCTGTATTAAAATACAGCCTTGCGTGGTATGATTTTTTTGTTTGTTGTTGCTTTAGAAGCGATAGCCGAGGGTGAGGCCAATGGAGATGTAGCGATACTCGTCGGCCACACGGAAGATATCCTTCGAGCGGAATTGGTTCATATACCTTACATCGAGGAGCCAATTTTTATAGTCGGCACCGATGACGCCGGTCCAGCCCCAAGGGTCGCGGCTAAGCATATCGGCCACAATGTTCTGGTAGGCATTGTCGGTATCCTTGAAGGAGGTGTTGGCACTCTGGTAGATGTTCACCGTGTAGGTTGGACCCACGCCTACGCGCAGGTTGATACCGCTTTGGAGTTTGTAGCCACCACCAATCACCAGAGGGAAGGTGAAGTTGCCTGCCGAGGCGCTTTGACCTCCTCCGAAGTAGAAGTCCATATCCCACGAGGCGTCTAACTGGCCATAGAGCGAAAAACCCTTTTTTAGGGGGAGAATACCCCTCATATAGCCGCCCAGCTGGAGGCCTACATTGGGGCCGCCGAGGAGCGAGTGGAGAGCCTCGGTGTTGCTCACCAAGTGCTGATAGGGCATCGACAAGCCCACTTTGGGGCCGAAGATGAAGTTCTGCTGTCGAATCTCCTTGGCGCTCTTGCCGCTCTGTGCAAAGGTGGCGGTGGCGAGCACGAGGGCCAGAAGTGTGGTAATTATTCTTTTTGCCATAGTTGCAACTCTCTTTTATCGGTTAATCATCCAGCCACCAAAGGGCGAGGGGAGTGCCTCGACGGGGTTGGTAGCGCGGGTTTCGGTGGGGTAGTTGGTGTCGCTGAAGGTCATCGACTCGCTGTGCTCCATAGCGTCGTAGGTGCCCACTTTGCTTGTTGCCTTGTTAGCCTCGGCGTCAAAGGAGTAGATGTCGAAACCGCAAGCGTTGTCGATTGAGAGCAACAGACCTCGGTTGTTCTCCTCAATAGCCTCGGTGGTCATCACGATGGGCTCGGTGCCGTTTGCACCCGCACCGTGGAGGCGCAGAATCTCCTTCACCTTGCCCGACTTGTCGTAGGAGGCTGCCCAGATGGTGTCGTTCTGGAAAGCATTTACGGGCTCTTTGAGCTCCCATAGGATGTGGTCATAGTCGGTGCCATCGAAAGTGATGGTTCTCTCCTCGGGGTTGTAGATGCCGAGCAGACGGGGGCGTGAGAGTCCGAAGAGCTCGGAGGCTACATACTCATACTTGCCCACCTTCTGCAGACGCATATAGAAACCACCCTTCTGTGGGTTGGTTGCCTCGGCGGGGGCGTTGTAGCGGGTATCGTAGTAGCCCACCCTTACAAGGGGAGCCTTCTCGTCGTCGGTGATGGTGAGGATAACCTCCTTTGTGGAACCCATCTCGGTACCCTCAACCTTGGTGAGTGAGAACTTGAAGGTGATGGTCTCGCCTTGGAGGTAGTCGTTGTCGATGCTCTTGAAGGTTATACGCTGGTTGTAGTTGTTGTATGTCACCTCCATATTCTCGATTTTGGCCGTGCGGTCACCGGTCTTGGTCACGGTGTAGTTCTTGTCCGTAACATCAAACTCGATAACATCATCCATTGTGAGTTCCTTGCCGAGGTTGTCTTTGCCGGTTAGCATTTCTACCTCCATATCGACCACTACGGGGTATTTGTAGGGGGTGTACATCAGATAGACCGACACATAACCATCCTCGGCACCCTCGTCGCACTTGAACGAGGTGTTGCCGAACTCGAGGTCGGTGGCGTGTGGCTCGTCGCTGCAGGAGGCAAGCGAGAGGAGGCCCCAGAGGGCTACCACCATCCACAAAGCGTTATATCTTATTTTTGCCATAAGAGGTTTTTGTTATATTCGTGTTTTTGGATACTTATTTGGTGTTGTTGTCCTTTATGTGCGCGCGCAGTGCGCACACATTATGCAAAGGTAACGCATTTTTGGAGAAAATCGTACAACTATCTCTCCAAAAAGCAAAATTTTGTCGATTTTGTTCGCTGTTTGTCGGCTACTCGATGGCTGTGCAGTAGGTTTCGTAGAGCTCCATTACGCCGTTTGTGTAGGCGATGGTGATTTTGGCGTCGCGGAAGCGTCGCACCCTGCAATCATTCTCGGCAACCCACTCGGCGCTATTCATATTGAGGAACATCGCCGACACCTCCTCCCACGAGTGGGGGTTGCCGCCCGCCACCTCCACGAGGCGCTGTGCCTCCATTGTGCGTGTTATGCCACAGTTGTAGCTCGCAACCATAATGGCCATCTGGTCGTTGTTGGTGGGGAAGTCGCCGAAGCCGAGCGCTCGACTGCTACGGCGCAACAGTTTGGCCGCCAGAGTGATATTGGTGTTCGGGTTGTTCAGGTCATACTCTCCCTCGAGGCGCAAATCCTCAATCACAACGGGGGTTACCTGCATAAGTCCCACGGCTCCTCGCTCGGAGACCTGGTTGTTGCGGAAGCGTGATTCGTGGTAGGCCATTGCCGACATTAGACGCCAATCTACACCCACCCGTTCGGATATCTGCTTGAGCTGTGTGTCCCAAACCGAGATGCCGTCAATAACCCTCGTGGGACGATAGTTCAGGTGGGTGAAACGCTCGGCCACCGAGGTCTCACCGAAGTAGATATCGACCATTGTGGCATAGGCCTCCGTTGTCGAAAAGAGCTCCAGCGAGCGGTTGAACTCGTTTTTGGTATGTTTGTCGGCAAAGACCAGCAACACCTCATAGGGCTCCTCAATGGTACCCACAGTCTTCAGGTCGCGGTAGAGAAAACGGATGAGCTCGGCCTCGCTCGGCTCGCAGATGATGGCGTCGGCCTTGCCGGCAACCATCCTTTGGGCCATAGCTATACCCTCCATCTGGGTTGTGTCACACTTGGCCCCCATTTCGAGCAGCGAGTTGAAGGTGGGGGTGTGGTGGAACGAGATGTCCGAGAGTACTCTCTTGCCCTTCCAGGCCTCTGCCGAGGAGATACCCTTGGCGCTGGAGGCCCAACGGGGCATTACAAGGATGTAGTTTGTGGTGTAAAGGCTCTCGATGTGGTAGCCCCTAAACTGCTTTTTTGCGTGGGCGGGGATTACGGCCAGGTCGGTGGTTCCCAGCCTTAACCCCTCAAGTAGGTTCTCTACGGGGATGTCGATGGTGATGTCGATGGTGTGGTCACACCTGACAGCCAGCGAGTCGGCCAGGTCGGCCACAAAACCATACCTCTCACCGCCTGCCACACACGAGCCTGCCACTTGGTCGGCCACCCCCATACGCCAATGTTTTGGGCGCGAGGAGTGACTCTCGGTGGTTTTGTCGGCTATGACTATGCCACAGATGATACCTACACACAGAAGTAGGATGGTTCGTATGGCGAGTCGTTTAGTCATCGAAATACCAGCATACACCCATCTTTATGAGTGCGCGGTTGTAGGGGTAGAAGGGGACACTGAAGGAGTCTTTGTAGTTGTCCAGGAGTCCCTCCGAGAGGTGTTGGTACTGAAGAAATATTCTCATCGTCTTCCACTTGGCCGTAAGGAAGGCGTTGGCGTAGGGGTAGTTGCCCACCAGCGCCTCGTTCTGGTTGTGGAAAATCATAAGCGCGGGGTTGTAGACCTGCGCATAATAGGGGGTGTTGGCCCAGCAATCCACACCAATCTTGAGGGTGAGCACATTCTTGACGGGCTGGAAGGTGTAGTAGTAGGAGATGTGGCCCGCGAGTCTGGGCACGGGGAAGATATCCGAACTACTGTGCTGGAAGAGGATACGGTGGTCGAGGTGTAGTCCGCCGAGGGCGAAATTCTGCTCGAGGTAGATGGCCGACACGCTCTCAATGCCAATGCTTTGGGTGGGCATTGCGTCAGTGCCGTAGTATATCGGGTTGCCGATGATGGCCTGATTGACTCCGATTTTTGTTCCCGTCAGGGGGATGTCCAAGGTAACATCCAACTCCGTGATGTTCTGTCGCTGGAAGGAGTTCTCCCACACGAAGTGGTTGGAGAAGTAGTGCTCCTCCCAATAGGAGGGGCTCTGGAGGTCATACTTGAGCGCTCCCGAGAGGGTTACGGGCACATCCTTGATGAAGAATCTAAGGGCTGCATCGGCGTCGAAGTCGATATCTCCGGCTCTGTAACCCACCATATTAACCCTCGCTCTGCCGTGCCAGTCGAACCACTTGCCAATCTTACCCTGCGCATCGGCATAGAGGTAGAAGGTGTTGTATTTGTCGGCCTTGGTGCCCGAGAGGTAGCTGTCCATATGGAATTGGCGATACTCGTGGTGGTCCCAGCCCACTCCGCCATCAATGGTGCCGATTACACCGTCGCGGTCGTAGGGTACAAACTGCACAAAGAGTCGGTTGGCAAGGAGCGACTCGGTGAGTGTGTCGTTTGTGGTGTTGGGGTCGATATACCAATTATCGTAGAAGTTGCGGGTTTCGATAACGCCGCCACGACGGTCGGTGATGTTGTAGGTTGTGCCCTTGCGCGTGTCGTTGTAGCGGCGGCCCCAACGGTTGTAAGTTATGGCGTGGCCGATGTGTAGGGCGGTGTGGTTGGCCATCGTGAAGTCGTCGTCGGTGAGCGCCGTGAAGGGTATGCCGTAGCTCTGCACCGCGTAGAGCGAGGTGTTGGTGGCTTTGTTGAGCGCGTCGGCCATCTTCATTGGAAGTCCCTGTGCCGACTCGTAGAGGGTGTCGCTCACGTGCCAAGCCTCCACCAAACCGCCGTTCTCCCTCTGGGAGATGGAGTTGGTAATCACTCCTGCGTGGAGCGAGTAGCGCTTGCCGGTGTGGGTGAGCGCTGCCGAGAAGTCCTGCACCTTGCCTCGCTGCCAGGTGTAGATACCTCGGGAGTGGTAGTTGTTGTAGCGCACATTGAAGCCCGTTGAGGGGGTGATGTTCTGTGCGTGCAGAATCTCGAGTTTGTCCTCCGCATAGCGCTTCTGACCTGCCGTCTGATAGGCGAGCGAGGTGTAGGGGCGCTTGTTGTTGTAGTGGGGAGCGTTCTCGATGGTGAAGAGGTAGGCGTAGTATGCCTTTGTGTAGTCGAAGTTGTTGCCTCGTGGGCGTCGGAAGAAGTTCAGGGGTGTGGATACACCACCCAGAATGCCGACATTGGCATCGCCCACATCCTCCCTTTGGAATGGATAGTCGCGGTTAAATTCGCCCAGAAGGGTATCTACGGGCATCATATGCACGTGGTTGGTGTAGGTGTCGGCCACCCATTTGAAGTGCTTTTGATAGCGTATGCTATCGTTGAAGAAGTAGGACTCGAGGGGCATAATCTCCTTGACTTTCACCGAGTCGGTCTGCTCCTGCTTCTCTATGGGGTTGCCGTTTTCGTCAAACTCCTGTTCTTGGGAGTAGGGGTTGTTGGTCTGCATTGCGGCGGCGAGTGCGGCGCTATCGTTGCGTCCGAGATCTCCGTTGGTTATGTATTGTGCGTGCAGACGGGTTGTGGTGCCGAGTAGCGCCACGAGCAATATGGAAAGTATGTAGATAGTTTTTTTCACCGTTTTATGCCCTCCTCTCTCTGTTGGTTTTGATGGTTGAGGTAAGTTGGATTATCAGCGAGGTGAGGATGTAGAGCAGAATGACCACCCAGAGGGTGCCCACACCTCCCACGATGAAGCAGGTGAGTGCCAGCGTCGCAAAGCCGAGCCTTACGGCATTCTCCTTGAGCGCAAAGGTTTTGAACTTGAAGGAGAACATCCTTATGGGCGAGATGAGCAGCCACGCACCAACGACACTGATGGCGAGTATATGGCTGGGAGAGAGCACAATGGAGCCCGTCTGCATAGCCCACGCCAAGGAGCCTATGGCGATGGCAAGTGCGGGGGTGGGAAGGCCGATGAAACTCTCTTTCTGCTCTTCGTCGATGTTGAAGCGAGCCAAGCGCAGAGCCGAGCAGAGTGCCACGCCGAGGCATATCAACCACCACCAACCCTCGCCTTGTGCGTCGTTGAACATTGCAACAAGCACCACCGAAGGGGTCACTCCGAAACTCACCATATCGGCCAGCGAGTCGAGCTGCACGCCGAGGGGGGAGTATTGTCCCGTGAGCCTTGCCGCGAAGCCATCGAGGAAGTCGAAGATGGCCGAGGCGAGGGTGAAGAGGATGGGGAGTGTGAGGGGAGCCTCTGCGGGTGACCAGATGTGTGAAATGGCCAGCAGTGTGGCCACCACGCCACACAAAAGGTTGCTGAGGGTGAGAATATTTGGCAGTGTGAAATACTTTATTTTCATCTTTTCGCGTTCTAAAACTGAATACTTCTAAATAAAAGTGGTATAATAATTGGCAAAGGTAGTAAAATTTCGTACTTTTGTCCAATAGTAACCGAGGGAAGTTGTGCAAAAATAACGCACTCCCTCCCAAAAAGATTGCATTAGCGATGAATAACAACCAATTTTGTGTGATTATGGCGGGCGGAGTCGGTAGCCGATTCTGGCCCATAAGCCGCCATTCAAGGCCAAAACAGTTTCTCGATGTGCTCGGCACGGGCAAGAGCCTGCTGAGAGCAACCTTCGAGCGCTTTGCAAACATCATCCCCGTTGGGAATATCCTGGTGGCCACCAATACGGCCTACCGTGATATGGTCTTGGAGGAGATTCCCGAGATTGCCCCTTCGCAGGTGTTGTGTGAGCCCGTGGGCAGGAATACGGCCCCTTGTGTGGCCTATGCGGCTATGCACATCCGCAGTCTTAACCCTGCGGCCACAATGGTTGTGAGCCCTTCGGACCACCTTATCCTCAATGAGCACCACTTCTGCGAGGTTATCCAGCAGTGCCTGGACTTTATCGATGAGAAGCCCGACACGCTGCTCACCATCGGTCTTGAGCCCACACGCCCCGAGACGGGATATGGTTATATTCAGGTGAGCAAGAAGGTTACCCACGGCAAGTTCAATAAGGTTAAAACCTTCACAGAGAAGCCCAATGCGGAGTTGGCGAAGGTCTTCGTGGATAGCGGTGAGTACTTCTGGAATTCGGGTATTTTCGCTTGGAGTGTCACCACAATTCTTGAGGCCTTCAAGGAGCATCAGAGCGAAACCTACGAGATTCTGGACTCCATCCGTGAGGCCTACGGAACTCCCGACGAGCAGGCCGCCATTGATAGGGTATATCCCGAGTGTGGAGGTATCTCGGTGGATTACGGCATTATGGAGCGTTCGTCGAATGTGTGGGTGCGTTGCAGCGACTTCGGTTGGAGCGATTTGGGTACCTGGGGCTCCATCTACCAACACTCCACCAAGGATGAGCAGGGCAATACGCTCCGTATGGGCACCTTCACCTTCGATACGGAAAACTGCATCGTAAAACTCCCCTCGGGCAAGATTGCCGTTCTTGAGGGGCTCAAGGACTACATTGTGGTCGATACGGAGGATGTGCTGATGGTCTGCCCGAGAAAGGCCGAGCAACACATCAAACGCTTCATTGAGAATGTCAAATTCGAGACGGGCGAGAAACATATTTAGTGAGCCAAACGGAAGATGATTAAAGGAGAAATCGTAGAGAGATTATATGACCTTTTCTGCGCCTCGAGTGGGGTGCAGACCGATAGCCGCAAGGTGCAAAAGGGCGAGATGTTCTTTGCCCTGAGGGGTGACAATTTCGATGGTAACCGCTATGCTGCAAAGGCGCTCGAGGCGGGCGCAGTGGTGGCTGTTGTGGATGACGCACAAGTAGCTCTGGATGAGCGCTATGTGGTGGTTGATAATGTGCTGGAGGCTCTTCAGGGGCTTGCCCATCGCCACCGTCAGGAGTTCAACTTTCCGGTGCTTGCCATCACGGGTACCAACGGCAAAACCACAACCAAGGAGTTGGTGGCTGCGGTGCTGTCGAGAAAGTATCGCACCTGCTTCACGCAGGGTAATCTGAACAACCATATCGGCGTGCCCCTCACGCTGCTTTCGATACCCTCGGATGCCGAGTTTGCGATTGTGGAGATGGGTGCAAGTGCGCAGGGTGAGATTGCTTTGCTGGCCTCGATTGCGGCACCAGGCTATGGACTTATAACCAACATCGGCAGGGCCCATTTGGAGGGCTTTGGTGGTGTGGCGGGAATCCGCAAAGGTAAGGGCGAACTCTATGACTTCTTGGCTGCCGGCAAGGGAGTTGCACTCTTTAGGGAGGACGACGAGGTCTTGTACGAAATGGTGGCCGAAAGAGAGGGGCTGAAGGCCGAGGGATACCTAAGCTCGCTGGCCGAGGGCTACCAGAGCAACCTTGTGGGCGACTACAACCGATTCAATATTGCTGCAGCCGTGGCTGTGGGCCGCTATTTTGGCGTTGAGGAGAGTGAAATCAGGGCCGCCATTGCGGAGTATGTGCCCTCCAATAACCGCTCGCAGTCGATGACCACCTCGCGCAATCTGCTGACTGTGGATTGCTACAATGCCAACCCTTCGAGTATGGCGGCAGCCATCGCCAACCACCTTGCCACCACCCACGCCGATTATGGCCGTAAGGTGCTGATTCTGGGCGATATGCTGGAACTTGGTGAGTGGAGCCGCGAGGAGCATTGCAGAGTGCTTGGTGAGGCTCTTGGAGGCGATGCCGACCTGGTTGTTGTTGTGGGCCGAAACTTCTGCAGTGCGGCAGAGGAGAGTGGTCTTGAGGTGGAGCGTTTTGGCTCTGCCGAAGAGGCCTGTGAGTGGCAGCAAAGAGAGCCCCTTGAGGGTGCTTTTGTGCTGGTTAAGGGCTCGCGCGGAGTGGGTCTTGAGAGGCTCATCCCACTTTTGTAGTGCGGCAATAACGAGTTTGATAAATAAAATTTGCGGAGCTATCCCTTTGGCGGGTGGCTCCGCTTTTTTTGCTTTTCTCTCTCCTTGTGGGCCGAAAAACTCTCCCTAAAGTGGCTTTTTTGCCCCTTTAGGGGTAAAAAAATGCCGTAACCTTTGTTTTTTGAAGGGCAAATTAATACATTTGCGTTGTTAAATATGCCCACTGTTTTTTAGAGAAACCCTTTGAGAGAGAGTATGAAGATTCAATCCTCTGTTGTTGTGAGAGTTATCAGACGAGTGCTGATGTGCTGTGCTGTGCTTTTGTGTGCGGCGCAGAGCTTCGCACAGTCCTATGAGCTCCGCCCTCTGAAGGGTAAGAGGCTCGAGGGTGAGATTACCCCCATCGAGCGCCGAGGGTTGTGGGGCTACGCCAACGAAAAGGACAAAATCGTCATTAAGGCCATATTCTCACAAGTTGAGCCCTTCGTAGAGGGGGTGGCTCGTGTGGAGTTCGGCTCCAAGTGGGGTATCCTCAAAAGGGATGCAACCTACCTCTTTGAGCCACAGTACGACTCCATCTGCCCCTTTGTCGGAGATGTTGCCTGGGTGCTCGACGGCGAGAAGTGGGGAGTTGTGAATCGCGAGGGCAGGGTTGTCTTTGAGCCACAATTTACCTCGGCCGAGGAGTTTAAGCGTGGCAAGGCGTGGGTTGAGAGTGACGAATTGTGGGGCCTTATCGATACCTCGGGTAGGGTGATTCTTCAGCCTCAGCTCTACGAAAAACCCATCTTTGAGAACGACCTGTGCTGGGGCAATTGGGCCGACGGCTGGGGCCTTATCTCCTACGATGGCGAGGTTTTGTTCCCCGCCAAGCTGGCAAATGCACCCACCTTCAAGAATGGTGTTTGCTGGACCTATTGGGACGGCGGCTGGGGTGCTATTGATGTCAAGGGCCGAGTGATTTTTGAGCCCATAATCGAGGAACTCGAGGAGTTTGTCGATGGCAATGCGTGGGCGAGCTGGGGCGGCAGTTGGGGCGTGATTTCCGAGCGCGGAGAGATTGTCTTTGAGCCAGTGCTGGATAACCGCCCGAGTTTTCAGGGCGTGGTGTCGTGGAGCTCGTGGAATGGCCGCTGGGGTGCAGTTAAGCGCGATGGTGAGGTGGTTATGGATGCGGTTTTGTATGAAAAACCCCTCTTCGACGAGCAGGGCATTGCTTGGATTAGTAACGGTATAAATTGGGGCGCCATACGCTCAAATGGTAGCGTGGTGTTTGATTTTGTGATTGAGGAGCGCCCGATTTTCGATAGCGATGGTGTGGCGTGGGTGAAGTGGAACAGCCGCTGGGGAGCCATCTCCCACGACGGCAGGATTCTCTTCGATGCCGTTATGGAGGAGCGCCCCATCTTCGATAGTGGTGACCTTTCGTGGGCCAAGTGGAACTCTTTGTGGGGCGTTGTGAACCACAAGGCGGAGATTCTTCTTTCGCCCACCTCGACCTTTAAGCCCTCTTTCGATGCAAGCGGTATGGCTTGGATTGAGAGCGGTGTGACGGCCAATAAGGAGTGGATACTTGTCGATACCCGTGGCCGTATCATCTCGGAGGTGGCTCTCGACCGTCGCCCCCAATTTGGCGATAAGGACTACACTTGGGCCAAGTGGGAGGGACGCTGGGGTGTTGTCAGCCACCAGGGAGGAGTTATCTTCGACGCTGTGTTGGCCTCACGCCCAACCTTCAGGGATGGTGATATTTCTTGGCAGGAGTGGGGCGGCAAGTGGGGCGCTATTTCGGAGGACGGCAGGGTGGTCTTCGACGCTGTTATATCCTCACGCCCAATCTTCACCGACTCGCAGCAGAGCTGCTGGGCCCATTGGAACGACCATTGGGGCGTTGTGGGCCGCAGGGGTGAGGTTGTGCTGGAGGCTCTGCTGGATACCCGCCCGCAGTTTGATGGGCGAGATAAGGCGTGGGCCAAGTGGAACGGTGCCTGGGGTATCGTGAATGAGAGTGGCAAGATTATTATGAACCCATTGCTGAAGAATGAACCACAGTTCGACTCCGAGGGTATTGCTTGGGGCAAGTGGGGTGGCAAATGGGGCGTTATATCCTTTGATGGCGCCATTGTGCTGCGTCCTGTTCTGGATGAGAAGCCGGAGTTCTATGGCCAGCAGACGGCTTGGATGCGCTGGAATAATCGCTGGGGTGTTGTATCGAAGGATGGCAAGGTTGTCTTGGAGCCCTCCTTGCTTGAGTGCCCCAACTTTGGCGACAAGCAGGAGATGTGGTATGAGTGGCTTG
>JAEIGA010010991.1_pt1 | contig 13735 bp, 7 predicted proteins | sample 9270691 | NCBI WGS metagenome assembly JAEIGA01 (sample SAMN17057246, study PRJNA624740) | gut metagenome | biome: biome; isolation source: fecal sample | host: Bos grunniens | place: China: Xizang | collected 2019 | reverse complement strand
CAGGACAGTGGCGCATACCAGATTCTCACCATAAACGAATATGGACAACCCTGTGCCTTCATGCAGAGTGATGCCGAGCGCAAACACTTCACCATCACCACCCGAGGCAGCAGCAGCGACGTCACATTCGGTTTCAACAACACGCTGATGGTCATTTTCACAATGTGTACCGCCCGGTACAACACCCTTCTAATGCACTCTGCCACCATTGAGAACGGCGGCAAAGGATATATGTTCCTGGGGGCAAGCGGACAGGGCAAGAGTACCCATAGCAACAAATGGGTGGAATTCATTGAAGGCAGCACACTAATCAACGATGACAACCCGGTGATACGCATCTCTCCCGACGGCACACCCATCGTCTACGGCTCACCCTGGAGCGGCAAGCGCCCCATATACATGAACGTACACTACCCCATTGGCGGTATGGCAGCAATAGAACAGGACAAGAAGAACTGGATACGCAAGGAGAGCATCCCCACCGCATTCGGTATAATGCTCTGTTCCTGCTCAACCCTCAAGTTCGACAAGGAGATACACATAGCCATCTGCAGCACCATCACAAAAGTGCTTGAGCGCGTAGCCGTACACACACTCTTCTGCCGTCCCGACGAGGATGCGGCCCGTCTGTCAAGCAGCACCTTCGGCCTATGAAAAGCGGCATAATCCCCAAAAGAGTGAACAACCACCTGTTCATGCAGGAGATAACACGTATGTTCCGCGAGCAGGGCAAGAAAAGCGTGACATTCGTTGTACGCGGTTTCAGCATGCGTCCCTTTCTTGAGGACGGCCGCGACAAGGTCATCCTTGCCCCACCCCGCGAACCGAAGATAGGAGACGTAGTCCTTGCCGAGGTGCGCGAACAGACATACGCCCTGCACAGGGTAATAAAGATAAAAGACAGCACATACACGATGCGCGGCGACGGCAACCCGTTGCGCATGACCGAGGATTTCACCTATGACCGCATTGTAGGGGTTGCCGACGGCTTCATACGCAAGGGTAAGACAATATACACCTGCAGCCGCAAGTGGAGATGCTACTCGGCAGTGTGGAACATACTCAAGCCACTGCGACGCATACTGCTTGCCATCTACCGCAGGTTATGAAAGCCACTTTTATGTGACAGACAGCCCAACAGAACATCAACCAACAAAAACAAACGATATGAAAATCAAGGAAGGATTTGAGATACAGAATGTATGCGGCGAACACATCATAGTACCCGCAGGAGTTGACAACGTCGATTACAGCAAAATCATCAGTCTTAACGAGACAGCGGCCTATCTTTGGGAAAACGTGTCCGGCAAGCCCTCTTTCACCATAGACGACATGGTAGCCCTGTTGCTTGCCGAGTACGAAGTGGAGGAGGAGATTGCCCGCGAGGACTGCAACTCCATTGCCGAGCGTTGGAAAGAGATGGAACTCCTTGAGGAGTAAACACCATCACCAAGCTTTTTACACGAAACAAGGCAGCCGATTCGGCTGCCTTGTTTCGTGTAGTATAAATAGCGGTCTTATTTGATAAAGACCTTCTTGCCATTCACAATATACATGCCCTTTACAGGATTCTCCACTTTGCGGCCTGCAAGGTCATAGATGTCAGCTTCCGCATCTGCACCTTGAAACTCGACCTCCTCGATAGCCGTATTGTTCAACTCTACGGCACGGATACCCCAAGTAGCAGCATTCACTAGCACATCCGAAGCAATGATATTATAGTTGTTGACATCCATTGCCAAATACTTTCCACTGCCCTGTATGGTAAAGTATATAGTGCCGTTGTCAAGATAGTTTGCCTTGAACACCACAGCCTCTTCCTTGCTTTCTCCGCTGCACGACGTGCCTATATTGACAATGTCATTTATATACAGACCGTTCTTGTTCTTTATGTAATAGTGGTGCGGCACGCCGGCACTCTCAAACATCCAACGCTTGTCGGCCAATGTGTTGGCTGTCTGCTGCGTTGTATTCGCTTTCAGGCCATATCTGTCATAACACATACCATATGACCTCAACTCACCGTTGGCAAGTGTATAAACATCAAGCTCCTTCAGATAAGCACGTGCCGATGGGTCATTCTTCAAAGCCACCATCTCCTGCTCGAGCAATGCTATCCACTCCTTGTAGCTATGCTTGCTTGTATCCTTGTTGTCGGCAGCAGCCTTGGCCTCGTTGTACAGTGCTTTGATTTCAGTCAATGCACTCTCGTAGAAGTGACCGACCTCCTTGCCGGTTTTGGTAGTCTTGCTTGTGAGGCTCTTCACTGACGATAAAGTTGCATTTAAAGCCTCAAGCTGCATCTCCTCGTCATCACTCTCGGCCACATCTGGCACTACAGCATCCGTGCCATCAGCCTGAGCTGCAACCACCTTCAAAGGAGCATTTGCATGTGAAACAGGCACTGTCAACTTATAGCCGTTGTTGAAGTCAAGCAGCTCGCCGGTCTGTGCATTGTACAACTTGAAACCAAGAGCCCCCTTTGCGCCGTCAGCCTGCTTAATGGTGATATTGTTCTGGGTTCTTGCATAGTAGTAACCCTGTGCCTTCACGCTCTCGTCAATGTAGTCGCTCCACTGTCCTGTGCTACCCATTTTGCCAATGGCGAACTCATCGTTGAAGTTGAGCCTGTTGCCGGCTACACCGTCTGTTCTTGGCGATGGTTTGATGCGGTCCTCTATGAATATGAGATGCCCGCCCTTCTTTGCATAGCGCTTCATACGTGCGCGGCTCGCCTCGGCCTCCTCTTTGGTGAGGTTTACAATGAAGTTCTCATAATCACCCACACCTGCATCGGTCATAGGCTCAAACATACCCCATGCCTCGAAGAACTCGCTCAGGTCCATCTGCGCAACCTCGCAGCACACCTCGGCAAATCTCAGCTGGTCATTCTTGGCCTGTGTCAGCGATGTCCAGTTGCGGTCTTTGGGTCCCTTGTCAAGTGGGTTCTTGCGCAGTGCTTCGAACACTCTTGGATAGAAAGTTGTATCCTTGCCCGCTGCGTGGAAATAGAGATAGAGTTGGAAGAACATTCTCGACTTTGCGATGATGTCACTGCCGCGTAGCGGGAACGGTATCTTGTTGCTGAAGTCATCGCGGCACACACTCAAGCCGTTTCCGCGTGTCGTTGTCTTTCCTGTACGGAAAATCTGGGCATTGGCAAACAAGTTGTTCGTAGCCTCTGTGCAAGAGACAACATTTATTGCATTCTGGTTCACGTGACCAATCTCATGGGCAGGCCCCCACATCTGTCCAGGGTCGGCATACACCTTTTCCCAGGGGAGGATATCGGGCAATGTATAGTACTCGTAGTAGGTATATGTCTCCGTAGCATACATGAACATTCCCTCATAGCCATCCTTTGCCATAATAAGGTCATTCCAACGGTCGTAGTATTTGTCGGCGCCCATGAGTTCGTGCTGCCACTTTACGCATTGGTCCCACCAGCTTATGGCATCAGTGATTGTGTTGGGGCATGCATTCAGCACATTATTCAACTCCATGTGGAACATCACCCTCTCGCCAAGTACCTGAACCGAGTAGTGCTTCATCATGTTCTGTGTCATATCGCGCCAATCCTCGTCAGTGTGACGTGAGAGGTCGAAATAACCGTTCACATATCCACCCTCAATGTGGATGGGCACATTGGGATAATCGGCAAGCTTCTTGCTTGTAGCAGAGCTGTCTGTGTCTACATAATACTGTATGAACAACATGCGGTCATCACCCTCGGTATCGGGTATCTTCACCACGTTCAAGCCGCTTTGGAGCACATTTGTCATCAATGGACGAGTCATGTTTCCTGCTACGGGAGAAAGCTCCATCCAAATGGAATCGGGCAGCTCACTACCCACGAAAATGAGTACATACTCATTGTCGGCACTGATACCTGTGGGGTTCTGCAGTTCGCTGTACTGTCTCACATTCATCAAGTACTTCCAATTGTAGGAGTTGCTGTAGGGCTTTGCCTCGAACACGCGGAATTCCTTCTCGCGCTTTTCCCAAGCATTGTTCTTTACCTTGAGAGCAATGTTTATAAGCTCCTCGGGCATCGCGCTCATTGTGGTACGCAACTGCTCGTCGGTCATGGCCGAGTAGGGCACTGCAAGCTCTGTGCAGATGTCATCCACGAAATAGTTCTTGAACTCGGCATAATAACGCTGCGCATTGTTTGTTGTCAGCTGTGCATTTGCAGTCACAGCCACAGCAAACATGAAAGCAGACAGTAGTAGATTTCTTAATTTCATCTTATTGGACATTTATGTTCGGCAAGATTTATCAGCCTCAAAAGTAGTGCATTTTAAGTAAAAAAGCAATAATTGATGTTGGTATATATTATATAAGGTAATGACACTCACAAAAAAAGAGTTCCTTCGCTGCACGGCGAAGGAACTCAAAACCATTTTACCAACGGTAATATTTACTTTACAAGTACCTTCTTGCCACCCTGGATGAAGATACCTCTTTCAGGGTTAACAACACGGCGACCGTTGAGATCGTAGATAGCACCATTGGCATTAGCCTCAGGAATCACGTTCTCGATGTTTGTGATAATGTCGGCTACCTCCTTGTTGTTCTCAATAAGCGCAATCTGCACTCTCCAGTAAGATTTTGAAGCAGAGAGCTGTACAGCTGTACCTCCATCATAAATGGTCTTTTCTGCTGCAGTCATGAGCAAACCACCATTCTTTGCATCGTACTCAATTGTCACAGGCAAGAAATCCTCCTCGGCCGATGTGAAGATATAGTTCTTTGTGCCCTGGCGATATGCGAATCCCTTCTGGCCTGCATTGTATAGTTTGTACTCGTTGGTTTTGCCTGTTGAAACAAAACTCCACAGAACGTCGTCGGTAACCTCGGCGCTCATCTCTACACGTCCCTTGCGGCTTGCCTGTGTTCCATTATAGATACCTGCAAACTTCTCGCTCTTGTTGCTTATGATATAGTACCATATAACCTGCTCGCCCTTTGTCACCATTGGAGCTGTCACAATGTACTTGCCCTCAATGTCAGTCAGCTGCTTGCGCAATGTGTTGGCATATTTCTGCAACTGTGTAACGGTAGCACTCTCCATGTTTGCCGATACCTCATAATATGTATCGAGCAGGTTGAGTGCGTATGTGTTCAGGTTGTTGTCCTTTACAATGATTCCATCATTGAAGATGTTCATTGTCTGCAGGCTGTCAAGGTTAAGAACCTCGGTAATCTTTATGTTGGCCTCGGTCATCAAATCCTCTACAGTAGCAGTGTAGAATGCGAGTGAGTTGTCCTCGATAATATCCACGCGCCACTTTGCTCCAGTTTCGTTGAGCGGAAGAATACCGACGCTTCCGCCATCGCTCAGACCTAGAGTCTGTTCGCTGCCGTCGGCAAGGATGAAGTTTACTCCACCGTCATCGGTGTATCCAATGGTAAACACTTTTGCATCGCTCTGCTTCTTTGTCTCAAGGAAAGCACCGGCGGTTGTCAAGTTGGTAATGTAATAACCTGTTGATGTGCACTTGAGGTAGTACTCGCCAACCTTTCCTGCATACTCGATAGTCCAATTGATGTTGCCGCCGATCTTGTTGGTTGTTGTTGCTGTAGGATACTCACCCACTGCATAGTAACCTCTGTATGGATTCTCCAATCTTCTCATTGTAAATACAGCGCCCTCCTTGATGACAATGCGTGCATCCTCGTTGTTGAGAACCTTACTACACTCATCGTCGAGCATGATGCTCCACTCTGCAAACGAGTACTTGCTTGTATCGTTGGCATTGTATGCTGCTTTTGCCTCATTATAGAGAGCCACCAGGTCGGCAATAGCCTCAGGATAGTAATAGCCTACTATAGTGTTTGCGTTAGCTTTCTTAATAATGATTGCGTTTGCACTCTTCAGTGAACCGTCAAGAGCCTCTTTCTGCATTGACTCGGGGCCCTGTGAAGCGTGAGGTACTTCATAGTCTGTACCGTCGGCCTGTGCAGCAACAACCTTCAGTGTCGCACCGCTTGCCGACACAGGAATATTCATCTCATACTTGTTAGTATATGAAAGCAGCTCGCCTGTCTCGGCATTATAGAGTTTGAAACCGAGTGCACCACCGGCATTCTCGGCCTCCTTGATAACCACCTTGCCCTTTGAAACGGCATAGTAGTAACCCTGAGCCTTCACAGTCTCATCGATGTAATCCATCCACTGACCAAAGTTACCGACAGTACCGATAGTTTCACCGTCCCAGTCGGCATAGTTGGCACGGTAGCCTGTACCGTCGCAGAATGGGCTCGCCTTTCTTGGTGACTTGCGCACGCGGTCCTCGAGGAACATCAGGTGACCACCCTTCTTCTCATACTGCTGCATGCGTGCCTTGCTTGCCTTGGCATCCTCCTCGAGAAGGTAAACCCAGTGGTGACCATAGTCGCCCACAAAAGCATTCTTCATTGGGATGAAGAAGCCCCAAGCCTCGAAGAACTCGCTGAGGTCCATCTGTGCAATCTCGCAACAAGCCTCGGCGAACTTCAACTGGTCTTTCGATGCATCTACTGAATTCCTGTAGAAACCGTTCTCATCAAGCACATCCTGTGAACCTGTAGCCCAGCCTGGCAGACGGTCATAACGCAACTTCTCGAACAGACGAGGATAGAATGTGGTATCCTTGCCTGCAGCGTGGAAGTAGAGGAACAACTGGAAGTACATACGTGTCATACTGAACAGCTTTGAACCATAAGAACCCTCGCCACGTACAACATAAGGAATCTTGTTCTCGAAATCGAGAATCTGGTTCTCCATATTGTTACCACGGCTCACGTGTGTACCCTGGTCGAAGATAGCGAAGTTTGTGAGCGCGTTGTTGCTCACCTCGGATGTACCCACAATCTGGAACGCATACTGGTTTGTGTGACCAATCTCGTGGTTTGGACCCCAAGAGCTGCCGGCGTCGGCAATGAGCAGGTCATAGTTCACAATTGTACCCAAAGTATTGTTGTTGTAGTGAGTGCGGTAAGCACTTGCATCCATAAAGCCGTTGTCGTCACTCATTGCAAGCTGCTTATTGTTGGTCCACTCATAGTACCTGTCGAGAGCCATATAGTGGTTCTGACGGCTGTTCCAGAAATCCCAAAGGCGCATTACACCCTCGATATTGTTGGGGCACTCCTTGAGGAACTCGTATGTGCGGAAGTTGAGTACAGTGAGGTCACCGGCAGCCTGCACAGCTGTAGGGTTAGTGAACATATTGTCACGCATATATTCCCAATCCTCGTTGGTATGGCCACGCTCCTTGCTCCAGAAACCGTTTACATAACCGTTCTCGATGTGAACCTTAACGGTTGGATAGTCGGCAAGTTTCTTGCCGTCGATAGCTGTCTCGCAGATGTAGCGGATGTAGAGCGAACCGTCCTTGTTTGCACAAGGAACAATGTTCAAACCCTCCTTCAAACGAGTATCGTTACCAAAATACTTGGTACTTGCCATCTCGGCAAGGTCAATTGTAGTACCCTCGGGGATATCCTCCACAAACACATAGATGAAGCTCTTTGAGTCGCTGGTGCTGATACCTGTAGGGTTGTTTATACGGTTATATGGACGTGTAAACAGTCTGTCGGCCCAAACCTCGGGGTTGCTGTATGGCTTGTAGTCATAGATACGGAACTCCTGCTCACGTTTAACACTGTCCCACGCATTGTTCTTTATCTTGAGAACCGCCTGCTGCAGGTCGGCAGGGACACCCTCCAACTCGGCAACAACCTCGTCATCGCTCTTTGCTGACCACTCGGCCTTCATTGTTGTACAAGCCTTGTCTTCGAAAAGATTCTCAACCTTTGCAGCAATGACATCGGCATTGTCGAGTACATTTGCATAATCCTGATATGCAGCAGCTGCTGCAGCAATCTCCTCGGCACTGATGCTAACCTCCTCGAAAGTCCACTCTGTACCCGAAATTTCATCGGTACCATAACTCCAGGGCACGATATTGCCGCTGCCGTCACAGTGCGCACCCCAGTTCTTCGTTGGAGTGAGGTCTATGTTGTAACAGCCCTTCAACAAGGAATTCTCGGTAACAGTGAACTGAGTCAAAGTGTTACCGGTTTTCCAAACGACATTCCTTCCGGTCTCGTACTGTACATAACGCTGTGTGTACACGTTGCGGATTGTAAATTTACCATCACCGGCAGCGTTGAACTGCCACATCTCGTGGTAGTCGGTTGCTGTACCTTTTGATGCGCACGAAAGTGTGTGCAGGATTGGGCTCTCCGACATCACTGTGCCATACTTGGCACTTACAATGCGGTAGACCTTTCCATCCTCAACCTGTGCTGTCGCAAAGGTTGCAAGCATTACGAATAATGCGGTCAGTAAAGTTTTCAGTTTCATATTAAAAAAATTATAGTATTATCGATATCCGGCCTTTACAATACATTTATATAATGTATAACCTCGCAAATATACTACTTTTTTTATATAAATTTTACCCCCCCCCATTTTTTTTTCATTTTATTCCAAAACTTTTTATTTTTCACACTTTTTTCTTGCTATTTCAAATAAATATCACAACCTTTGCGTGATAAAATACCATTTTTGTGCGGAGATATCAGGCAATTATAGCATAACACATTGACTATAAACAGCATAGCACCCGCAGCCTGAAATGGTTTTGGTTTTGAGAGATTTTATTTTTACTTTTTTTAATTTTTACGTTATGAGAAAAAATTTATTTCTAACTCTTGCTTTGGCAGTTGCTTCTTTTGCAGGTGTCAATGCTCAAGGATGGTCCCTTTCCCTGGGTGCCGGTGACGGCCTTCCAGGCGATAACGTGCAGAAAGGTACAACGACCGTCCAGGTTTACAAATCGGATGTCATTAAGCCTACAGAGGCTTTGACAACCTTGCGTTTCACTGTTGCACAGAACTACAACGGTGAGAAACCAAACGGCAACAACTTTGTAACCGCTCTCAGTGAGTTGGTCGTATATGCTGCCGACGGTGAGACTGTTATCCCTTACGAAGCTACTTCAAACGCTGACCACAACACACTCTCAGGTGGTACTGACGGTGCAGGTCTTGCAGCTTTGAACGACGGCGACTGGGGCAACTACTGGCACTCTTGCTGGAGCGCAACAGGCGCTCAGGCCGAGTTCCACCACCTCGAGCTCAAATTCGAGACTCCTGTAAGCGAGTTCATCCTTGAGTGGGGTGCGCGTCCGGGCAACCCAAAGAACGCTCCTTTGCTCGTTGGTCTTACCAAGGGTGGCGTTGACTATGTTCCTTATGCTGACTGGGCATTCACCGTCGGTGAAGAGATTACATCAATGGACGCACTTGAGGGCGTACAGTACTTTGTAATGAAGAGCAACGTACCTGTTGAGTACCACACATACGTAAACAACCACGAAAGCACAGAGGGCGCTTTCGGTACACAGACAACCAAGGATCCTAACGTAGGTCCTGGTCCACAGTATGTAAAGGGTGGTGCTGTTGCCGAGACTCCAGCTCCAGAGTATGCTATCCAGTTGATTCCAACTGATGGTGGTTACTACTTCTACCTTGTAGCTGAGGGCAAGTTCATCTCTACACCTGCCGGTGACGGTGGCGCTTGGAATGGTGCAAACGGTGTTCAGAACTTGACATCAAAGATGTCTGACGCTGCTGTAATCAGCATTCATCCATTGAGCAACGGCCGCTTCGCGTTCAGCTACCCATTCGTGAATGATGGCGTAGAGGACACAATGTGGATGGGTGCAACACCTTCAACCGGTGGTTCAAAGAACTTCAACCAGGAGCGTTATGATTTCTACATGGAGGGTAACCCATACTGCTTGAACTATGCTTACATCGCTTCATTCGACTGGACACTCGAGGAGGTTACAATGAACTATCCTGCAAAGTATGCTTCAATCCCTGTACGCAACGCAATCAAGGAGGCCAAGAGCATCTACACATTCATGGACAGCGTAGCTGTTGAGGGTTATGAGGAGGCATTCGATAATTTCGAGGCAACACTTAAGGATGCCGAGACAAAACTCGCTGCCGGCGAATACACAGACATTGAAACTGTATTCACTGACGTTGAGGCTTTGAACGCAGCAATGGGTGCATACGTTTACTCAAAGATTGAGTGGATCTGCGACGTTTACTTTTGGGATCTTGAGGCTGAGTACATTGACCTTTTGACTCCTTCAAGCAACCCACAGGACGGTTTCTACGTTCAGGAGGCTTATGACACATATCTCACAGCAAACATCTATGAGGCAGGCTCTGAGTTGTATGAGGCTGCTTACGAAGACCCATACTCTTACATCAGCCAGATGAAGACCTTTATCAACGGTGTACAGGGTAACATCGATGCATTCCTTGCTTCACAGATCCAGTTCGTTACATTGCCAAAGGTTTACACAGCCGAGAACCCACACCAGACTCCACTTGGTACATTGGTTAACAACAACCGCTACGATTGGGAGCAGCTTATTGTTCTCAACGAGGAGGTTAACGGTATCCGTTTGACATTCCTTGAGACAAACGTAGGTTCATCAGCAAGCGACGGTAAGTACAAGAACTACCCGATGGTAGCACTTTCAGGTCTTGAGGTACTTGATGCAGACGGCAACGAACTTGCTCTTGAAGCCGCTAATGTTTCTACAAACTCTTTGGAGACATCAGAGGGTTCACTCGAGAACTTGTTCGACGATAACACAACTACATTCTACCACTCAATCTGGGGTAACGGTACATTCAGCCCCGAGACTTACGTATACCTTGACGTGAAGTTCCCAGAGGGCGTTTCTCTCAGCACATTCACTGTAAAGACCATCGGTCGTGAGAACAAGTCATTGGCTCCTGGTACAGTATGTATCACAGAATACGGTGTTGAGTATGACCCGGCTATCTTCCGCGAGAACCCATACGAGGTTAAGGGTGGCATGCAGATTACCAACGAGGCACAGCTCAAGGATGGTGGTCTCTACATCATCAGCGGTAACCTTCGCGTTAAGACACAGGAGGCTACTCCACGTTACTACTCAGGTAACACACCATACCACACAAACATCAAGGCTGCGTTGAACGATCCTTGCGTTTACATGTTCAAGAAGGCTGCTAATGGTTGGAACATCATCAGCTTGTCAAAGGCACAGTACATCGCTTTGAACAAGACTGTAAACGAGGAGACCAACGAGGAGACAGGCGAGACAACTACAAGCACAAGCTGGAGCACAGGCCTCACACCATACCCTGCAAATGCAGCTCCTATCAAGATTGAAAAATCTGGTAACCTTGAGAACACATTCGTACTCTACAGCGACATCGAGGACAACAACATCGACGCTTCATACACATGGACTAACCCTAACGATACAACAGATGTAATCAAGGTTGAGAAGGGTACTGTAAACGCCAACAAGTTCGTATTTATGGACTGGGACAGCAACCTTGCAGGTCGTCCTTGCGTAAGCGCAATCCCAGGTGAGTTTGAATACGGTCTTGATGCTATCAACGCACACGCTAAGGCTCAGGAGATTATCGACGGTGACGGTTACGCAGCAGGTGACTACCTCCACTTCAACAAGTCTAACGGTGAGGGTGAGTGGAACATCTACGAGGTTTCAATGAACGACCCATACTACTTGTGGGCAAACGGTATCCCTGCATTGCTCGAGTCTTTGGGTCTCATTGTCGGCAAAGACCCAGGTTGCGTCAACGGCGACATTGCAGCTCTTGAAGCAGCTATTGAGGATGTTGAGGCAGTTATTGAGAACGAGGAGAAGGAGAATGCACAGGCTGCTGTTGAGGCATTCGACGAAAGCATCGCCTTGGCACAGGAGGTTGAGCGCATCGAGGTAGAGGACTGTTACTGGTATGCTATCGAGAGTGCTTACCCAGAGTACTACAAGCAGCAGAGTAAGGTTAAGGCTATCTACGCAACAGAGACTGGTCTTGCTTGGATGGATGCTCCTGCTGCATACGACCGTGAGAACGCACAGTTCGTGTTCCAGTTCCAGAAGTACGACGCTGAAGCAAATGAGCTTGGCCTTGAAATTCCAGAAGGCGAGGAAGATAATGTATTCTTTATCTACAATGACGCCATTGGAGAGCAGACCGGCTATGGATATGCAGGTACAGGTGGTGGTACAACTCAGGTAGCTATGGCAGATGACTTCGGCGCAGCTCTCTACGTTGTTAAACCTCTCCAGGCAAACATCTACACCATCTATGCTGTCGGTTCAGACCCACTCCACACTGCAGGTCACGGTAACGGTGCCGGTGGTCAGGGCAACATTGTTAACTGGACAGGTGGTGTAGGTTCATGTTCTTCATGGACACTCCGTTTCATTGACGATAATGATGAGAGTACAACATCAATCGGTGACCTCGTAGTTGAGGGCGATGAGGTTGTTTCAGTAGCATACTTCACTCCTGCAGGTTCTGCAATTCCAGCTCCTGTAAGCGGCGTGAACATTGTTGTTACAGTTTACAGCAACGGTGTAATTGAGACTAAAAAGGTTTTGGTTAAGTAATTGACCATACCTGTACAATAAATAAATGGCGGCCATGCGGTCGCCATTTATTTTTCCCTTCACGAAAAGTCTAAAATATAAACTGCACTCGCTGTAAAAAATATTGAAGCAAGCTTCATATTTCTCGCTCGTCTGTTCATATATTTGCAAAAAAATAAAGAATGAGACTCAAACACTTTTTCGTTTTACTATTATTGTCACTCTGCACCCTATCCCATGCCCAGGAGAGCGGGCTAAGATTGAATATAAAGGGTGGAAACAATGCGGCACTGGGCCATTATGGTGCCTTGTCGGTAGAGGGGTATCACAGCCTGAAAAAGAGTTTTCAGGTAAAAGGCGGTATACAATGCAACACACTGGGCAATTTTGCAGTAGAGGCCAGACCATCGTACTTTTATGATTTCGCGGCAGGACGACTGCACGCCGAGGCACTGTTGCACTATGCTCCAAACTCAACAATCCACAATATTGCGTTCGGTGCAGGAGTGGGATTCACCTCGCGTTATGTGAATATCACACTGGGATACTATTACCGCACCATTACCGCGGGCAAGGAGAGCATAAAGGAGCCCTTCAACATATATTATGAGCTTGGGCTGAACTGCTTGCCTACAATCCAGAACTGGGATTTGATTCTCTCTATATCAAACAACAGGATTTTTGAACTGGAACGTCACTATCAGCCATCGTTCATGATAGACGGATGGTGGTACCCCACAAAGAGGATGGGTGTGACACTGGGAGTATCGTATAAGCCGGCCGGTATATTCAACATATCGAGCGACTATTATCAATTATATACAAACATTGGAGTATGCTACAAGTGGTAAATAAAAACACTTTGCTGTTGCTTTTGGCGCTGTTTTTGTGCGGATGTGACAAGATTGATTTCAAGGGTTTCATAATGCCCACCGGAGATACGGTGAACAGCAGATTCGAGCAGAGCCTTGAGATGAGCGGTTCCAAGCCTGTAGCCTGCATTGAAGCCGAAGAATCATACCTGTTCTATGTGGCGACCGACCCTCATATAAACGACAACACAAGCACACTCGACACTTTTGTTACTGCACTGCGCAATGACAAGGATGCATCGTTCGGTGTAATGCTGGGCGACTGCATTGACAAGCGTGGCTGTATGTCGGTGTATATGGATGCCATAAGCCACAAGACCGAGGTGCATAAATACAACACACCCATATTCTCTGTAATAGGCAACCACGACCTCTACTTCTCGGGGTGGGAGGATT
>JAEIGA010010990.1_pt1 | contig 13735 bp, 11 predicted proteins | sample 9270691 | NCBI WGS metagenome assembly JAEIGA01 (sample SAMN17057246, study PRJNA624740) | gut metagenome | biome: biome; isolation source: fecal sample | host: Bos grunniens | place: China: Xizang | collected 2019 | reverse complement strand
GGCGCCGTTTCGGTCAACCGAATCCATAAGAAAGGAGCTCACTCTATGGCCAAAGACGCACTTCGCTTTCTCGACCTTGACGATATCCACATCCCCCGCCTACATCCAGATCTCCTCGACAAATCCGCCGGCATCCACCAGTACGTCAACTACATGCTCGATCGTACAAACAAGATGTTTGAGTGGAAGAACCTCCCCGAAACTATCCCGGCTCGCGTCCTCGAAACCTATCTCCAGATCAACGGCTACGCCGCTTTCGTCTATGTGGAGTCACAGCTTCCCATCCCCTTTCCGGTCAACCGAACTTTCAAACCCGGTGTCTACATCTTTTTCGGCGGCATCGGCGGCGAACGCGATATCTACTACCGCCCCACTACCTTTATCGCATCAAACCCCCGCTTGAGCCAATCCCTCAACTGCCCCATCATTTACGACCTCGATTCGGTTGAGGACTCTCTTCCGGATTCTTGTGTTATCATGCGTAACGACTCCAACTATATGGGCCTCCTTCCACTTTTCTCTCGCTATGCGGCCCAGATGGTGGAGAATGATATTTCTATCCGTTCCGCCCAAATCAACGCCCGCGCTCAGGTGGGCATTTCGGTCAACAGTAATAACGAGGCCGAATCCGCCCGCAAGTATCTCGATGATCTTGAGGCTGGTAAACTCGCCGTCCTCGGCAAGTCAGCCTTCCTTGATGGCATTTCCGTTGCCAACGTTGGAACCCAATCTGCAAACGTAATCATCCAGCTCATTGAGCTTCAGCAGTATCTCAAGGCTTCCTGGTTCAACGAGCTCGGCCTTAATGCCAACTTCAACATGAAACGTGAGTATATCTCCCGCGAAGAAATTGGCTCTCAGACCGACGTTCTACTTCCCCTTGTGGACGATATGCTCGAATGTCGGCGCAGGGCCTGCGAGATCATCAACGCCCTTTTCGACCTCAATATTTCCGTTGAAAAGAATTCCGCGTGGGCTGATAAGGACCAGACCATTCTCAATTCCCTTGGGGCAGGTGCCCTTGAAGGAAATATGCCGCTTATCGGTGATGTTGCCGATCGAGTAGAGGAGGATACCAATGTACAACTCACTGGAGATTCAGAAGCAATCAATGCGGGAGGAGATTCTAGAGAGGAATCGGTTGACCGAAACGGATCAGAAGCTGAAGCAGAATCCGGGCCGGAAACCGATGTTCAGGAATCCTCGCCGGAAGATGTTTCGGGCCCCGAAGAAGTGACCGTCAATGTTAATGTTATTGTGGAAGGTGGTGAGAGCGATGTTGAGCAGGCACCGGAGGAGTCCGAAGAATCTGACTCTGAATAATGTGTATCCGGAGTGGACAGCCGATAAGGGGGTAATTTCTTCTATCACTTCCGCGCCCTGGGCCGATTCGGTTGACCTGACTAGCCTGGATATTGCATATCATGGTGTAAGAAGCGGAATGAGATTTGCGGCCCCAGTTCTCTATAACTTTATTGATGAAGATGGGAAGATCACTTCTGATGGATATGGCGTAATCGGGAATATGCTTTGGTCGCGTTACCGGCTCAAGTGGACGCATCTGTGGGGAGTGTATAACACCAGGTACAACCCTCTGGACTCATACTCGATTACCGAAACGAAAACTCGTGAGATTGATAGGAGCGATACTCTTGAAGATTCCCGTTCGGTTGACCTAACTGATGAAACAGTCTACCCCGGAAAGAAAACCGAGACCGAGGGGGAGAGAACTACAGATCTAAGCGAAATAACAACATTCCCTGATAAAAGAATAACCAAATCAGAAACTAAGACTCCTGATGTGACCGAAACTACTACATTCCCGACAAAAAGTGTTATAACTTCTGAGACGCGCACCCCTGCTCTTAGTGAGACTACATCGTTTCCCACCGAGAACATTACTAAATCGCAAACTCGCACGCCAAATCTGAAAGAAGAAACGGTTGTCGATGATAATGTGATTACGGCTGTAGAAGGGACAGACGATCTCACCCACGGTAAAGAAACCGAAACAGACCAGACCACAACGTCCACAACACAGGATAACACTTTTGGTTTCAACACGGCTTCAACTGATGGTGTTCCAGAAGCTAGAAGCACTCAAAATGGAACCAGTGCGTCAACTGAAACAAATAGTGGGGTCGATTCCAGAGCTACAACCGAAGAAACAACTTCTAATCGCGATAGCACCACAACCGTAACTTCCACAGGAACGGAGATGACCTCCGGGACTGAATCCAAATCGTATACCGGAAATAAATCAGTATCTACTACCGGAACGGAAACCGTGGCTGGGAGCGAATCTGAATCCTACACAGGAAACAAGTCTATTTCGACAACCGGCACCGAAACCGTTTCAGGGACCGAATCAGAAACGTACACAGGTAGCCATTCTGTCTCTAAGGATGGTAATGAATCTAATAGTACTACTGTAACCGAAACATATACTGGGAAAGAATTTGTCTACCGAACTGGAACCGACAGCACAACCCGTGAAGCTTCCGGCAACGAATCTGAGGAAATTCAGTCGACCAAAACCGGGAACATTTTCAAGGCCCCTGCTGAGCTCCTTTCCATTGACAGAGATTTCTGGTTGACCGAATTCTTTTCTATCGTCTTTGACGATGTTGACAACATGCTCACTCTCTCCATCTATTCGGAGAGTGAAGTATATCACAAAGTATTTTAAGGAGGAAAAAAGAATGAGTCCGAAAATTGGCGGGTATGTTCTTGTGGACGCTGGTGGCCTCGATCTCACTACTGGCTCCACTCCGGTCACCATCGACGGCATCTATGATAGAGCTGCCGATGCAATGAAAACCGGAAAACCCATCGTTGCGGAGAATCTCAAATATGGTACCGCCCCTCTCACGCCGGTCCAGTGTTTCGGTTGGATTGGTGCAGGCGAAACCATTATCCTGGTCTCCGCGACCATCCACGTCCACATCAGCACCGATGATAGTGTCACTACTATCGACGTCACCCAGTAATAAAGGAGGAAATAGAGAATGAAAATTACTCAGGTAGCAGAGCTTGTCAACGGCGCCACCGAGCAGGTCACCGGCCAGTCCGCCGTCCTCAATGAGGATCTTTCCAACACGGTCGATCTCGGCAACACCATCCAGAATCTGGATGATGGCTATAATAAGTTCGTCCAGGCTTTGGTTGACCGAATCGGTCGTGTCATCTTCGTCAACCGCGCTTATCGCGGCGTCGCCCCCTCCATCATGCGGGACGGCTGGGAGTACGGCTCCATCATGGAGAAAATCTCTTCTGAGCTTCCGGAAGCCACCATCAATGAGAGCTGGGAGCTGACTGACGGGGCCAGCTATGATCCGTTCATCTACAAGGCGAACAAGGCCGAGGCCAAATTCTTCAACAAGATGGTCACTTTCGAGCTGGATAAGTCCATCCTGGACCGCCAGCTTCGGACGGCGTTTATGAGCGCAACCCAGCTCAACGCCTTCGTTTCCATGCTTTTCAACGAGGTTGAGAAGTCCATGACCGTCAAGAACGACGCCCTCATTATGAGGACTATCAACAACGCCATCGCGGAGACCATCTATGCGGATTTTCCGGGCGGTTCCGGCACCTACGACGATTCCACTGGCATTAAGGCAGTCAACCTGCTCTATATGTACAATGATCGCTTCACCCAGCAGCTCGCCGCCGAAGATGCTGTCACCGATGCCGGGTTCCTGCGGTACGCCTCCTATGTCATGGGGCTGTACGTGGACCGTCTCCGCCGTATGAGCACCCTGTTCAACGTCGGCGGCAAACAGAGGTTCACCCCGACCGATATGCTCCATGTCGTGATGCTCAGTGAGTTCGAGAAGGCCGCCGGTGTCTATCTTTATGATGCCGCCAATCAGTTCAACTCCGAGTTCCTGAAGTTCCCCAATGCGGAGGTCGTTCCTTTCTGGCAGGGCTCCGGGACCGATTTCGGTTTCGACAGTACTTCCCTGATCGACGTCACCACCCAGGCCGGGCACACCGTTCAGGCCAGCGGCATCCTTGCCGTCATGTTCGACAGGGATGCTATGGGCATCATGAACGAGAACAGCCGGGTTACCACGCAGTATAACCCGAAGGCTGAGTTCACCAACTACTTCTATAAGAGGGATGCTAGGTTCTTCAATGACATGAACGAGAACTGCGTCGTCTTCTTCGTGGCGTAAGTTCGGTTGACCAAAATAAGCCCGGAGCAAACATTGTTCCGGGCTTAATTATGGAGGTTGAATATGTCTGAAATTATAAATACCGGCCTGGGGTGGTGGGCTAACGAGGATTGGCTGCAAAATAGTTTTACAGATTTGGGCAGTATGGGGGGAGCAATAATTGACACTTTAAAAAATTTCCCGTTATTACCCCCCTCTAGCACCCATCCTTCTCTACCGACAAATGCTGAACTTACAGACCTGAATTATATCGGGTGGTATGATCCGGAACTCGAATATGATTATTATTTAGCATTTAAACCCCGTGACTCGTATGGAATAACAGACCACAAACTAATAACCTATAACACAGGGAGTAGCAAATACTTACTATATTTACTCAAACCGTCAACTATCACATCAATTAGGGGATCATTATTTACAACAACCCCAGCCGGGGGAGTTGCTGACCGTGGGGCCTATACTTTGCCGCTTTCATCCTATGGAGACTGGCGGTACTCAACTACTGCTGCTCCCACATTTTCAAGCGGTCTAGTACCGACTGATATATATTTTAGCTCCGCAACATCTGCCACTGATGTTATAGATGAGGTACTCGATGGAACTTCTACCCCCTTTTATAAACTCAATTCAGGCTATAGCATTGCATGTTTCGCTAGATGGATAAACGCCAATCAACAGGAGTTAGTTGCGCCTATTTTAATTTCTACCGACCAAAATGCTGTTGTGCTTTCTACTGATGGAACGACACCTGCAAGCGGAATCGTAACTGGAATAGAGTTTGGTGGAATGACATTCTACATCAACATTTTACTCGGTTATTCTGGTGCGGTAACAGCTAATGTGCCCTATCAAGATTTGAGATCAATTTTCCCAACAGGAGCAAATATTACTGAACTATTCCGAGCTATAGTAACTCTCGCTCAAGTTCGGTTCACCGATCCGTATGCTCAGGGAGGTCATTCCGGACCCGGTGGTGGAGGCGGAACATTCGATTTAGAATCAGATGTTATAGGTCTTCCATCACTACCGACAATGTCCTTTGCGGCAACCGGATTCACACGCATTTACAATCCAACTCTTTCTGAACTTAACTCGTTAGCCAATTATCTCTGGACAGACACAACGTTTCTCGATACTGTGATAAACCATCTCAAGCAACTCCTTGAAAATCCGATGGACGCTATAATTTCTTTGGCGTTATTACCATGCCCCATTCCAAATGGTTCTCCGGAAGCTGTTAAAGTTATGTACATCAATACCGGTGTTACGATGGCTCCGGCAACTTCTCAGTTTGTGGACGTAGACTGCGGCACCTATACGCTTCAAGAGTTTTATGGTTCTGCTCTGGACTATAACCCATATACCAAAGTTCATTGCTATTTGCCATATATCGGTCAGGTTACGTTAGATACTGATGAAGTTATGGGTAGAACCATCCACGTTCGATATCGCATAGATATTGTAACAGGGATGTGCGCCGCTCTCATTTCGGTCAACCAAAGTGGTAGTTTGGATGAAACTGTCATGTATCAGTTTAGCGGTCACTGTTCCATCAACATGCCGATCAATTCTGCTGACTTTTCCGGATATATTGGAGCGGCAATGACGGCAGGAAAGATGGTCGCAGGAGTTGTTGCTGGAGCTAGTGGTAACCTTCCTCTTGCGGCTGAGTTAATTGGGGCGCCGGCTCCACATAGTTCTACTTCGGAGACAACTGAAAAAACTACTGAAAGAAATCCCAAAACCGGACGTCAGGTTACAGCGGGAACAAGAACCAGAACCACAATAAGAAATACTCCGGGTGCATCTTTCGGTGAAATGTCGCGTAAGGCAGGGGCGAATACTGTAGGAGCCGTCATGGGTAGTAAGCTCACTGTCGAGCACGCCGGTGGATTCACGGGTAACAGTGGCTATCTCGCTGTTCGCCGTCCCTACCTCATTATCGAGCGTCCGCGTATGTGCAACCCGGAGGAGTACGGGAGGTATAATGGTCGCCCCTCCATGATTTATATGAATCTCGGAGATTGTGAGGGATACACTGAAGTCCAATCCATTCAGTTCGATGGAATCTCTGCAACGAATCCTGAACTGGCTGAACTTTCGGAACTTCTTAAATCGGGGGTGCTGTTTTGAGCTTCAACATCGTTTTCTCAACCAACTCTAGTCCGGTCAACCGAATTGATAAAGAGTTGACCACTGTTGTAACGGCTACTGGAACCCTCAGAGATGGGGCATCCATTCTCAATCCGGAAATCGAAATCGAGAATGCGCTCACTCCAGCGGTTGTTGCGGCCATAAACTACGCGTACATTGAGGTCTTTGGTCGGTATTACTTCGTCACCGATATCAAGACTGAAATTAACGGTCTCTGGGTGATCTCGATGCATGTTGATGTTCTCATGACATACAAAGACGAGATTAGGGCGCAGAATGCTGTTGTGGCGAGACAGGAAGAAACATACAATATGTATCTCGATGATGGGTGGTTCATGTCGTACCAAAATCCATACATTCAGACAAAGGTGTTTAGCAACCCGACACCTTTCGAGACACAAGAGTTTGTGCTTGTTATAGCCGGCTCATAAAGAAACCCCAGCTCGGTCGTTTCGGTTGACCGAGCTGGGGATTCTTATTTATCCGTCAAGTACGCGATTAGTAACCAGATGCAGGCTATTAGCAAAATGGCTCCAGCAATTATAGCCGAGTAATAAAGAACCTCTATCAGGAATACTACGATAATGCTCATATCCACTCCCAAAATTTCAGTTCAGCCTCATGTCTTTCAAAATACTTGCACGTTAGACAATTCCCTCTACAAGGAAGGTAGTTATTGAGTTTCTTCTCCCTCTTTCTCCATGTGAACATGAAATAGATTCTTCTAAATGGCGTTGATACTGCTCGCCCAAATGCGGTAGTTGCGAAACGTCTCGCCAACTTCATTCGTCGCATAGAAAATTCTCCCTTCCAGAATAGCCCTTCTGATGAATTTTGAAAGATTGTCTGTTTGGTTGACCAAACCGAAACGATGGTACGGGTTAGAATCCGGAATGCTGGTGTAGACGATATCATCGTCTTTCTGAATCTCTGTGGTCTTTCTATGAAGGAAAATAAAGGGCGCCTCATTGTCACAAGCAACCACTTCGCCATGGAGGATTTCGGTGTTAAACTTTATGAAGAAAGTAGCCGCTACATCCTTTGGTTTATATCTCGTGGGTAGATGCGGATATATTCCGATTTCCCAAGAGCCTTCGGTTATCATCCTGAGCTCCGGGTTGTCGAACGCGAAGTACATATCAGAGTCTTTACCGCCGGAACTGCTTGCTGATGCACAGTATTCAACTACAACCGTAAGGCGGCTGTCGCCATACTTGTATACGTCGATGCTTCCCTGCGTCTGATTCAGGACGTGTTTCAACCCCATCTCTTCAAAGTACGGACAATACTTGCTAACAGTGTTCCCCAGCATCATGATCTTCACGTTGTTTCTGTGACGGATTATTGTTGAAAGGCAGTTCTGGAAGAGGATGAACTCGTTGGGGAGATAACCGTTCCGACTCAGAAACTCGTCAAAGATGATTGTTGTGATTTCAGGGAAGGCGATAGACTTGTAATGCTCCATGCCGTTAAGGTCGAATGCTCGGCCAACCACTCTAGGCTCCACATCGGGATCTTTCTTGCCCTCGGCGTTTCGGTTGACCAAATAGAAGCGGGCGCCGGTATATTCGATGGAGTTGTATTTTTCACCATAGATTTGCTTGATACGCCCGTTGTGAATGTGGCTGTCGAAAAGAGTTATCAGGTTCTTGGGTCGGATATCTTCGCTGAATCGGCGAATGTATCCGAATTGCTCTCCGGTTTCAGCATTTCTTTCAAGCGCGTAGTCGAGGGCGGAGTAGGTTTTACCGCTGCTCCGCTCCCCGAATGCGACATAATAGCTGGCTTCCGGATGCTCCTCAAGTAGCCTACGAATATCGTAGAACTTAAAGCTCATCCTCTGAGATCACCACCTTTGCAATAAGAACTGGTTTGCCAGGAAACATCTGTCGGAAAACATCGAGAGTTTTGGACAGATCTCTAATTTTGCCCCACTCCTCTAGGGCGACCTTGTTGTCTACGATGATTAGATATCTCTCGCTATTCGCCAAAGTCTACGCCTCCTTTTAGGTATCTGATGAAGTCCTCGGAGAGGGAAAGATTGTACTCAGACGCTTCCATGTAAATGGAAGATAATTCTTCATACTCATAAGGCACGCCATTTTGGTCAACCAAAATACCGGTTATGGGGTTGTCAATATAGAACAATTTGTTTTTGCCTGTGTTCTCTGCCGGTATTTTTAATTTGTGCGAAAAGTTTCCAAACGGATTCCCAGTTGATACTAGATATTCACAGGACTTCTTTTTGTTTGTACCTGCTACGGTTAAAGTATATTCATCATCCTCCCTATAAAGATATCTCTTCGCACCAAGAGTTTTGAATTCGTCAAAAACTCCTTCAAAATCCCAAACTCCGAGTATGCAATCTTTTCCTTTCGGATTCTTGGGCATATACATCTTGGGATCCTGGCCGCGGAATTTAGCTACCCGCTGTATTTTGCGCATAATCTCGGCATTATAATTCTCAAAGTAGTCCTTATGCTTCTCCGGATTCAGAATTTTAACAGAGTCGGTATCGGCATAAATATAGTCGGGTCCGCAGGAATAAATTGCGGAGAATAGATTGGCGCGACAGTAGGCTGTTACCCAAACGCCCCACGGGTAGAAGAGGAACCGCTTGATATCGTTGTTGTACCTGTCTAACGAATCCTCAAGATTCGGCTTCCTTTTATCAAATAGGTCGAACACATAATCATATTCTGTCCTGACAATATCTGTAACTATCATACCGTATGCGGCGTTGAGCATATTTTTTGCTATCATGTATTCTAGCTCCATCCCCTTTACACCTTTTAGTTCGGTCTTTCGTCGATAGAGTTCCAGTACAGCTATGACCAACTGTTTCGGAAGATATCCCTTCTCGTATATCCTAAGATTGTCAATTCTCTCCTCGTCCCAGTCGTAGAATAAACGATATGTGAAGTAGTCCTGTTCTGTTATTGTTGTTCTCAATCTTTCGGCATAAACCACACGTCCGTTATCCAGCAAGGGACTCTCTAGTATCTGGCATTTTGAGCTAGATATTGGATGGTCTTGATGGAGTTTCGGCACAAGGTTTGTTACCTCTAAATCGAACATACAGCAATAATTTGTTAGGTAGTGCAGGAATTCATCACTAGTTATAGTTCGGTCAACCAAAGTTGCCTTAGACATTGGGAATTGTTCAAGAAGCATTACCGATGGATAGGCGGAAGTTAGGTCATATGAACCAACGTGCTCCAACACTTTCCCAACCCAACGATGATTTGCGTGGGTGAATCCTCCTTGAAAGGCTCTTTTCAGTTGACCATACTCGGGGGCATCTACAGTAAGGGAGGATATTAGAGTGCGGTATTTTTTCCATCTTCTGAAACATTCTTTTCGACAATACTGACGAACGTAACCAGTGTTTGTTAATGGTATCTTTGTTATATCACCGTCCTGTTCTATTTTCTCCTGAATGTAGGATAGGCAAATCCGGATATCATTCTCACAGTATTTAAGTTCCTTTTTAGTTAGCGGTGTAAGAGGAGTTCTGTAGACCGAATAATCCAAATCGCCAACCATCTTTTCGACTTTGTATGTCTGGAGGTCTTTGGCTACCGCCGCGAGTCCACGTCCCCCAGCAAGTTTCAACATACACCGAAACTCGATTCCATCTGAACGAGCATAAACCGGTTTTCGGTCATCTATCAGGAAAACCTTATCCCAGTCGAATCTTTTTCGGATAAATTGAAACTCATATGGGAGATTGTGAACGTATACAGCTAAACGCCGCTCCTCCGATATATCGAGGATGGCCCGAACAGCTTTTAAGAAATCGGCTAACTCTTCCCACGTTCGCCCGGTTGTCACCATGTTCCAGATGCCGAATTGCCAGTGGTACATAATGGCTTGCTTTGTCTTTCCGGCGTGAAATGAAGTTACTTCAATATCGAACGCCGCAGGGATGTTATAGTATTCAACAGAACGGCGACTTTGGATTGTTGGGAAATCGTAAGAAATTAGTCTACGCAGAAATTCTGACCTAGAAATTAGACCTTCTTCCAGCGTAAACGTTAGCGATTTCTTCAATAGTGCCACCTTCTGTTTGCGCCTTTAGTTCATCAAGTCTGCGTCTTGCTTCTGAAAGCATGGTAGCTCGGTCAACCGAACCGGAACGGTACATATCGGCAATGACTTGTTGAGCGTTAGATGAGCCATACCTTGTGTTTCCGGTGGGATCATATTTTTCGTACTCCTCATAAAGCGACCAGAATTCTTTACGTTCCTCGGGGGTTAATGTTTCTTTCGGTTGACCGGACTCGTCTGTTCCGAAGATACGGGCATCCTGTTCTCGATTAACTTCACGGATACCTTCTACGGTTGAAGTCTGCGACTCAAAGATTGCCTGATATCTCGCAATTTCTTGAAGAAGGAGGTTTCGGCGGTCTTTGAGCGAACGCCCGCGTCCAATTTGAGAAGCAGGAATGTTTTTCAGATTGGCTTGCTCCAGCTTATCAAGAGCGTAGGAGTATTCCCCGGCTCCTTCAATCTGAGCTTTTCGGATAGCGAGACCCCTTCTGAGGATATTGACATAACGAGAAAGCGTTTCGATTCCGCTTTCAGTACCTTTAGTTCTACTAATGTCCTCAAAAGGCATCTCTGCTATGATTTCATACTGCGGCCTTCTAGCCATTTTTTCACCTTCTTTTATAAGAAAATTGGGAGGGGTTTTTGGCCCCTCCCGTGGGTTCGGTTGACCGGAACGTCAGATGATTTCGACGTTGACCAGATTGTTTCCGCCCTTGGTCTTGCCCATGGTGAACGCGACCTGGACCCCACCCTCGGCCTCCAGATCCGCAGAGGCTTCTTCGGGGGTGTCGTAACCGGCCATCCAGGCGTGGCAGACCTTGGTAAAGACGATTCCGACGTTGTAATACTTGTCAGGCATTTCAGCGAACACCAAAACGCCATAGGTTTCGGCTTCGCCGGTGCTGTCGTCGATGATGGGGGCGCCGTTCTTGTCGAACTTCGGAGCGAAATCGAAGGCGGTGATGGTGAGCGTCTTGCCCACGACATCCTCGGTGTCGAGCTTGGTGCGGCCGGACTGGAGCTTGCAGAGTACGGTAGAGTCCTGAGCGATTTTCTTGAAGTTAGCCATTGTTTTTTCCTCCTAAAATTTGTTTTATTTCTGTCAACCGAAGTTGATTCAGACTTGGGGTTTGTAGGGCTGTTTCCAGCATTGACGGCATATCGCATCCGCTTCGATAGTGGATCCTGCCGGTTTTTTTACACAAAGACATTCTGCATTGTACCCATGTGTAATAGGGCACTCAAAAGCACCCCCAACGTATTTTTCGTTTACAAATTCTGGATGGTACTTAGCTAGCTGGTCAATGCAGGTCCAGCTCTCAGAATGCTTATATTCCCTGTTCCAGCATTTTGCACAACGCTCCGAAATCTTACCCTCTTCATAAGTACAGCCTTCTTCATAACCAAATTCGGAAGGACAGTAAGAAAACCAAATATCTTCATCCGTGTCATTCCGAAGGTCGGGCCGGTCCTCTCTGAGTTTGTCGAGGAATGTGAGTTTTTTCTTGCGGTTGGCGTGCACGTGGCCGCCTCTGAAAGTCTGGTCAACCGAATTTTTTTCGGGTCCGAGTTCGAGAATATCTGTGATTGCGCCAACCGTTGCCTTGAGAAGCTCGGAAAGATTCTCGAGATTGAAGGTTTCTTCATTGATGTAGAACTCGGATGCCAAACCCACAACATCGTCCATCCAGGTCTGACGAATTTTTTCCATCTCCGAAGAATTTTTTTCGGGGGTCGAATTTTTTTCAGGGGTCGAATTTTTTTCGGGGGTCGAATTTTTTTCAGTGGACCCGAAAAGTACACGGGCCAGATTGGGTATAGCTTTGAGATTTCCCAGGTGAGCAATCAGCTCATTCTGAGCAACGAATAGATTGTGTACCAACTCTTCAGTGCGTTCCATTGCGGTCAACCGAAACATCTCCTTTAACAATTTGATGATTTAGTGATTTAGCGATTTAACGATTTACCGATTTACCGATTTAGCGATTTAACGATTTAGCGATTTAGCGATTTAGCGATTTACTGATTTAGTGAACTACTGATTTGAATGACTAAATCAGTAGCGATTCAACGTATTAAAGTGTCCGGGGTTTCACTTCATTACATTAAATCATAGGTGAGCTTGTGTGCTGGATTAGATCAGCGGCCTTTGAATGGGATACCTGATATGGTGTATCAGGTATCCCATTTCGGTGAACCGGATCAGCCGATGATTGACTTGATTTGTTCCTCACTCAATCCGTTATCCCTCATGCGCTGGATCATGTCGGCCCGGTCCTTATCGGCCTTCTTCGCCTTCTCGCTCTTCTCTTTGACGGCGGGACGGAATTCATATACCCGGGCGATTCCGTTTCCGATATAGAGATAACGACGGACTTCCCGCTCTTGAGGGAGAGTGCCGGAAACAAGGGGAATCTGTTCCTTGATAGAGGGAAGCTTTACACACTCCACACTATCAGGCGCGTCCGGGTTGATAGCTTCCCGGATTTCCGTTTCCACATCGGCCTGTGCGCGCCCGTGCCGGGTCTTGTCGGAACCGTAGAGGGTAACATCAAAGAGCGGCATAACCTTAGTCTTGTGGGGCTTGTCGGCCTTGTGAGCCGCCGCATATTCCTTCAATTCCTTTTGCGTCATAGCAGAGAAATCGACACCCTCAGCGGCGGCCTTCTTGAGATGATCAAGGCCCACGGACTTGACTGCCTCATAGTTATCCGGAGAAAGGGCCTTGATAGTCTCCGGGATTCCTTCGGCGTTGTACACCTTCCCGGCGGAAACGAGGGTATACACCTTGCGCGGGTCGAAGTTCAGGCCGTTCACGGCGAAATCCTTAACGTCCTTGAAACCGTCCGCTTTGTAGGATTCCTCAGCGGCGATCTTGCCGAGAATTACGGCGGCTTCGCGGTTAAAAGTCTCAATTGCGGAAACAGCAGTATCACGGGCTTTGGTGAAAGTCGTTGCGCTCTTCTCATGAAGTTTGACCAGCTTCTGTGCGGCCTCATTCAGTCGGGGGTCTTTGAATGTCTTTACAGGGGTGGTGTTTGTGCGGGTAATGAGTTCTTCCATGGTAAATCTCCTCTCTTTGTTCAATTTCGGTCAACCGAAATCGTTTTGTTTTTCTTTATCTTACAGTTATATTATAGCACAACCGAAAATAAAAGTCAATGACAATTTGGTTACAATTTGGTGACAATTTGGTGACATTTAGTTACAAATGGTTACAATATCAGGTACTTGATTTTCAGGTGCCTGATGAATACTATCAGGTGCCTGATGAATAATTCAATGATTTAGCATTTTAGCGTAATAAAGCGTTCGGTTGACCGAAATTAGTCAGGTACCTGAATTTT
>JAEIGA010010989.1_pt1 | contig 13735 bp, 11 predicted proteins | sample 9270691 | NCBI WGS metagenome assembly JAEIGA01 (sample SAMN17057246, study PRJNA624740) | gut metagenome | biome: biome; isolation source: fecal sample | host: Bos grunniens | place: China: Xizang | collected 2019 | reverse complement strand
TTCTGCGCCGCAGCAATGGCAGTCTCAACATCCTGGTCAATATTGCCACTTGCCATTGACTTGAGGAACTCGGGAACCGACACCTCCAATGTAACACTGAGTCCGCCCTTCAAATCAAGGCCAAGACCCATTTCCAACTCACGACACTGCTGGAGGGTGTAGATACCCAACCAAACTTTCTTTTCCTTGTTGGTTTCAAGATACTCCTCCTTCTTGAAGTTGAAATATTCGTTCTCCTGGTCAGCTGTAACTGTTACGCCACTGTCCTGAAGTTCAGAAACCCAACTTGCAGTCTGCTCTGTTGCCCAGTTGTTCACCTCCTCGTTCTGGCTGCTTGTAACGTACGAGAATGAGAGGTAAAAGAGACACACAAGTGTCAGCAATACTGCAAAAACTTTTACAAATCCTTTGTTCTGCATTTCTATTAATTTTTATTGTGATTTATTTTGTTCCTTTTAAAAACGCGCAAATATAGCGTTTTTTCTTTAAAAAAAAGCATTATTCGCTGCATTTTCTTTATTTTATAATACAAAGAGTGTGAAAATAATACAAAAGTCAAACATTCGGACACCCAGCAACAAAAAAAAGAGAGCGCTACATGAAGCGCCCATGACTGACATTGCACGACACCGCAGACTACAACCCGTCAAAAAGAGGAAACAGGATTTTCTATTTGGACGAGGCATCGAACAGGCGTTTCTTCTCGCTTTCGTTCAACGATGCATAGCCACCCTTCTTTATCTTCTCAAGAATAGCGTCAATCTCGGCCTCTGAAGCCTTTTTGCGGGCATTATAGTCGTATTCGGCCGCACGTTTCCCGCCCGAAGAATATGTAAAACGGCGTTTTTCCCTACGTTTGAAGAGAGCACCACTGAAAAGAGTCTTCACCCAATCTATCGGGCGATTGACAATTGTGGTAACATCATACCCCTTACCGAGCAGGAATGCAAAGATGTAACCGGCAAAGGCACCTCCAAGATGCGCAAAATTGCCACCGGCATTCTCACCGGCCAACAAAAGCACAGAAACAAGCACTGCGACAACAGCGAAAGTAGAGAGTTTTACATTACCGAAAAAAAGCAGATTAATCCTGTACTGGGGAGAGCGGACTGCAGCTGCTACAATAACAGCAATGACTGCAGCTGATGCACCGACAAGATACGACGAGCCAACGACATCTGCAAAATATGGAAAAACGTTGTACGCCGTCACAAAGAAGAGCGCGCCCATTATACCACCAAGTATATATATACCGACAAAATGTCTGACTGACATGAATTCAAGAAAAATCCGGCCGAACGAATAGAGCGCAAACATATTCCACAAAATGTGCATGAAGCTATGATGTACGAACATATATGTAAAAAGCGTCCATGGTCTGCACAGAAGCGTTTCCGGTAATGCCGGCAATTCAAGCCATGAGTTCACAGAAGCAGCGAGGGAGTTCCGGTTGAGAAGAACCGAAAAAACACCGATTAAAACAAGGATTATATACACAGATAGATTTGCGTATATAAATTTCCACACGACATCGGCCTGCTTGAATCTAGCAACGATATTCTTAAACATAAGGTCCTCCTATCTTTCCTTTCTTGCGCCAATATAAAATCATCACAAGGCCGAAGAGCATACCACCAAGATGTGCAAAATGCGCTATTCCATCCTGTGTATTTGCAAGACCCAGCAACAGTTCAATAACAGCATAGCCTATAACAAAGAACTTTGCCTTTATTGGGAACGGGAGCGGAAAAATGAACATTCTCTCGTTGGGGAACGACATTCCAAAGCCCAAGAGTATTGCATAGATAGCACCCGACGCACCAACGGTAGTCCAATACCTGTTCAGGAAATCCCCCATAAGCATAACATTCCCCGACGGCAACCTGACACTCTGGAAATCCACAAGTCCTGTCTGGACAAAATCTACGTACTGTACGAGTTCCTGCAACAGACCGGCCCCGACACCCGAGACAAGATAGAATATCAGGAAGCGCTTGATGCCCCATACCCTCTCAAGCACACTGCCGAACATATACAGCGCAAACATATTGAAGAACAGGTGCGAAAAACCGCCATGCATGAACATATAGGTCACGAACTGGTAGGGAGCAAAGTCAGGTGCCTTGAAGAAATGTAGTCCAAGAATGGAGACCAAGTCTATATCCTGTCTCTCCAACACAAATGTTGCAAAGGCCATCAATATATTTATTGCCAAAAGATTTTTGGTAGCCTCGGGTAATCTATTCATAATCAAACCGGTTTTTATTTCTGAAACGACAAGTATAAATTGCCGCATACGGAAATGCAAATATAGTACAAACTGCGGCAATAAGTGAAATTATACCGCTTACATCAGTTTATAATTTAGTATTTAATATATTTTGAGCAATTTTTGGCCGCAAAATTACCGGTATTTATTATATTTGCAAATTATTGCGGCTTAACAAAGCCTAAAAAAGCGAATTTGAACAAAAAAATATATAAAACGATGAATCTTGAAATCACATTGGCACAAAGTGTTGCCGAAGCAATCAAGCAACTGTACGGAGCAGAAGTAGAGACAGGAAAGATACAGTTGCAGAAGACACGAAAGGAGTTTGAAGGCGATTTCACTCTTGTTGTTTTTCCATTCTTAGCACTCTCAAAGAAACGCCCAGAAGAGACAGCACAAGAGATTGGAGAACTGTTGAAGAGCAACCTTCCCATCATAAGTTCATTCAATGTGGTAAAGGGCTTTTTAAACCTTGCCATCGCTTCAAGTTATTGGGTAGAACTGTTGAAGCACATCGATGCAACAGACAAGTGGGGCACAACACCCGTAACAGAGAACTCACCACTTGTAATGGTTGAGTACTCATCACCAAACACCAATAAGCCCTTACACTTGGGACATATCCGCAACAACCTCTTGGGATATGCTTTGTCAAATATCATTGCGGCAAACGGCAACAAGGTTGTAAAGACAAACATCGTAAACGACCGAGGCATCCATATCTGTAAATCAATGCTTGCTTGGCAGAAGTGGGGCAACGGCGAGACACCTGCAAGCAGCGGCAAGAAGGGCGACCACCTCATCGGCGACTACTATGTAGCATTTGACAAGCACTACAAAGCCGAGTTGTCTGAACTGATGGAGAAAGGCATGAGCAAGGAGAAGGCCGAGGCAACATCACCATTGATGGCAGAAGCACGCGAGATGCTTGTAAAATGGGAAGCAGGAGACAAGGATGTGCGCGCCCTTTGGGAGCAGATGAACGGCTGGGTATACGAAGGTTTTGACGAGACATACAAGCGTCTTGGTGTTGATTTCGACAAGATATACTATGAGAGCGATACATACCTTGTTGGTAAGGAGACCGTATTAGGTGGGCTTGAGAAGGGCATCTTTTACCGCCGCCCGGATGAGTCTGTTTGGGCCGACCTCACCGGCGATGGTCTTGACGAGAAACTATTGTTGCGCAGCGACGGTACATCGGTATATATGACACAGGATATAGGTACTGCACAGTTGCGTTTCCGCGACTACCCTATTGACAAGATGGTATATGTTGTGGGCAACGAGCAGAACTACCACTTCCAGGTACTCTCACTGTTGCTTGACAAACTGGGTTTCTCTTGGGGCAAGGGTCTTGTACACTTCTCATACGGTATGGTAGAACTCCCCGAAGGCAAGATGAAGAGCCGAGAGGGTACTGTTGTTGATGCCGATGACCTGATGGACGAGATGATAAACACCGCCCGCGAGACATCAGAGGAACTTGGTGGCAAGCTCAATGACCTCACAGACGAAGAGAAGGCCGAAATCAACCGAATCATCGGTTTAGGCGCCCTGAAATACTTTATGCTAAAGGTTGATGCACGCAGGAATATGCTTTTCAATCCCAAAGAGTCTATTGATTTCAACGGCAACACCGGTCCATTCATCCAGTACACATATGCCCGCACACGCTCAATAGGCCGCAAGGCTGCCGAGGCCGGTGCAAGAACAGAGTTCACAGCACCTGAGAGCATCAGCGAGAAGGAGTGCAACATCATCAGAATGCTCAATGAGTTCCCTGCAGTCGTACGCCAGGCCGGCACAGACTACTCACCATCCGGCATTGCCAACTATGCATACGAACTGGCAAGGGAGTACAACCAGTTCTACCACGATTACAGTATCCTGCGCGAGGAGAACGAGGAGACAAAGGCTTTCCGTCTGTTGCTCACCGACAATGTAGGCAAAGTCATCAAGACCGCAATGAACTTGCTTGGTATCGAAGTTCCCGAAAGAATGTAATATACCGCCGTCGGACAATGGCAAAGAAAAGGTTCTATGTAGTATGGAACGGCGTTCAGCCGGGCATATACTCCTCTTGGGAGGAGTGTCAAACACAGATAAAAGGCATAAAACAGGCTCTTTACAAGGCGTTCGACACTCTTGCCGAAGCAGAGAGAGCATACGCATCATCACCCGGCCACTACATTGGGCAAGGAGCCAAAAGCAATGAGAAGAAAACTACGTCAGAACTCCCCGCCTGCGTAATCAGGAATGCTCTGGCGGTAGATGCCGCCTGCAGCGGAAACCCGGGGATGATGGAATACCGAGGAGTATACATTGCCACTGGCGAGGAGATATTTCATTTTGGCCCCATTTTCGGCACGAACAACATTGGAGAGTTCCTTGCCATAGTACATGGACTCGCCTTACTCAAGCAAAAAAGCATTGACCTGCCAATATACTCCGACAGTTACAATGCACTCCTGTGGATAAAGGGCAAGAAGTGCAAGACAAAACTCCCGCGCGACAGCAAGAGCGAGGAGTTATACGGATACATTGACCGCGCTGAAAAATGGTTGAAGGAGAACTGTTACACAACGACCCTTATGAAATGGGAAACCGACAAGTGGGGCGAGATACCGGCCGACTTCGGCAGAAAATAGCAACCCTCCCCATTAGGACGTTACTACCAGTAGAGCAACATACTCGTAACACACAGAAACTTTAATCAAGAGACATTATGCCAACCGTCATCTACCCATCGCCAATATTCGGCCCCGTAAAGAGCCGCAGACTCGGCATATCGTTAGGAATCAATCTATTGCCTGCAGACGGAAAAATTTGCACGTTCGACTGCATCTACTGCGAATGTGGACTCAATGCAACAAGAAGAGCAAAGCAGGCCATGCCCACACGTGAAGAGGTTGCCACAGCACTTGAATCAAAACTTGTTGAAATGGCAAAAAATGGTACAATGCCCGATGTGCTCACATTCGCCGGCAACGGAGAACCCACCATTCACCCCCATTTCAACGGCATCATTGATGACACGATAAAAATGCGTAACAAAATATGCCCGGCGACAAAGGTAAGCGTACTGACCAACGCCACCCTGATAACCCGTGACACAGTTTTTGAAGCCCTTAAAAAGGTAGACAACAACATTCTCAAACTAGACACCATAGACCCGGAATACATATCTACAGTAGACCGCCCTACCGGCAAATATGACGTCAATGCCATAATAGAGAGAATGAAGGCTTTTGAAGGAAAGGCTGTCATACAGACAATGTTCATGAAGGGGGAAATCGACGGAAAGAATATTGACAACACCGGCGACGAGTATGTAATGCCCTGGATTGCAGCCGTCAAAGAGATTGCTCCACGCGAAGTGATGATATACACCATTGACAGGGAGACACCTGTGAGCAGCCTGCAAAAAGCTACTCACGAGGAACTTGACAGAGTAGTAGCCCTGCTTGCCCAAGAGGGAATAAAAGCCACAGCATCATACTGAGGCTGCACCCACAATCATCACCCCTATACCTGTTCCATCTTCAGCACAAACCGTATTAGAACAGGTTTGTTATTCCATAGTATGATGCAGCAATAAAGGCATACCTGAATAACTTGCCTACTGCCATCACTGCAATAACCTTATACTTGTTCACGCGCATAATACCAAGGACAACCAGCAGGACCTCGCCAAGCGCTGGAACAAAAGAGAGTGCCGCAGTCCAATAACCATACTTCTGAATGAGCATATCGGCACGTTTCATTCTCCTTTCTGGAATCCTGAGCACTCTTTGCACAGTATCCTTGTTTGTCAGGTATCCAAGCATAAAGCATGTGATACCACCAAGCGTATTTCCCGCTGTAGCAACAATTGTCAACCACACAGCACTCAATCCCAGACTCAGGAATAGGAGCAGAAGTAACTCACTTGCTATAGGAAGGACAGAACCAGAAAGGAAAGAAAGTATGCCCATTCCCCAATAACCATAATCTTTGAAAAAATCCACTAATGCATCAACCATAGCGATTGTGTTGCCATTGCAACCATTATTAAGTTAATAAATATCATGTAAACGTTTGACAAACGTGTCTCTTTCTTTGCAAAAAGATAGGAGGTCAATATCGCCACAAACGGCAACTGACAGATGTAGAAGAAAGCAGAGCCTCCACCTACAATAACGAAAAGCAGCAAAAGATAGACATTTGCCACAATCACAAATGTAAGCCTGCGGCGAAGCAAGGGCTTGGCAGGTGAAGCACTGCCTACAAAAGCAAACGTTGCCGGTAACAGCACAGAAAGCACAAGCGACAACACCATAATGTGTAAAAAGGTCAGGCCTGTAAAATCCACATCTACAACCGCCGGAAGCCTGTCAACAAAGGAGTCCCATATAGCATTTGCGCGAGGAAACACATAGGCAGTTCCCACAACAAGCCAAAATGGCGTAAGCAAACCCAGGAACGACGCAGCGACGCCTCTTGCAGAGAACGTGTTTGTTATGGAGCAGAACAGCAGATAGAGCGGTATAAGGTACAACGAATAGGGAGAAATAAATGCAAGCAGCCCCAACAGCATGAATGAGGCATAAAGCAAGCCAACCGGGTTCGGACTGTACTGGCAGAAGAGCAGCAACACGACCGAAAGCATAAAAATCAGCGACAGCAGAGCAATTGTCACATTGCCGTTCACAAATGTAGAGACAGCGACAAACCACATATACAGTGCACCCTTCCACTTCACCTCCCTGTCAAAGAATGTCTGACGGGAGAGAAGTACAGCCGAGAACATATACAGCAGAAGTGCCGCCGCACGTGAGAGGAAACCGCCAATGAGTACAGGCAATCCGTCAACAGACAGTGCCGATACCGACATCCAATGAGCCGATACCATAACCAACATCGACAGCACAAACAGTACTGCCGATGTATATCTGCCCGAAGCGAAATAGCCGTGTAGCATTTTCTTACAAGTCAAAACCTATATCGCCTCTGAAATATTTCTTCTCGTATTTGATGGCATTAGCCGAACGGAAAGAGCGCTCAAGAGCCTCCTGACGTGTTGCACCGTATGAAACCGCTGCTATCACTCGACCACCGGCTGTCACCACCTTGCCATCTTTCTCAGCAGTACCGGCATGAAAAAGAATGCTATCCTTTACATCCTCAAATCCTGTCATCTCATAACCCTTGTCGTAGTGCTCGGGATAACCGCCCGATACAAGCATTACACACACTGCATTGCGCTCATCGAACTCAACAGTTGTTCCGGCAAGCGTTCCGGCTGCAACCTTCTCAAAAAGTTCAACAATGTCACTCTTCAGACGCAGCATTACAGACTCTGTCTCAGGGTCACCCATGCGTACGTTGTACTCAATGACCATTGGCTCACCCTCTACATTTATAAGACCAAAGAAGATGAAACCCTTGTAGAGCAGATTATCATTTACAAGACCATCGACTGTTGGTTTGATTATTCTGTCCTCTACCTTCTTCATCCACTCCTTTGTCGCAAAAGGAACAGGGGAGATAGAGCCCATACCACCGGTGTTCAATCCCGTATTACCCTCACCAATACGCTTGTAATCCTTTGCCTCGGGCAAGATTACATAATCCTTGCCGTCGGTGAGCACAAACACAGAGCACTCGATTCCGTCGAGGAACTCCTCGATTACCACCGTTGCCGAAGAGTCACCGAACATACCGTCAAGCATCTCATCAAGGCTACGCTTTGCCTCTTCCAACGTTGGAACAATGAGCACACCTTTACCGGCACAGAGGCCGTCTGCCTTGAGCACATAAGGCGCCTTCAAGCCCTCAAGGAAACGGTATGCCTCCTCTTTCTCGGCTGCAGTGAAAGCCTTATATGCTGCTGTGGGGATATTGTGACGCTGCATAAACTCCTTTGCAAAGTTCTTGCTGCCCTCCAGTTCGGCAGCAGCCTTTGTAGGACCGATGACTGCGATGTTCTTTAGTCTTTCATCTGCAGCGAAATAGTCATACACACCCCTCACCAATGGGTCCTCGGGACCAACAACAACCATTGATACGTTGTTTGCAAGAACAAACTCGGCAATGGCATCAAAATCGCAAACCGCGATGTTCACATTCTCACCGACCTCCTTTGTTCCGGCATTGCCCGGAGCAATATACAATTTGTCTGCCTTAGGACTCTGAGCAATTTTCCAAGCGAGAGCGTGCTCACGGCCGCCGCTACCCAAAAGTAATATATTCATAGTAGTATCTTATTTGCTTTTCAGTTATTTTTTGTCTCTCTTACCGCCACGCAATGGTTTAAAGTCTCCTTTGTAAGGAGCCTGACGTTTGCCGTCGCCCTTGCGGTCAAATGGTTTACGGGCAGCGGTTGCAGGCTTGCCACCTTCGTGGCGACGGCCTTCACGACGTTCCGGACGTCCTTCACGTTGAGCAAAGCGGTTATCCCTGCGCTCTTCGCGTGGACGGCGCTCATCACGACTATTCTCGCGTGGAGCGCGGCGGTCGTCACGACGTTCATCACGCGGAGAAAAACCCTCACGACGCTCTCTTCTCTCGCCATCACCCTCGCCGCGTTCTCTTCTTACCGGTTTTCTGCGAGCCTTGTCAAAATAAGCCTCAAGTTCGCGACGACGGCGCATTGACTCGTCATCAATCTCACTTGAGTAGTTGGCATCGTTATTCTGATTCTTTGATGCACGCTCAGAGCGTGTCTCGCCATCAAGACCTGTGAGACGCGACTGGCGCTTTAGCGGAGCGTAATCCTTCTTCAGTTCGTTACCCTCGTTGCGGAACCCTTTGTATTTGCCCTGAAACAGTTCGTACTTGCGGAACTCACAGTCAAGATCGCCATTGAAAAGGGGTATTCTTGCCGACGCCTTGAGGCCAATCTGGTCAAAGCAATCGTAGTTATTGCTTATCACCCATGCCACATTACCCTGGAACGCGTGTTTCAGGCGTGCGCCAAGATCCTTATATACCTGAAGCAGTTTATCGGGTACAAGACGCTCACCGTATGGCGGATTTACAATCATTATTGCCGGTTCTGAATGTTCCTCGAAGTCTTTGATGTCGCGGCACTCAATCTCAATACAATCTCCCATCATTGCCGACTTGACATTACGACGTGCACAGGCAACCATACGACCATCAACATCGTAGCCATAAATCTTATGCTTGAACTCACGCTCGGCCGAATCATCCTCATAGATTGACTTGAAGAGCGCACTGTCATAATCCTTCCACTTTTCAAAGGCATATCCCTGACGGAACACGCCGGGCGCAATGTTACGCGCGATGAGCGCGGCTTCAATGGGCAATGTACCTGAACCGCACATCGGATCTATAAAATCACACTCGCCATGCCAATTTGTAAGCATAATCATTCCGGCAGCAAGAACCTCGTTGATTGGCGCGCGGCCTGTCTCAACGCGGTATCCGCGGCGGTGGAGTGACTCGCCCGAACTGTCGAAGGCAAGAGTACAATCCTCGCCGGCAATGTGTATGTGAAAAATAAGATCGGGGTTATTGAGGCGCACCGATGGACGCTCGCCATACTTGTCATTGAAGTAATCGGCTATGGCATCCTTGACGCGGTAGGCGACAAATTTGGAATGACGGAACACCTCGCTGTAAACGACTGCATCAACTGAGAATGTCGAGGTGGTATCAAGATACTGTTCCCAGTCGAAAGCCTTCACTGCCTCATACACCTCGTCGGCATTCGTTGCCTTGAAGTGAAGGAATGGTTTTAATATACGTACGGCTGTTCTCAAATGAAAATTCGCCTTGTACATCATCTCCTTGTCACCTGTGAAAGAGACCATACGACGGCCAATCTGCACATTATTTGCACCCAAAGCGACCAACTCCTTTGCCAAGACCTCTTCCAACCCTTGGAAGGTCTTTGCTATCATTTCAAATTCACCCATAATGTAAAAATAATCTTTGGGAATCCCCCTATAAAATATTATGCAAAGGAACAAAAAAAAGCAATGCAAATCAATGTTATTTGCGATTATTTGGGTTACTTTTGTATTTCAACTTCAATAACCATGAAAAACAGAACACAAATTCCATCATTCATCATAGTTGCGGGCATTGTATGTACTGCTATTTTTCTCTCAAGCAACAATGTACAGACTCAACAGGACAGCGCCCGCGTACAGCACCAAACAGCAAACGTGCTCCCACCCCCAATACCCACAAGCATTGTTTTTGCCGGTGACACGATAGACCTCACTCTGCAGGACCGCCGCGAGCGCATTGACAAGGAAATGCTCTCGTTCACATATTCGCATATAAACACAATGCTCATCATAAAGCGCGCCAACCGTCTGTTCCCCATTGTAGAACCAATCCTTGAGGAGTGCGGTTTGCCCGACGACTTCAAATACCTTATGATTATTGAAAGTAACGGCGACCCCGAGGCACTCTCACCATCTAAAGCCGCCGGGCTGTGGCAGTTCCTTGAGAAGACCGGCCGCGAATATAATCTTGAAGTGACCGAAGAAATTGATGAGCGCTACCACACCGAGAAGGCCACACGCGCTGCATGTGAATATCTTAAAGGCTCATATGAACTCTATGGTGACTGGCTCACCGTTGCAGCAAGTTACAACACAGGACGCGCCAATGTAACCAAGCGCCGCGAGCGACAGAAAGAGGAGAAAGCCATTGACATACTGTTACCAAATGAAACATCACGTTATATATTCCGTCTCATGGCGGTAAAGACAATTTTAGAAAATCCAGCAAAATATGGATTCATGCTACGTAGTAGCGACCTCTATCCCGCTATTCCCATCGAGAAGGAAGTCACGGCAAGCGGTACTACAATAGACTGGGTTGATTTGGCAAGAAAGCATGGACTTACATTCATGCAACTGCGCGAGGCCAACCACTGGATTAGACGCACCACGCTCAACAACAAAACAGGGAAAACCTACAAGGTGCTGATTCCGAATAAAGAATCCTTGCGATATAACCCTGCAAAGACAAAGGCACATAACAAGAATTGGGTTTTAGAATAGAAACACGATGTGTTTTAAACCATAAAATATAACACGCATAAAAAATGCCCCTATCGTATGACAGGAGCATTTTACAGTTATCAAGAACTTATGATCAATAGTTCTCAGGCTTCAACTGGAAGTATGCCTTTGGATGTGTACATACAGGGCAAACCTCAGGTGCCATCTTGCCAATGTGCAAGTGACCACAGTTGCGGCACTGCCAGATGCAGTCCTTGTCACGGCTGAATACAAGACCGTTCTGCACATTCTCGAGCAGTTTTTTATAACGATCCTCGTGTACCTTCTCAACTTTTGCCACAGCCTCGAACATTGCAGCAATCTCAACAAAGCCCTCTTCGCGAGCCTCCTTTGCCATTGTCGGGTACATATCGGTCCACTCATAGTTCTCACCGGCAGCAGCATCTACCAAGTTCTCGGCTGTGCTACCAATACCGTGCACAAGTTTGAACCACATCTTTGCGTGTTCCTTCTCCTGGTCGGCAGTCTCCTGGAAGATAGCTGCCATCTGCTCAAAACCATCCTTCTTAGCCTTGCTTGCATAGTATGTATACTTGTTACGTGCCTGACTCTCACCGGCAAAAGCAGCCCAAAGGTTTGCTTCGGTCTTTGTTCCTTTCAATGATTTATCCATAGTTATTTTTATTAAAATTGTTAATACTATTTTCTTTTGCAATTATCATAAATTTATTCCAAACAGCAAAGATTTTCCACCACTTTTTTATCAAAAAAAACAATAAGGGCGTCCCTTTTGTTCAAAGAGACACCCCAGTCTATGATATCCCCCACACAAGGTCAGGGTTGACATTGACCAAAGCCAATATCCATATTAGCACTGTCTTTATGTTATTTGCAGCAGCTGCAACGTGGTTTAATCTGCTTGAAGAAATCATTGCCCTTGTCATCTACGAGAATAAAAGCAGGGAAGTCCTCAACCTCAATCTTCCAGATAGCCTCCATACCGAGTTCAGGGTACTCTACGCACTCAATGCTCTTGATATTGTTCTGCGCAAGGATGGCTGCAGGACCACCGATTGAACCGAGGTAGAAACCGCCGTGCTTCTGGCAAGCGTCGGTCACCTGCTGGCTGCGGTTACCCTTTGCAAGCATAATCATTGAACCGCCGTTCTCTTGGAAGAGGTCAACATAAGAGTCCATACGACCTGCAGTTGTGGGACCCATTGAGCCGCAAGGCATACCGGCAGGAGTCTTTGCTGGACCTGCATAGTAGATTGGGTGATCCTTGATATACTGTGGGAGACCCTCACCACGGTCGATGCGCTCTTTCAGTTTCGCGTGAGCGATGTCACGACCAACGATGATTGTTCCGTTGAGTGAGAGGCGTGTAGCGATTGGGTACTGTGAGAGTTGTGCACAAACCTCCTTCATCGGGCGGTTGAGGTCAACGCGTACAATCTCACCCTCGCCTGCGTTGCGAAGCGCCTCGGGGATGAGTGTTGCAGGTTGGTCATCGAGTTTCTCAATCCAAAGACCATCCTTATTGATTTTCGCCTTGATGTTACGGTCGGCCGAGCAACTCACGCCCATACCTACAGGACAGCTTGCACCGTGGCGTGGCAGACGTACAACGCGGATGTCGTGTGCAAGGTACTTGCCACCGAACTGTGCGCCAAGACCAATGTTGTGAGCCTCCTTGAGCAACTGCTCCTCGAGCTCGATATCGCGGAATGCACGGCCTGTCTCGTCGCCTGTTGTCGGCAGATCATCGTAGTAGTGTGTTGAGGCAAGCTTCACTGTGTGAAGGTTCTTCTCTGCCGATGTACCACCTATAACGAATGCAATGTGATAGGGAGGACAAGCTGCTGTACCCAGGCTCTTCATCTTCTCCACGAGGAATGGAACGAGAGTCGCAGGGTTCAACAGAGCCTTTGTCTCCTGGTAGAGATATGTCTTGTTGGCAGAACCACCACCCTTTGTAACCATGAGGAACTTATACTCCATACCCTCGGTAGCCTCAATGTCAATCTGTGCGGGAAGGTTACACTTTGTGTTCACCTCGTCGTACATGTTGAGTGGAGCGTTCTGGCTGTAACGTAGGTTCTCCTGTGTGTATGTATCGAACACTCCGCGTGAGAGAGCCTCTTCGTCGCAGAAACCGGTCCACACCTGCTGGCCCTTCTCGCCATGGATGATGGCTGTACCGGTGTCCTGGCACAATGGGAGCTGACCTTTGCAGGCAACCTCGGCATTGCGGAGGAATGTGAGTGCTACATATTTGTCGTTGTCGCTTGCCTCGGGGTCATTCAGTATCTTCGCAACCTGCTCGTTGTGAGCGCGGCGCAACATGAACGATACATCGCGGAATGCAGTGCGTGACAACAGTGTCAATGCTTCAGGAGTAACCTTTAGGATTGGTTTACCCTCAAATTCGCCTACCGACACACCCTCTTTTGTCAAAAGATAATACTCTGTTGTG
>JAEIGA010010988.1_pt1 | contig 13736 bp, 13 predicted proteins | sample 9270691 | NCBI WGS metagenome assembly JAEIGA01 (sample SAMN17057246, study PRJNA624740) | gut metagenome | biome: biome; isolation source: fecal sample | host: Bos grunniens | place: China: Xizang | collected 2019 | reverse complement strand
GGACACGATTGCCAGTGTTCCATCATTTTGGGTGTGGCCGCCGCTTTGAAGGCTCCCGGCGTGCTGGATGAAATGAGCGGGTCGGTTCGCATTTTCGCAGTCCCTGCCGAGGAAGGCATTGAAGGCGCTTACCGTGCCGAATTGCAGAAAAAGGGCAACGTGCGCTACTTTGCAGGCAAGCCCGAGGTGCTTTACCGCGGACTGCTTGACGACGTGGATATAGCGATGATGATGCATTCTTCCTCTGTTACCACTTCAAAAATGAATATGGGACGGGCTTCCGTGGGCAACGTGCGCAAAAAAGCCACCTTTATCGGTAAGTCTGCCCATGCAGGCGGCTCTCCTCATAAGGGTATCAATGCCCTTTATGCCGCTACTACCGCACTTTCTGCGGCAAATGCCCTCCGCGAAACCTTCCGGGAAAAAGACGTTGTTCGTATGCACCCCATCATCACGAAGGGCGGCAACGTGGTCAATGCCATCCCTGACGAGGTTGTGGTGGAAAATACCGTTCGTGCCGTCAATTACGATACCGTTGCCGAAATCAGCCATAAGGTCAATCGTGCCTTTGCAGGTGCTGCCGCCGCAATGGGCTGTCAGGTAAAATTTGAGGACGTGCCGGGAGCGGCTCCGCGCTACAACGATAAGAATTTGAGTGATGCCTTTTATCAGGTAGCGCTGGAATTCTTCTCCGAAAAGGATTTGAAATTTACCGAGGGGATTTCCTCGGGATGCACGGATATGGGCGATATTTCTTGTGTGATGCCTGCGGTTCATCCGTTTATCAGCGGTGCAACGGGCGTTTGTCACGGTGAAAACTATACTATTTCCGACCCTGAGCTTTCCTGCGTAACCGCCGCGAAGATTATGACGGGCGTTTTGAAATACCTGCTTTGCAACGATGCGGCTTTTGCCAAGAAGGTCATTGCTGAAAAAATTGTACCTTATGCGACCAAAGAGGAGTTTTTCAAGGTGAAGGATTCCATGGCATTTGTAGAAGACGGTGTTACATACAATGAAGATGGCACCGTAACGCTAGTTTATTGAGGTGATAAAATGTATCAAAAACTGTTTGATGCGGTAGAGTCTTACAAAGATGTGATTTTAAAAGCGGAGCGTGATCTTAATTCTATGCCGGAGCTTGGCTTCCGCGAATGGAAGACCCACGCTTATATGAAAGCGCGCTTCGAAGAACTGGGCTATAAGCTTACCGAACTGGAGAACATTCCCGGCTTTTATACCGACGTGGACACGGGCAGACCCGGTCCCAAGATCGTAGTATTTGCGGAATTGGATGCGCTTCCTTGCCCGGGACATCCGTTTGCAGACCCTGAGACCAATGCCGCTCACGCTTGCGGACACCATTGCCAGTGTGCAGGTCTTATCGGTGTAGCCGCCGCCCTGAAAGCGGAAGGCGCGCTGGATGAAATGAGCGGTTCCATCCGTCTGTTTGCCGTTCCCGCTGAGGAAGGGGTTTCCGCTTCTTACCGTGAGGAATTGAGAAATAGCGGAAGAGTTCGCTATTTTGCAGGTAAATCCGAGGTGCTTTACCGCGGACTTCTGGACGACGTGGATATTGCCATGATGGTACATCTTCGCGGAACTCCCTTGAAAATGAGCTGTCCCAAGGGTACCAACGGTAACGTGCGCAAAAAAGCCACCTTCATTGGAAAATCTGCTCATGCAGGCGGCTCTCCTCATAAGGGCATCAATGCCCTCTATGCCGCCACTACCGCTTTGACCGCGGCAAATGCCCTCCGCGAAACCTTCCAGGAAAAGGATACCATTCGTATGCATCCCGTGATCACCAAGGGTGGCAACGTGGTCAATGCCATTCCCGATGAGGTCGTTGTGGAGAATATGATTCGCGGTGCGGATTATGAGGTGGTAGGCCAGGTCAACCGCAAGGTCAATCGCGCCTTTGCAGGCGCTGCCGCTGCTATGGGATGCCGCGTTTATCTGGAGGACGTCAGCGGCTCCGCGCCCCGTATCAATGATAAGAACCTTCAGAATTTGTTCCACGACGTAGCCCTGAATTTCTTTAAAGAAGAAGAGATGGAATTTGATAAGATCTGGGGCAAAGCCAGCAGCGATATGGGAGATATTTGCAACGTAATGCCCTCCGTGCACCCTTATATCGGCGGCGCGGTCGGAATCGGACATTCCGCTGAATTTCTTGTGGTGGATGCTTACACCGCTTGTGTCATCGGGGCAAAGATCATCTCCGGCGTATTAAAGCAGCTTTTGATGGATCATGCATCCCTGGCGAAAAAGGTTATCGCAGAGAAAAAAGTACCCTATGCTTCCAAAGAGGACTTTTTCAAGGCAAAAGATGCTTTGGATTTTGTTGGTGACGGTGTTATTTATAACGAGGACGGTTCCGTTACTTTACAAATATAAATTTTTATGGAGATTGTGCGATGTATCAGAAATTATTTGATGCCGTCGAGGCACACAAGGATTTGATTCTTGCCGCAGAGGCAGATATCAAGAGAATGCCCGAGCTTGGCTTCCGCGAGTGGAAGACCCATGCATATTTGAAGGAGCGTTTTGAGAAACTCGGCTATCAAGTTACCGAACTTGGCGATATCCCCGGTTTTTATACCGACGTGGATACCGGCAGACCCGGCCCCAAGGTGGTTGTATTCGGTGAATTGGATGCACTTCCTTGCCCCGGTCATCCTTTGGCAGATCCTGAAACAGGTGCCGCTCACGCTTGCGGACACAACTGTCAGTGCGCCGCTCTTTTGGGTGTTGCCGCCGCCTTGTCCGAAAAAGGTGTGCTGGATGAAATGAGCGGTTCGATCCGTTTGTTTGCCGTACCCGCAGAAGAGGGCGTTTCCGCTTCCTACCGCGAGGAACTGAAAAAGAACGGAACTGTTCACTATTTTGCAGGTAAACCCGAAGTGCTTTACAGAGGACTTTTGGATGACGTGGATATCGCTTTGATGGTGCATCAGAAGGCAGAGGACGGAGCGATTATGAGTTGCCCCAAAGGCTCCAACGGAAACGTCCGTAAGAAGGCTACCTTCATCGGAAAGTCCGCCCACGCAGGTGGCTCTCCCCATAAGGGAATTAACGCGCTCTATGCCGCTACCACCGCTTTGACCGCGGCAAACGCCCTCCGCGAAACCTTCCAGGAAAAAGATAAGATTCGTATGCATCCCATTATTTCCAAGGGCGGCAACGTGGTCAATGCCATTCCTGACGAGGTCATTATCGAGAATATGATCCGCGGTGCCAATTACGATACCATCAATGAACTGAGCCACAAGATCAATCGCGCCTATGCAGGCTGTGCCGCCGCAATGGGTTGTCAGATTCGTTTTCATGACGAGGGCGGCTCTGCCCCCCGCAACAATGATGAAAATCTCCGCCAGGCTTTCAAGACCGTTGCCAAAGAGTTTTTCCCTGAGGACAAACTGAATTTTGATAATGACGGCTGGGGACCCGCTTGCAGTGATATGGGTGATGTCAGCTCTGTCATTCCTGCCATCCATCCCTTTATTGCGGGCGTATCCGGTACGGGTCACGGCGCGGATTATACGGTAAGCGATCCTTACACCGCTTGTGTCATTTGTGCCAAGGTGATTGCAGGCGTTACAAAGCTTCTTCTTGTTGACGATGCTGCATACGGTAAAAAAGTAATTGCCGAAAAGAAACTTCCTTACGCATCCAAGGAAGAGTTTTTCAAGGTAAAGGATGCCTTGAGCTTTGATGAGGACGGTGTCATCTACAGCGAAGATGGAACCGTTACACTGAAATTTTAACAAAGGAGAATCAAAATGGGATACGAAAAACTGTATCAGGCTGTTGAGAAACACAAGGATATGATTTTGGAAGCGGAGCGTTATATCTGGAAGAATCCGGAACCCGGCTACCGCGAATGGAAGACCCATGCATATTTGAAGGCAAAATATGAAGCGCTCGGCTACAATCTTGTGGAAGCAGGGAATATCCCCGGCTTCTATACCGACGTAGATACGGGAAAACCCGGTCCTTTCATTGCCGTATTCGGTGAAATGGACTCCCTCATTATCCCTTCCCATCCTGAGAGTGATCCCGAAACCGGCGCGGTTCACGCTTGCGGACATAACTGCCAGTCTGCCGCACTTCTCGGTCTTGCCGCTGCGCTGAAGGAACCCGGTGTTCTGGACGGTCTTTGCGGTAAAATCCGACTCATTGCCGTTCCCGCGGAAGAGGGAATCGAGATCGAATACCGTTTGGGACTGAAGAAGGAAGGCATTATCAAGTATATTTGCGGTAAACCCGAGTTTCTGTTCCGTGGATATCTGGACGGTGTGGATATGGCAATGATGATCCATACCACCCAAAAGGGTATCACCTGCCACAGAGGAAGCAACGGTGCCATCGTAAAATTTGCCACCTTTACCGGAAAATCTGCTCATGCAGGCGGTTCTCCTCATAAGGGAATCAACGCTCTTTATGCCGCAAGCAACGCTCTTTCCGCATCCAATGCCATCCGCGAAACCTTCCAGGAGAAGGATACCGTACGTTTCCATCCCATTATGACCAAGGGCGGTAACGTAGTGAATGCCATCCCCGATGAGGTTCGTATCGAAAGCTACCTGAGAGCCGCTACCGTGGAAGCCATGCAAAGCGAAAGCAAGAAGGTCAATCGCGCCTATGCAGGCTGTGCCGCAGCAATGGGCGGCGGTGTGCGCTTTATCGACGTACACGGCTTTGCACCCCGTTACAATGACCACACCATGAGAGAGGTATTTAAGAAAATCGGTGCCGATTTCTTCGCGGAAGAAGATATTCGCTTTACCCAGAATTGGGGTACCGCAAGTTCCGATATGGGTGATATTTCCTGCGTAATGCCCGCAGTTCACCCCAACGTTGGCGGTGCAACGGGTACGGCTCACGGTGATAACTACTACATCGAAGACCCCTATACCGCTTGTGTGATCTCTGCTAAGGTTCAGCTGGGCGCTTTGGCTGCCTTTTTGGAAAATGACGGTGCAGAGGCGAAGAACGTCCTTGCCAATAAAAAGGTTCCCTATGCTTCTAAGGAAGAGTATTTTGCCGCCGTTGATGCAATTTCTTTCGACGGTGAAGGCGTAATCTATAACGAAGACGGAACCGTTACGTTAAAATTTTAATCAAGGGAGAAGAGAAAATGAATCTTGAAAAACTGTATCAGGCTGTTGAAAAACACAAAGACATGATTTTGGAAACAGAGCGTCATCTCTGGAAAAATCCCGAGCCCGGTTACCGCGAATGGAAGACCCACGCTTATCTGAAAGAAAAGTATGAAGCCTTTGGCTACAAGCTTATGGAAGCAGGGAACATCCCCGGTTTTTATACCGACGTAGATACGGGGAAACCCGGTCCTTTCATTGCCGTATTCGGCGAAATGGACTCTCTTATCATCCCCTCTCACCCCGAGTGCGATCCCGAAACCGGTGCGGTTCACGCTTGCGGTCACCACTGTCAGTCTGCCGCGCTTCTCGGTCTTGCCGCCGCGCTGAAGGAGCCCGGTGTTCTGGACGGTCTTTGCGGTAAGATTCGACTCATTGCCGTTCCCGCAGAAGAGGGAATTGAAATCGAGTACCGTCTTGACTTGAAGAAAGAAGGCATCATCAAATATATGTGCGGTAAGCCCGAGTTTATGCGTCGCGGTTATCTGGACGGTGTAGACGTGGCGATGATGATCCATACCACAGGCGGTGAAGGAATGGCTTGTCCCAAGGGAAGCAACGGTGCTTTGATCAAGTACGCTACCTTTGAAGGCAAATCCGCTCACGCGGGCGGCTCTCCCCACAAGGGAATCAATGCTCTTTATGCTGCTACTACCGCTCTTTCCGCATCCAATGCCCTCCGCGAAACCTTCCAGGAGAAGGATACCGTTCGTTTCCATCCCATTATTACCAAGGGTGGCAACGTGGTCAATGCCATCCCCGACGAGGTTCGCATTGAGAGCTATTTGAGAGCCGCTACCGTCCCCGCCATGAAGGCTGAGAGCCTGAAGATCAACCGTTCTTTTGCAGGCTGTGCCGCCGCAATGGGTTGCGGTGTCCGCTTTACCGACGTACACGGCTTTGCCCCCCGCTACAATGACCCCAATCTGAAAGCCATCGTAAAGGAGGTCGGTCTCGACTTCTTTAAGGAAGAGGATCTTCGCTTTAACGATAATTGGGGTACTGCAAGCTCCGATATGGGCGACGTTGCCTGCGTGATTCCCTGTATTCACCCCTACGTTGGCGGTGCGCAGGGCGCCAGCCACGGTCCCGAATGGGTCATCGTAGACCCTTATTCCGCTTGTGTGATCTCCGCTAAGGTTCAGTTTGGTGTTCTTGCCAAGCTTCTTGAGAACGGTGGCGAGAGAGCAAAATACGTTGTGGAAAATAAGTATGTTCCTTACGCTTCCATGGAAGAGTACTTTGCAGCAGTGGACTCCCTTTCCTTTGAGGGAGAAGCCGTTTCTTACAACGAGGACGGCACCGTTACGCTGAGATTTGAAGAATAATTTCAAAAGCAAAAAGTCCTTTGCACAACTTAGTGCAAAGGACTTTTTTTATCATTTTATTCAATGGCAACCAGTTTTACCGAGGAAACGCCGGAGCAATCCGAAATGGCAGAAACCAAATTGGCAGGGTCGCTGGTCATTTGAGAAAACTCTACGGAAAGCGTAATATAGGCTTTTCCGCTGACGGGCAGATTCTGATTGATCGTAAGAATATTGGCGTTCATCTGACTGACCAAAGACAAAACTTCGGAAAGTGCGCCGGTCTTGTGGGCCAGATGAAAGGAAAGAATCGCCTTTTTACCGTGATTGGAATCGTTGCCCGGTGCAAAGAGATAATCTTTATATTTATAATAAGTACTGCGAGAGATGCCGGTGAGACGAACGGCTTCACTGACGTCCTTTGCCTTTCCCGTTTCTACAAGGCTGCGGGCCTCTACTACTTTTTCGTAGCACTCGGGAAGGATCGAAACGTCGCAGATCAAATATTTGTGCTTCATACCATCAACTCCTTTCCAATACTTTATCCTTTTTTTCTGTTCTTGTCAAGGCTTTCCTTGACAGGGGAAAAGAATATTGTTAAAATTAGATGAAAATATTTGAGGGGATAAAGAATATGAAATTGAAAAAATACGTTTTTTCTGCAGTTTTGATTCTTGCACTCGTTGGCATCGGCTTGGGCATCGGCTCGTTTTTCTCCCCATCCCAAGAGCCTGCCACACCTCCCGATGAGGAAAACGAAACCAAAATCACCGCAGAAGAGGAACTTCCTCTCCCGCCTCTTCCAACACAAACGGTAGAAAAAGAAGAATCCTTTTCCAAAACTCCTTTGATGAAGGGGATCGACGTGTCCAAGTGGCAGGGAAAACCCGATTGGAAAAAAATCGCCGCCGGCGGAGTGGAATTTGCCATGATTCGCATCGGATTTCACGGAACTTCGGGCGCATTCGGGGAAGATAGTTCTGCAGACTACAATTTGAAATCTGCAGATGAAAACGGAATTTTAACGGGAATATACTTCTATTCTCTGGCAAAGAACACCGCAGAAGCGGAGGCGGAAGCCGCTTGGGTATTAGAGCGTGCGGATCGGTATGCAATTTCCCTCCCTGTTGTGATCGATTATGAAATGATGGACAATGATGCATCCGCTACGGCATCAGAGCGTACGGACATTGCGCTTGCATTCCTTCGTGCGGTTCGCGATGCAGGTTACGATGCCATGATATACGTTCCCATTGATGAACTTTCCGATGAAACGCTTTGGGAAAAAGAGCGTATTTTCGAGGAATTTAAGGTGTGGGGCGCAGACTATACGCAGCCTTCCCGACAGCATCCCGATGGAGTAAGCGATTATGCAATGTGGCAGTATTCCAATACGGGACGGGTCGACGGCATCGCGGGCAACGTGGACTTGAATTTTGCGTATTTTACCGCCGAGCGGGTCGAACCGAAACAGCCTTAAACAAAAAAATGCTTTGCTTCGAAAGAAGCAAAGCATTTTTTGTAATTCAATTATACGCCGGAGTAAGCGGAGAAGCCGCCGTCTACGGGGAGAACCACACCGGTGATAAAGCCTGCCTTCTCAGAATCAAGAAGGAAGTTCAAAGCACCGTTCAGCTCTTCAGCCTCACCGAAACGCTTCATGGGAGTAGCGTTCAGGATCTTATTGGTACGAGCGGTGGGAGTGCCGTCTTCATTGAAGAGGAGCGCTCTGTTCTGATTGGTTACGAAGAAACCGGGAGCAATGGCATTTACACGAATACCTGCGGGAGCAAAGTGTACGGCAAGCCACTGGGTAAAGTTGGAAATGGCAGCTTTTGCACCGGAATAAGCGGGAATCTTGGTCAAAGGACGGAACGCATTCATAGAAGAAATGTTGAGAATGCTGCAGCCTTCCTTGCCGATCATATCGGGTACGAATACCTGAGTGGGGAGAAGGGTGCCGAGGAAGTTGAGATTGAATACGAAGCCGATTCCGTCGGGATCGAGATTGAAGAAGGTCTTGATATCGTCGCGGGTCTCGTCGCCGGGCTCGTAGGTTTCGTGATCTGCAGTACCGCGGGGATTGTTTCCGCCTGCGCCGTTGATGAGGATATCGCACTTGCCGAAGTCTGCCAGAATTGCCTGATGTGCTTCCTCCATGGACTCCTTCTTCAGTACGTTGCAGCCGTAAGCCTTAGCGATTCCGCCTTCAGCGCGAATTTCTGCAGCGAAGTTTTCAGCAGCCTCCAGATTCAGATCGAGAAGAGCTACCTTGTGTCCTGCCTTTGCAAGAACCTTTGCAAAGCCGGAGCAGAGTACACCGCCTGCGCCTGTAATAACAATTACTTTTTGTTCCATAACTATGGGCTCCTTTCAAATAAAAAAAGCATTGTGCTTAAACAAAGCCTTGCAAATAACGGCTATTTTTTAAGCATTCAAAAAGGAAATTTTTTTCCTTGTGAAAATTATAGCAGAAAATATTGTACAAGTAAATTACAATTTTTCTCATTATTTATATAAATATATTGCAAATCGTGCTTTTTTTTGATATAATGCAGAAAATGTTTTGGAAAGGAGACTGTCCATGGTGGAGAAAATATGTGCATACCACGCGGAAGATTTGTTTTTTCATCATACCGTCTCTCCGTGGCGCGATCCCAAAACCTTTTCTCTTCACGCTCACGAAATGAACGAGGTGCTGATCATTCTTTCGGGGGAAGGCGTTATGCGCGTGGAAGGCAATGAATACGCCTTGTTTCCCGGTGCGGTCTTTTTGATGCGCGACGGGGAAAGCCATAAGATCCACGTGGAAGCAGGGGTTCCTTACGAACGGATCGCCATTCATTTTTCTTCGTCTCTTCTGTCCCTTCTGGACCCGAAAGGGGAACTTTCCGTCCCATTCAAAGAGAGAAGATTGGGAACGGGAAACGTGTTCCGTTTGCGATCCTTGCAGGGACTTTTGCCGTCTGTGCTGGAGCTTGGAGACAATACCTCCTCTTATCGAATCCGCTTGACGGTTTCCGCCTTCTTGTATTCTATTCTCATCGAGGTCAGCAACCAATTTGTCAGCGAGGACCATTCCTTTGGCGAACGCAAGGAACTTGGTAAGATCTATGAGATCATCGAGTTTGTCAACCAGAATTTGTCCAAGGATCTTTCGCTGGATGCCATTGCCGCAGATTTCTATTTATCCAAATCTCAGCTTTCCCGCAGTTTCAAAAAAGCAACGGGTTCTACGCTTTGGGATTACGTTCTCATCAAGCGTCTGTTTCTGGCAAGAAGCTTGATTCGGGAAGGGGAGAGCATTTCGGGCGCTTGTGAGCGTAGCGGATTTCGGGAGTATTCCTCGTTTTACCGCGCCTATAAAAAGCGTTTCGGCATTTCTCCCAATCAGGACCGAGCCGCCGACGAACACAAAGACTGAATTGAATAAGAAAGAGGAAGCAAGTTTTTACTTTGCTTCCTCTTTTTTGTTGTTTGTAAGGGACATCATATCTCCCAAGGGAATGAAATTCGGAATTTTGCGAACGGAAACCTTGATTTTCAGCGGATCAAAGCAAAAGGAGTTGCAGAGACCGTTTGGATCCATTACGCCTTTTTTCTTACAAATATAATAATCGCCGTCAAAAATCTCCTGACTGTATTCGCAGTGAGAACAGCTTTCTTCAAGTTCTAGTTTCTTTTTCATAATCGACCTTCCTTTTCTTTATTCTACAATATTTTTTCCCGCTTTACAAGAGTTTTTGCAAAAAAAGCGTAAGGGAGAATAAAGCGGCGGCGAAAAAGATTTTTCCCGGCAGGTGATACTTGATTCCGATTTTGCTTTCTTGTAAAATTCCCGCTGTTTGTAAATGCACGGAGAGTCCGCCCCAACCGCAGGCAAGGGCGCACAGAGGAAATGCCAAGGGAGAGGGGATTTTTTGCAGAAGTTTTAAGCCTCCGCACAGCTCCAAAAAAATCCCGAGTACGGCACGGGGGAAACTTCTTAAAGAAAGGAGAGAAGAAATCAGTTCGGACAAAAACGAAAAAAAGATAATACAAGACATTATATATAGGAAAGAATTCATTCCGTCCCGCAATGCCGAGGGGAAAACGGAAGCTGCCGACCCGTGAAACCCTTCTTTGCTTTCAGCGGCAGCGTCTTTGTGAAACAAGTGTTTTCCAAAAGAAAGGAAGAGGCAAAAACTTGAAATTGCGCATTGCAAAAGATAGAGAAAAAGACCTTTTCGAGGGTCTTGGAGGATGCTCCCCCCGCAATAAGAAATGAGAAATGCAGGGCCTGCATTGTTGCAAAAAAAGAGCAGCTTTTCCCCGTCTTTGCGGGAAAGGGTGCCTTCTCGCACCAAAGCGGAAACGGATGCCGCTCCAACGGGAAATCCGCAAAAAAGTCCTAAGAAAAAGGGGATCAAGTAAGGCTTATTCGGGCAAAATCCTTTTTGCTTTGTGAGGATGGCGGATAAAACCAGGGAAGGAAAGAGAGATGGGAGTGCGCCGTACAAAGAAAGGGAAAGACCGTTTTTTACTCCTTGCATACACGCGGCGGGAAACAGCAGGGAAAGGGTCAGACAGATTAGGGGAAACAGAAGATTTAATTTGAATTTGGTCATATTTATACGCCCCAAAAGGATATATTTTACTAATTGATTTTATGCAGCGAAGGGGAGAATTATGGCGAAAAATAAGAAACAAATTCCGACTTTTTCTACAGATATGATCACAGTTTATAACCGAAAAAGAGTAGTTTTGGAGGGTGTGGAGTGTATCATATTTTGCAATTCGGATAAAATGATATTTAAGAAGAAGGGTGTTGTAACCGTAGAGGGGAAAGGTTTGCATCTGCAGGAATTGGGAAACGATCTGATCGGAGTTTGCGGAGAATTGTCCGCCATTTTGTTTGGTGAGGGAAAGCAATGAAGCAGGGCGGCTTCTTTTACGCTTTTTCGCTGAAAATTCGTTTTACTTCCCCCGCGCCGCAAAGATTGCTGAATGAGATCTTGCGAAAAAATATTCCCGTTTGGGGGATGGAAAACGGTGACGGCTTTGTATCCTTTCACATTCTTCCCGTAAGAAAAAAGTATTTCAAAGCATTTGTCGGGACCTTGACCGAAGAAGAAACGTGGGAGGTGATTCCTTGCGGGGTTTTGCACCTTTTGGCTTTGTTTCATAAAAGAATCGGCTTTTTCATCGGGCTTTTCCTTCTTATTTTGGCATTGTTTCTTTCCACCCGTTTTTTGTGGGGCGTAAAAATTCACGGAAACGTAAATACCCCCACCCACAAGATTCGGGAGCAACTTGCAGAGTACGGACTTTCCGCAGGCAAACTTCTTTCACGGGTGGATGCCAAGGCAATTGCGCTGCGCTTCGAAGTAGGCCATGACGAATACGTATACGTAGGAATCAATATTGTCGGCACGTGCGCCAAGGTGGAGATTCGTGAAATGGAATATACAAAAGAGCCGATTCCCGATTATGAAGGTGCCGTCAATCAGGTTGCCCGCGTTTACGGAAAGGTGGCGCGGTTTGAAGTTCTGTCGGGGCAAATCGCTGTCAAAAGAGGGGATGTTGTGCGGGAAGGGGACCTTTTGATCAGCGGCATCCGCGAAACAAAAAACGGTAGTTTTTACCCCGTAAAAGCAGTGGGGCGTGTTTTTGCGGAAACCAATCGCAGCTTTTCCGTAACCGTTCCGCTGGAGGAAACCGTTCAGGTTTACGGGGAAGAAGAAAAGCGGGTAAAATACCTTGAAATACTCGGGTTTTCCATTCCGTTGACCCCCTTTGCGGAAAAGGAAAGTGAGGAAAACGAGGTGCTGGAAATCGTTGATACCGTAAGTTTTCTCGGCTGGGATCTGCCCGTCTTGGTTCGGGAACGGATGATTCTGAAACCAATGCAAAAAAAGGCGGTGATAAAGGTTGACAGAGCGGAGAAATTGGCTTATGATAAATACGTACAGTTTAAAAGGGATACTTTTGCCGAATCGGATGAAATCCTTTCCGAAAACGTGACTGTGACAGCAGATGAAGCGGGGGTCACGTTGACGGCGGAACTTACCGCCGTGGAAAATATTTGCCGAGAAGCTCCCTTCCGATTTACCGTGTACCCTTGAGAAACTGAACGAATCCGAAAGGAAGTATTATGTCAGAAAAAATTATAGAAATTTCAAGTTTGGATGCCATTGCGGATATTTTCGGTGCCTTTGACGTCAATGCCTCGCGCATCGAGAAGGAATTCGACGTTGCCATCTACACCCGTGACGGAGAAATTCGTGTTTCCGGCGAGGAGGAAAACGTTCAGGCGGCTGCCCGCGTTATTTCGTATTTGGAGCGGTTGTATTCGCTTTCGGGGCATCTGACGGAGCAAAACGTAGAATATGCCATCAGCGCCCTTCGAGACGGTGACGAGCTTTCTGCGGAAAAGCTGATCGGGGACACCATTTGTATCACCGCAAAGGGTCGCCCCATCAAGCCGAAAACCTTGGGACAAAAGGGCTTTGTGGAGTGTATTCGCAAGGAGACCATTACCTTCGGTGTGGGACCTGCCGGTACGGGTAAAACCTTTCTTGCCGTGGCGATGGCTACTGCCGCTTTGCGCAAGAAGGAAGTGTCCCGTATTATCATTACAAGACCTGCCGTGGAAGCGGGTGAACGGTTGGGATTTTTGCCCGGTGACCTACAGAGCAAAATTGATCCCTATCTGCGCCCCCTTTACGATGCCTTGTTTGAGATGATGGGCGGAGAGACGTATCAAAGATTGATGGAAAAGGGAAGCATCGAGGTGGCACCCCTCGCCTATATGCGCGGACGAACCTTGGACGATTCCTTCATTATTCTGGATGAGGCGCAGAATACCACTCCCGAGCAGATGAAAATGTTCCTGACGCGCTTGGGACAGGGTTCAAAGGCAGTTGTAAACGGTGACGTGACCCAGATCGACCTGCCGGGCGGTGTTCCTTCCGGCTTGTCGCAGGCGCTGGAGGTTTGTAAGGACGTTCGCGGTGTCGGAATTTACCGTTTGAGTGCCAAGGACGTGGTTCGTAACTCCATCGTTTCCCGCATTGTGGAGGCGTATGACCGCTACGGAGGAAACAAAAAATGAAGCATCGCGTTTTGATCGAAAACAATCAGCAGGAGAAAGCACCCTTTCGCGGCTATAAAACCGCCATCCGACGGGTTGTGGATGCCGTTTTGGAAGAAGAGGGGTTTGAAGGCTGCGCCGAGGTTTCCGTCACTTTGGTTTCCCCCGAGGAAATTCAAGAGCTGAATCGGG
>JAEIGA010010987.1_pt1 | contig 13736 bp, 7 predicted proteins | sample 9270691 | NCBI WGS metagenome assembly JAEIGA01 (sample SAMN17057246, study PRJNA624740) | gut metagenome | biome: biome; isolation source: fecal sample | host: Bos grunniens | place: China: Xizang | collected 2019 | reverse complement strand
TCGCCAGCGCGGGCAAACTCGTAGGCACGAACGCCCTGCACCTTCTTGGCTGAGTACAACGGTGGCAACTGTTCGCGCTCACCCGTGAGCGACTGCAATGCTGCCTCGACCATCTCGCGAGTGATATGCTCCGTAGGATAGTTAGCATCGACCTCGTGCTCCATATCTCCCGATGGGGTTGTAGCACCAAGCTCCAAATCGGCGATATACTCCTTAGTCTCAGCCTGTAACTTCTCGACCTGCTTAGTTGCGCGACCTATGCAGACAAGCAAAATACCCGTAGCCAGAGGGTCAAGCGTACCTGCGTGACCAATCTTAATCTTTGGGTGTCCGCACTTGCGGAGCTGAAACTTTATCTTTCTAACCACATCTGCCGAGGTCCACTCATAGGGCTTATCTATAACCGCAACATATCCCTCAGGGAAGTTGATATCTTTAAGTGTAAATTCTGTCATACCTTATATATAATTAAAGTGAAAGGTGAAAACTGAAAAGTGAAAAGTTAGGTGCGCTTCGCGCGTGATATATAAATATGCGTCGCAGACACCATACTTTTCAGTTTTCAGTTTTCAGTTTTCACCTTTCAGTTAAAAATATGTTATTATCGCCACCACGCCCACCACAGCGCAGTAGGCTGCAAACCAAATAAGTTTGCCCTTTTTGACAATGTTTATCATATACTTACACGCGAGGCAACCCACCACAAAGGCGGTTACAAAGCCTGCGATAAGTGACGAGGTAGCAACACCCTCGATGGCAAAGCCGCCGTCGACAATATCGAGGAGCGCCTGTCCCATAATCGGCGCGAGAACCATCAAGAAGGAGAAGGTAGCCACAGCCGACTTCTTATTGCCCAGGAGGATACCCGTAGCAATGGTAGTACCTGAGCGCGAGAGTCCTGGCATTGCTGCCACAGCCTGACCTACACCGATAATAAAGGCATCGCGGTAGGAGATACTCTCCTTCTGGCGTGGGCGGGCATAGTAGGCGAAGCTAAGCAGCGCAGAGGTTAGAAGCAGCATAGCACCTACAACCAACATAACATACTCCGAAGAGAGTATCGCATCGATGTAGTCACCCAGCATAAGTCCCACAATACCAATAGGTATCATCGAGACCACGAGCTTTAAGAAGTAGCTCTTCTCGTCGTTCATACCGCGCGAGAAGAGACCCTTTACAAGCCACCATATCTCGCTCCACAAGACAACGATGGTGCTTAGCACCGTAGCGGCGTGGAGGGTGATATCGAACGTGAGGTTCTCCTCCAACTCTACGCCAAGCAACGCCTTTGCCAACTGCAAATGTCCGCTACTCGACACGGGCAAGAACTCGGTAAGTCCCTGCACAGCACCCAAAATCATAGACTCGAAAATCTCCATCGTTACTCCTTATGCTTAAAACGTTTCATAATACCAAAGCCTACCACCACAAAGCCTGCGATAACGACCACAGGGGCGAGGGTGATACGGCGGAACGAGAATATCGAGCTATCGAACTCCGTAGCGGTATGCTCACCGCCTCCCGACATAAGGGCAAAGCCCACAAACAGCATCACCACACCCACCAAGATGGTGATGTAGTTCTTCATAGAGAAGGGCATCTGCTCCTGATTAAGATTCTTATTCATACTAATAGAGATATATCTTGTTTGAACGCATATTCACAAACTTATTGACTGCCAGAGCACTAAACAGCACCGTAACCACAACGCCAAGCGCCACAACAGCACCCACGATAGTAGCCACCTCGCCGCGAGCAAGCATCTCGACACCATTTATGGCGTGGCTCTCGACACTGAGGACTACGCCCGCCATCATAGCCGTAGCTATAACGCCTGCCACAAAGCCCTGCTTCACAGCACTGCCGAGGAAGGGGCGCATAATATACCACTTGGTAGCACCAACGAGCTTCATAGTGTTGATAAGGTAGCGCTTGGAGTAGACCACAAGGCGGATGGTGTTGCTAAGCAAGAGCAACGATATAAGGAGTAGCACCAACAAAAAGACCACCAACGCGATAGTGACCTGCGAAATGGTCGTGTGCATACTCTCGACAACCTCCACAGGTGGCACAGAGACATACTCAACACCCTCCATCGAGCGGAGTATATCTGCCACCATCTCCACACCCTCGCGGTTGGAGTAGTCGGTGTGTAGCGTAACCTCGTAGCTATCCAAGAGTGGATTCTGTCCAAGTAGCAGGTCGAGGTCCACGGCAAACTGCTCGCGGAAAGCCTCGTCGGCAATCTTCTCATCCTTGCTAAGAAACTGAGCACCAGCGCATACCGTTCTATCCTCGAACATCATCTCCAACGCCTTGCGACTCTCCTCGCTGATGCCATCCCTAACCTCTACCGAGACCACAACACTCTCCCTCAGCGAGCGCGCCGCAGCTATTGCCGAGAGGGTCACATAGGACACCACGCCAACCATAAAGAGCACCAACGCGATGCTTATAGTCGAGATTATATATGAGCGCATAACCTTGCGCCTAATTCTTTTATCTTTTACCATATAAAAACTGAAAAGTGAAAAGTGAAAAGTGAAAAGTGTGGTGCGCTTCGCGCAGGTTTTATAAAAAGGCAAAGCCTTTTAACCATTACTAATTACTAATTACTCATTACTAATTTTATCCTTTATCATCATCACCGCGCGGACCACAAAGAGCAACACCACAACGCTGCATAGCGCCATAAGCGTAGAGATAAGACCCCAGCGTGGTGCGCGGAAGCTCCACTCCACCGTATGCTTACCCGCAGGTAGCTCCATACCGCGGAGAATATAATCCGCAACGAAGTACTCCCTATCCTCGCCATCAACCTTGACACTCCAACCCTCGGGAAAGTATATCTCCGAGAAGACCGCCAACGCCTCGGCAGGGGCTTCATACTCATATCTCAGGTAGTTAGGGGCATACTCCACCAACTCTATATCACCGCTACAATCGTATGTATCAGCAACATCCGCACCCTCGACAATAGCCCTATTGTAGAGGTCCTCATAGCCGAGCCTATCCAGGGCATCGCGTGCCGACTCCGCCTTTGAGGTCTCAGCCACAAACCACGCAGCACCAAAGGGCGACTCGCCCGTAACAGCCTCCATAGGTAGCGCCTCGCCATTGTAGATAGCATAGCGCGTATTGAGTGCCGCCAACACCTCGCCATCGTACTTGCGCAAGTAGCGCTCGATAACATCCTGATAGCGACCGAGCTTAGCACCGTGGTAGCCACCCACAGAGCGATGGAAGTAGGATGCGCGGGCAGAGTTGAAGGGGTCGCCACTAAGGTCCAAGACTCTGAATCCCAAATCCTTATCCGCGAGGATAGCCCTATCTGCCGCCGTAGCAATATGCTCGGTAGGCTTCTGCTCAGTCCACTTGCTCGCTGGGAGGTAGCGCTTCGCCACGCCCGACAAATCCCACACAACGAGCACGCCCAGCACCAGAGCAAGAGCCACGTGATAGAGTCTCTTATCTGCGCGTTTACGCAACACGGCATAGACTGCAATCGCTGAGGCAGAGAGCGTTACAAAGAGTATCGTGCGCCAAGCGTCTGCCCTAAGAGCACCACCGCGACCCGCCTCGACAGCACTGCGTAGCTGCTCAACCCATAGCTCCGAGCCATAGCGCGACGTTAGGTCGGCGATGCCATAGTCCGCGGTGAGCATCATCGCCACCACAGCACCCACGATAACGACGTATGCGATAGCCACCTTGCGTAGTAGCTCTCTATATGGAATATCCTGAGCGACAATGCGATATATAGCGCAAGCACACAACAACGGTGCGCTCCACTCGACAACGACCAGCGCCATAGAGACCGTTCTAAAACTCTTGTAGGCAGGCAACAGGTCGTACAACACCTCATAGAGACCCATAAGGTTAGCACCCCACGCCATAAGCAGAGCGAATAGGCTTATCACAACGACCCAAAGCGTTGACTTTAAGCCATATAGCATCAAGCACAACAGCGCCAAGAAGAGCACCACAGCACCCAAGTAGGTAGGGCCCGCGGTGTAGGGCTGTGTGCCCCAATAGTTCGAGGCGTAGCCCCAAAGCTCCTCGGCACGCTGGTAGTAGAGCGCCTCGATATCGGCTACCACGCCCGCATCCTCTCTATCGAGGGCATCGTATATATCGTCGATAGTGACACTATAACCCTCATTATTAAGCTGTTGAACGAGGTCTGAGACTGCCAGATTAAAGATTTTGCCATCTACGCTTCGGCGCTGCAACAGCTCGACAACACCCTCGTTCACATCGCCCGACCAGCCACCCATATAGTTGGGAACGAGCATATTGCAACTTTCGGCGATGCCATAGCTCCACGCCGTATTGTAGGCAATCTTCTCCCTACGTGCCAACTCGGCATCCACCGCTTCGCTCTCGGCGCGTGTGGTGTACTTCTGATGCTCCATCGTATACCACAGCGGAGCAAGGTTTGAGCCTACGGCAACGACGGCGGCAACGGATAGTATTGCCGTGTGGCGCAGCAACCGAGCGACAGCACCACGACGTATAGCCGACACCAACTCCGAGAGCCAGAGGGCAAGGCACACCAATAAAAAGTAGTAGGTAATCTGCGGGTGGTTAGCACCGAGCTCCAACGAGCCAAACAACGCTGCAAGAGCCGTACCGAGCCATAGGTTGCGCTTCAAGGCGCACCAGACAGACCCCACCAATGGCGGAGCATAGACCAACGCCCACATCTTGGTGATATGTCCCGCGTCGATGATAAGGAAGAAGTAGGTCGACAGACCATACGCCAAGCCCGCGATAATGCCAATCCAGGGATTCAGACCCATCAGCACCACCGCCGCCATCATCATCAGCATCGCCATAAAGGTCATATTCATAGGGCTGTCGATGACCTTGACGATGGCACTTGCACCGCGCTTTACAAACTGCGTAGGATACTCTACATCAATAAGATAGGCAGGCATTCCAGAGAACATACCTCCCGTCCACTGAGGGTCCTCGCCCGTAGCCTCGCGGTGCTCCTTTATATCCTTCGACATACCCGCATACTGCGAAATATCACCCTGCATAAGCGACTTACCCTCGAACTGCGGAGCGTAGAAGGTGTACGACACCCCAAAGAAGAGCAGGCACGCCACCACCCACGGCATAATCCGCGATGTCACAAACTTTTCGCCCCAAGCCACAAGTTTATTGAGTATATTGTTCTGCTCCATTTTCCAACCTTTTTTATATAGGTAAATAAATCGGACAAAGATAGTAAAAAAAAGTTAACTTTGCGATTAAGGTGAGCGCAAAACAAGTTTTTTTTGCTTTGCCGAGCCGTAGTAAAGTCGAGGTATTACGAAGTTTTGCCTCAAAGGTAAGGTGCGCTTTGCGCAGAGTGTTATTTATAATGGTTGTTAAAGGTTATTAGGGGTTATTAAGGGTTATTAAGGGTTATTAAGGGAGAGCAGAGAGAGCAGTGAAACTGAGTATCACACTGAGTATCACGATTAAAAATAAATCTCTGCTCTCTCTGTCCTCTCTACTCTCTCTGCCCTCTCTTAATTTTTTTCACAGCTAAAGCTGATGGGTTACTATGGGTTATTATAGGTTACTATGGGTCATTATGTGATTTTTTATACTTATTAACTCATCGTAATCCATCGGAGCTCATCGTAACCCATATTAACCCACTCCCTAAAAAGGCAGAGCCTTTTAATAGGGAGTTTAGGGAATTTAGGGAGAATGCCCTTAAAAACCCTTAAAAACCCTTAAAAACCCTTAATCACCCCTTTGCACTTTTCACTTTAATATGCGTCGCAGACACCACTCTTTTCAGTTTTCAGTTTTCAGTTTTCAGTTTAATATGCGTCGCAGACACCATACTTTTCAGTTTTCAGTTTTCACCTTTCACTTTAAAACGGACATTCATCCTCGTCATAGTGCCCATAATATTGTGGGCGAGGGGGCGGGCAGTCGAGGGCTAAGGAACTCTGTACGCATTGAGTAGGCTGCACAGACTGCACAGACTGCACAGGTTGCACAGGTTGCACAGCCTCGTGCGTGTGTGCACTTGTGCACTTGTGCATATCGAGGTTGGTGTTGCTGCGCACAAGGTTGCCATCGGCAGTTAAGACGCCTTTCTCTATGAGTCTCATGATACGCATGCGCGCCGTATTACTACTGATATTAAACTCAGTCATCAGCTTGTTTCTCAGTGTGGTACGCTCCACAGCGCCACCAAACTCCTCATTAAGGAGTTTTACTATGCTATCGCTAACACCGTAGCCCTCACTCTGAGGGATATCACAAATCTCAGGGATACCCTCCTCTGAGACATGGAACGCAAAGCGCTCAAAGGGCTCGTTACGGCAGAACTGAGGTTCTACCACCGAGCACCCGCCATTGCGATGCACGAATATCACTGTCTCAGCCTTGCGCTGGAGCGAGGAGCCGAGGTGACCTCGTGCCTTATCACTACCTGGATTGGTATGTAATACGCAGAGTATATGCGTATTAGTATTGGTACTGAGAGCCATAAGCGCACCTACCAGCGCATCGCTCTCTTCGAGGTCATTGGTATTGCGTTGCAGGTCGGCAATACCATCAATGACTATCAAATCAAAGGGATAACGTTTGATAGCCTCGTTCATAACCATATATCTATCCATAGGGCTTAACTCCCTAAGGGATAGAGTCATAAGACGAGGCTCTGTAACCAAGCCTCCCATCTTCGCGCCTGTCATCGTGCTTATACGGTCTACAACCTTACGCACGTGACGCTCTCCCTGCTCGGTATCTACCCAGAGTACGTTAAGGTCCATATCCTTATCGACATTTTTGAAGTTATTAAGCTTGTCGAGAGGTATGGCCATCGCTGAGGCTACAAGTGCCGAGGCAAGAAAGGTCTTCTTACTCTTAGCCTCGCCACATATAGCCGAGATGTTACCGCGCGAGCAGATACAACTACCATCAATAGATATAAGCGGCTGCTCGTCGGGTAGCTCCTTCGACATATCTACGATAAATGGCTTCACACGCTCCTCGGCACGCCTAAGCTCCTCATTTCTAAGGAGCTGTTCATTGGTTAAATTACTTGACTTTGGGATGTTTTCACCCAAAAGAGCTGACATAGCAAGTGGAATTTTTGTCATAGTATTAATTTTTAAGTTGTTAGATATATTATTAAATAAGAAAATGCAGTGATGATAGCTTAGAATAAGCCTAAATGCCACTGCAAATATACAACACAAAAATGCGTTTGTCAAGTATTTTGATAAATATTTTTACACCAAGAGTTAAATTTATTGATACTAAGATAGATAACGAATCAGTGTCGCTGGGTGGGCGAAATGCACAAGTGCACACACGCACAAGGGTGTGCATTCTGTGCAATCTGTGCAGTCTGTGCAGAGTGTGCAGAGTTCGTTAGTTCGATTTCCCCCTTTCTGCCCCTTCCCTAAAAAGCCACAGGCTTTTAACCATTACTAATTACTAATTACTAATTGGAAAAATTAGAATTTTTCTTATCTTTGTCCGAATTATGTGCGCGTATGTGTAAGATAAAGATATATATTTTCACTATATTATTGATTCTCTGCGGGTTATTCACAGCCGAGAGGGTTACAGCTCAGTATTACAGCTGGGGTGTCGACTCGCCACGCCACAGATGGAAGCAGATGAAGACCGAGAGCTACCGTGTGGTATATCCCACCACAACGACGGATGTAGCCTCACGAATGATGTACTACCTCGGCACGGTAAAGGATGATATTAGCTATGGCTACCGCTATCCTGCCATGTCGATACCCTTTGTTGTGCACCCCGAGAACTTCAACTCCAACGGTCTGGTGATGTGGATGCCCCGACGTGTGGAGTTCCTCGCAACGCCGAGTGTCAACTCCTTTGCTACGCCGTGGGTAAAGCAGCTTATAGCCCACGAATACCGCCACGCGGTGCAGTACAACAACCTCAACCGCGGTGTGTTCAAGGCGTTAAGCTACCTTATTGGTCAGCAGAGCTCGACCATAAGTCTACTCGTGATGCCGCTATGGATGATGGAGGGCGACTGCGTTATGACCGAGACCGAGATGACAACCTTTGGACGCGGTATGCAGCCATCCTTTACCCTCCCCTACCGCGCCTACGACGATGTGGGCGATGCCTTCAAAAATATCGACAAGTGGTTCTGCGGCTCATACAAGGACTATATCCCCGACCACTATCAGCTCGGCTACCTTCTCTCGCGCCACGCCTACAACCTTACGGGGCGTGTCCTTGGCGATGGTATAGCGGAGCTCACCTCACGCCGACCCTATATGGTTATCTCCACGTCGTGGAGTATGAACGAGGTCATAGCCCTCTCGGAGACTAAGCTCTTCTACGACACCTTCCACACCCTCGCCAGCCATTGGAATAAGCTGCCTACGAAGCAGACTACAACCCATATACCCATCCCTGAGCCAACATCGCATACGATATATTCGCATCCTCAGGTCACCTACGATGGCGACATCATCCTACTCAAAGAGGACCTCGACCGCCCCACAGCCTTTGTACGCTTGGATAGCATAGGCGTGGAGAGCCATATCGCCTACACAGGCAATGTATCAACGCGCCCAGCCCTTAGCCGTATAGGGCGCTTGTGGTGGACCGAGTACCGCCGAAGCCCACTGTTCGACCACGAGGTAAACTCGGTGCTCTGCTATATGGACCTTAGCGAGGAGCGACCACGCTACTATGCCGAGCACAACAATGTGCTCTACCCTACCCCCACCGAGGGTCATAGCCTCGCGTGGGTGGAGTACACCCCAGATGGCATATATACCGTAGTGGCTAATGGCTCGACTACGCTCGACGAGCGCACCCCGCTCCCTTGTGGTAGCGAGATTCACGGTATGGCGTGGGATGACAAGACCGAGGGACTATATATCATCATCACCGACGATGATGGTATGCATATCGCACGTGTGGTACGTGGTGGCACTGAGAGGGTTACACGCCCATCTTATTCTACCCTTAGCGACCTACGCGCCAAGGATGGCAAGCTCTACTTTGGCTCGATTTCATCGGGTCTCGACGAGCTTCACTACTACGACCTTGCCGAACAAAAGGAGTATCGTATCTCGCAGTCGCGCTACGGCTCGTTCAACCCTATGCCGTATGACCAGAAGCGCGTTGTAGCTACCTCCTACGACAGACGCGGCTACCTCCCCGTGATGCAGGACATCGACAATAGGCGAGAGGTTTCATACCGCTCAGCCCCACCGAAGATATTGCTTCCAGAGGGCAGAGAGTGGAATGTTGTCAACCTCGACACCGTGCGCTTCACCCCCGCAGATAGCACCGCGATTATGGCGCAGACACCGCCCAAGCGTTTCAATAAGTTCGGACATATGTTCAACATCCATAGCTGGGCTCCACTATCCTACGACCCATACAATATCATCGAGGAGAAGGCAATAGCCTTTAACCTCGGTGGTACGATTATGTCGCAGAACATCCTCTCTACGACCGAGGGCTTCCTCACCTACGGCTGGAATCAGGAAGAGGGCTCTGTATGGAAGGGTCTTATCCGCTACTACGGTTTAGGCTTAAACCTCTGGGTGCGTGGTGTTTATGGTGGTCGTCAGACACTCCACACCATCTATTACTACGACCCTGCTACGCAACAGATTGTCTTCCCCGACATCCCTAAGCTCTCACGCTACTACTCCGCATCGCTGGGTGCTACGCTACCTATCCTGCTACAACGCGGCTACCATACCCGCCAGCTCGCCATATCCACCGTCTGGAACATCTCCAATGGTATGAAGGTAAACGTGGGTAAGATACACTACGAGAATGGCAAGATTTCAAACTTCGAGAAGCTCGGCTACTCGAAGGGTGTGCGCCAGCTAACGTGTGCCGTCACCTTCCAGGACTATGTGCGTCAGGCACACCGCGACTTCCTGCCTCCATACGGCTTTGTGGCGCAGGGAAGCTATACGCTCAACCCTTCGAGCAACGATATGGGGCACCTTGTGGTGGGCTATGGTAAGGTCTATACCCGCGGCTTTGCTCCGCACCACTCCTTCTCATTCGAGGCGAGCTACCAGAACTCCTTTGGTGGCTTCCATTCGAAGTATGTGCTTTCGAACCTCTCGTTTAGCTCTACACGCCTGCTACCTCGCGGCTTCTCGTCGAACGAGATTGAGAACAAGCACTATGTGGCTACATCGCTCAACTATCAGCTTCCTGTCTGCTACCCTGAGATGGGTATCCGTGGTTTGATATACTTCAAGCGCATACGCCTCAACGCAGGTCTTGATGCTGCCTCGTTCTACAACCCTCTGTTCCACCCCGTGACGGGCGACATCATCACTGAGCGCTACCATATCGGCTCTTATGGTCTCGACTTCGGCTTCGACTTCAACATCATCGCAATGCCTGAGGCTGCAACAATATCGGCAAAGTTCTCGTTATATAGACGTATGGCACTTAATCCATACCGTGGTGGCAAATACTTCTACTCGTTTAGCGTAGGACTACCATTCTAACAACTAACAAACCAAAACTCTATGAAAAACAAGGGAGTAACCAAAAATAAGAGAGTATCGCTACGCCGCATAGTAATCATTGCGTTATGGTCGCTTATGGCGGTGGGCATTATCGCCGTAGCAGGACTCTTTATGTTGGCTAAGAGCGAAATCTTAGGCCCTATGCCTACCTTCGACGAGCTGGAAAACCCTAAGACCAACCTCGCAACGCAGATATACTCCGAGGATGGTGAGATTATAGGTACATACTTTATCGAGAATCGCACCTACCTCTCCTACGAGGAGCTCTTCTCCGCAGACCAGAGCAGGTGGCTCGAGATAGATGGTCATAAGCTACCTACCATCGTGGCAGCACTCCTCGCTACGGAGGATGTCCGCTTCTTCGACCACGCAGGTATCGACTTTATAGGCACTGCACGTGCTGGCATCAAGACCGTAATCCTCGGTCAGTCGGGTCAGGGTGGCGGTAGCACCATCACCCAACAATTGGCAAAGAACCTATACAAAACGCGCCGCCATAAGGAGGGACTTCAAGGCAATGCAGGTACGTTAGCAGCTAAGGCACAGGAGTACGTTATCGCCACACAGCTCGAATACAACTACACCAAGGAGGAGATTGTGGCTATGTACCTCAACACCGTGGAGTTCTCCAACTCGAACTTCGGTATCAAGTCCGCCGCCAACAACTTCTTTGGCAAGGAGCCTTGCGACCTCAACGTCGAGGAGGCTGCCGTAATCGCAGGTCAGGTTAAAGCCCCAGGCACCTACGCCCCACTGAAACGTGGCGAGCCTAATGAGCGTGCCCGCGAGCGCCGCAACACCGTGCTTAGCCGTATGGCTGTGGCAGGAGCTATCAGCAAGGAGGTTGCCGACTCGCTCAAAGCCCTACCAATAGACCTTAGTCGCTATCGCCGTGCTGCCGATGCCCACAACGAGGGTACGGCTACCTACTTCCGCGAGATGGTGCGCCGCACAATGATGGCTAAGGAGCCTCAGCGCCGCAACTACTACACCAAGTGGGACTACGAGCAGGCACTCAAAGAGTATAACGAAAACCCCATCTACGGCTGGTGCTTCAAGAACTTGAAGGCTAATGGCGAGCCATACGACATCTACCGCGATGGTCTTAAAATCTATACCACCGTCGATGCCCGTATGCAGCGCTATGCCGAGCAGTCGCTCAAAGAGCATATGGCAGAGCTTGTGCAACCACGTATGGAGTCGCAGATAAAGAGCCGTGGCGGCTCGCTCTTCCCCGACCTCACGAAGGAGGAGTCCGATGCTAAGATTGCGGAGTCTATGCGCCAGACCGCCCGCTGGAAGGCAATGGCTAAGAACGGAGCTTCGGAGAAGGAGATACTCGCCACCTTTAAGACCCCTCAGAGTATGAGCGTCTTTACCTTTAAGGGTGTGCGCGATACGGTGATGACACCACGCGACTCGGTTATCCACTACAAGAAGATTATGCGCGCCTCGTTCGTAGCCATCGACCCTACTACGGGCTACGTTCGCGCCTATATCGGAGGTCCCGACTACCGCTACTTCAAGTACGATGCCGCTACGCAGGGCAAGCGTCAGGTAGGCTCTACCGCCAAGCCATTTATCTACACCTTCGCCATCGACCACCTCGGACTATCGCCCTGCACACCTGTACCTAACGTGCCTGTCTCTATCGAGACCCCTGCGGGTATATGGTCTCCTAAGGAGGCCTCGGAGGTGGAGTACACAGGCGTAAACCCTCTCTATTGGGGCTTGGCTAATAGCCGCAATAACTACTCGGCGTGGATTATGAAGCAGGCGAAGCGCCCAGAGGCAGTAGCCGAGTTTATCCACGACATCGGCATTAAGAGCTACATCGACCCCGTTGTAGCCCTCTGCATCGGCTCGTACGATAGCAACACCTTCGAGATGGCCTCAGCATACTCGACCTTTGCCAATCAGGGTGTACACATAGACCCAATCTTTGTCACCCGCATTGAGGATAGTCAGGGCAACGTGCTTGCAACATTCACCCCAAAGACCGACGATGTGCTCTCTAAGCGCGTGGCATACACGATGATTACGATGATGCAGCGCGTGGTTACAATGGGTACTGCCCGCCGTCTGCTCTACGAGTTCGGCTTCAACGACGTGGAGATTGCCGCTAAGACGGGTACTACCAACGACAACGTTGATGCTTGGTTTATGTGCGCCGTGCCAAACCTCGTTATAGGCGTATGGGTTGGTGGCGAGGAGAACGGCATCCACTTCACGAAGAATGCCGATGGCTCACGCATAGCCCTCCCTATTGCTGGTAAGTTCCTCACTAAGGTCTTTAACGATGGAAGCTTAGGCGTTGAGCGCGACGATAGGTTTATCCGCTCCGACGAGGTACCAGACTACACCTGCGACAAAGCCGAGAGCTTGGATGACGACACAACCCAGACCTCCGAGGAGGATATATTCTTCGGCGGCGAGGATGACTTCTTCTAAAGTGAAAACTGAAATGTTAAAACTGAAAAGTAAGGAGCGCTTCGCGCGGATTTTATTAAAGGCAAAGCCTTTTAATATTACTAATTACAAATTTCTAATTACTCATTAATTATGAAGATTGCAATCGTTGGAGCAAGTGGCGCAGTAGGCCAGGAGTTCCTATCAATACTTGAAAACCACCCAATGCCTATCGAGGAGCTACTCCTCTTTGGCTCAAAGCGTAGCGCAGGTACTACATATCGCTTTCGTGGCAAGGATGTCGTAGTGCGTGAGCTACAACATAACGACGACTTCAAGGATGTAGACGTTGCTCTCTGCTCGGCAGGAGGCTCTACATCGGTGGAGTTCGCCGAGACTATCACCAAGCACGGAGCCTTTATGATTGACAACTCCTCAGCCTTCCGTATGGAGGAGGATGTGCCGTTGGTCGTACCTGAGGTTAATGGCGAGGATGCCTTCAACGCTCCACGCCGCATTATCGCAAACCCTAACTGTACAACTATCCAAATGGTTGTGGCACTGAACGTTATCGAGAAACTATCGCATATCGAGCGTGTTCACGTAGCCACATATCAGTCGGCAAGTGGTGCTGGTGCAACAGCCATGCAGGAGTTCTCGGAGCAGCAGCGCGCCATAGTCGAGGGCTCAGAGCCTAAGGTTGAGAAGTTCGCCTACCAGCTCGCTTGCAACCTCATCCCTCATATTGATGTATTCACCGATAATGACTACACCAAGGAGGAGATGAAAATGTACCACGAGACGCGC
>JAEIGA010010986.1_pt1 | contig 13737 bp, 28 predicted proteins | sample 9270691 | NCBI WGS metagenome assembly JAEIGA01 (sample SAMN17057246, study PRJNA624740) | gut metagenome | biome: biome; isolation source: fecal sample | host: Bos grunniens | place: China: Xizang | collected 2019 | reverse complement strand
ATGTTTATTTGAAGCATTATGTGAATATGAACAATGAAAAGAAAAAAGAGAGAAAAAATCAGAAGGAAAACCCAGTTTATACCGTAACCAAAAATAAATGAAAGAGTTTGTATTAGTGTCAACTAAGGATTGTGTCAAATGCAAGTTCATCAAGAGCCACGTTATTTCTCGGTGTAATGAGAACTGATATAAATTTAAAGAGATGCAATATTGACCATGAATGGATGAAATTACATCAGTTCCTACTGCTATGATATGAGAGGATGTGATTCTTGATTATGAATGAATCATTGAACTCATAACTAACAAAAATGCTAATTAAATCTGATTTAAGAGATTTTAGATTTCAACCTAAAAAGAAAAATGCCAGAGATTAAAGAAATGCCTAATGGCTGTTATTGATTATGAGAAAAACCTACTGATTATATTCTTACTGAATGAATAGCTGATTGACTACCTACACTATATCAGCAGGATGAAATAATATATGAGTATAACCAATTCGCTCAGAAATGGAGTCAAAAATCATGTACACTATTCTCTCCTATATGAGCCATATCAGATTTATTTAATGTTGAGATACCACTAGAGACAATAAAGAAACGGGATGAGGATAGTTATAACAATCGTAGAGCTAAGGATAGTGGATGGTATGTATCATCATGAGTAGACCACATATGTAAAGAATGGAATAATTCTGAATATGGAAAAAAGTATGGTAAAGTAGCTTACTATAAGATAGACATGAAAGATAACGAATTAGTTAAGAAAATCTTAGAAAAGAGATATACAATATGCTGAGGTTATCAAGGTAATGCTACATATAACAACGACAAGAATGATAACTGAGTCTTAGACTGAACTGAGTTTGGAAATCCTACATACTGACACGCAGTTGGTATAATCTGGAGTACAAAGTATCCTGCTAGAATCAAAGATAATTACAAAGGTAGCAAAAATAACATCTATGAAGTAGCCAACTCATTTGATAAGATAGACTGCTTCTATATAGGATGATATGTTATTACTAAGGTAGCGGAGGATGCAATAGAAGAAATTAAAAGGCTGAATGAGTTTAAAACTAATCTGATAAATGCGATAGAATTGAATTCAGCTATGTGGCATCAGACTAATGATAAGAACTACCAATCTATATTACACTATACTAATGAGAAACACAGAGCTAAACTGAAAGATGTAGAAACAGAGCTAAAAAAATATCTTTAATTCATAACCAAATATAATCATGCCATGTGGTAGAGGTTGAAGAAAGAAATAAGATGACTATAGAAAGTTATCTTCGTACAAAAAAAGAGGGAAACGTTAACCCTCTTTTTTCTTATATCTAGCTCTCATCTGTTCTCTATTCACAATACTGCTACACTTAGAGCAATACTTTTGTTTAGGATTCCATCTAGTTATTATCTTTTTGCAGCGTTCACATTCCATCTTTTCCATCTTTATTATTATCAAGATAAAAATCTGTAAGCACTTTAGCAATCTCTTTCATCCTATCTATGTTCTTCTCTTCATCCTCTGATAGCTCTCAGAGTTCTTCACTTAGTTCCATAGCTTCTTCTTTAGTCTTAGGAATATCGAATGGTGGATGATTATCATACTCTTTGAATATTTCTTCTAACATCTCTAAAGTAAATAAAATAAATCTGATTAGTCATAAAGTCATTCTTCATAGATAAGTTCATCATCTTCTCACATAGAATGCTCATACTGTCTTTTATACTTATCTATCTGCTTTCTGTATTCCTCATTCAGCTTTTCTTTGTTATCTAACCATAGCTCTAAAGTTTCTACTTTCTCTTTCAGCTTTTTACATTCTCTTTTTCGGTATCATACTTCATCATTTTCAAAGTGCATACTACATTCACATTCTTCTAAATCTGATTTCAGCTTTTTATTTTCTTTTTTCAGTTCTTCTATCTCTATTGCTTGATTATCATTTTCGCTATCTAGGTTATCTGCATAATCTCTCAGATTTTTATTTTCTTCTTCTAACTCTAACAAATCTTTTTCTAATCATTTAACCGTTTCCTTAAAGGCGAACAGTGCTACATATTCCTCTTTATTAAAAGTATGCACAGGAATAAAAGCATTTCAAACTCACAATAAAGTTCAGCTTTCTTTTTCTCTTTTCATTCTCTCCATAGGTAAAATCTAAAAAGTATTTAATAAGTCTGATTAAGCATATCGGAAGTTAATTCTCATTTCCTTATATTGATTTACTGTTTTTGTATATCATAGTTGTTCCAAAAAATCTATTAGCAAATCATCAGCATCTATGTGCATTCATTCATTGTCGTTGATTTCTCTACCACCAGAAGTAGTCATAACTCAACTATTCTTAGAATACACCTCTCTTAATTTTTCAGCCAATTCTTCATCTGTTCGTTCAGATTTTTTTTCTTCTTTTTTAGTCATCTCCATAGGTAAATAATATAAAAGTCTGTAATTGTAAATGTAATAAATAAATCTGATTAGTCTTCTACTATCTCTCCATACTCTGACACTTTCTGATTTGCTTGTCCCATTATGGTTATATTCTTACTTCATTCTACTTTCCACCTACAATACATTCCATCTACTCATAAGAACTCTGCTATCATATTTCATATTTTAACCTTAGTTCATCTTTTTAATTCCCATAGTTTAAGGTCAGATTTTTCTTTTTTCATTTTCTAAGAGTAAATAATATAAAAGTCTGATTAGTCTGATAAACGATTTAATAATTCTGACATAAATTCATCAAATCACTTTTCATCTGTTATCCATCAACTTCTAGGACTTGTTCAGTAGTCCCCAAACATTTCTACTAGCATCATTCGTAATACTTGTAGCTGTCAATAAGCAAATCTATCTATTTCTTCATTTCTCCAAAAATCTGATAGGCTAAAAAATCACTCGTGTTTCTCTGCTCATCATTCTTCCATATACTTTTTGAATAACTTATATACATCTCTGAAAAAGTCTGAATATCCATTATAGAATATTACACTATCAAAGCATTTTAACATAGTTTCATATTCAGCTTTCTTTTCTTCCTTTATAGTTTCCATAGGTTATTAAATTAAGTAAATAAATCTGATTACCACACACTAAAATGTTTTCTATAAAATTCTGAGTTTCTAATCATATATAGTCTGTGGTATTCTTTTTCGTTTAGTCATTCTCTTTCTTTATCAAACCAATATCGCAATCTACTATCTATTATATCTCGGTATTCTATATCTTTTCGTTTCATTCAGATTTTTATTTAAGATATAAAAGGTTTAAATTAAGTTATAAAAGTCTGATTACTTATCAAACAATAAACATAAAGTTCATGTCAGCAGTATATAATATGGGATTTCTAGTAAAAGCCACCGTCCATATATTATCTCATTCCGAGCTAATACAAGTGGTATAATATACAACGTAGCTATAAAAAACAAGATAGTGACATATAAATAATGTTCTCGTCGTTCTCGCATAATATATAAATTAAGATATAAATCTGATTAACTTCATCTAAGCATCCAGTTTAAAGTTTTTCAACTCCCAAACTCTCATTCTTGTCAGAATAAATCTCTTCCTTTTCTCATCTGTTTAAGATGATGCCTAAAGTAATATTCATAAGGACGACTAATCTCTCATCTGAGTTCTTCGTTCACTCTCTGGATACATCTATCGCACCATATCCTATTAGTTTCTTCTTTGATATGGCGACCACAACGCACGCATTGTCTTTTCATTCAGATTTTTCTAAATCATTTAAAGTTTCTAAAGGCTAGTCCATCTCCCTAGCCTATGTTAATTGTTGCAAATATTTTTATACTTTTTACCGTTGCCTAACTCGAGTGGTAGTTAGGTGCTACAACATGAACAGGGCTACAAACCTGCCTATACCTCTCGATATAGGATTGTAGACTGCATCCTTTTATGGCGATTTGCATTCCATCTAACTTACCATATTACATTCTATTCGCATCCATAACGAGAATAGTAATAATAGTATTGATACTGCTATTAATAATTTCTTCATGTTATTATAAATCTATCTAAAACATAATCTTTACAAAGCTGACCATTGATTCTACGAGTTGGTCATCGGAATTTTGTTCAGCTTTTCCATTTTTGATAACAAGTATCTATCTGTACTTCCCAAGAGTTCTTATACTCATCTGATACTTTATGCCATCTGTTGTTCATCTGGCATAAGCCGTAAGCTCTTCACGAATCGCCAACAGCTTTAGGATTAAATCAGCTCTCACATTCTATCATTGTAACAAAGTCTATTCATCATAGATCATATGCTCTCTGTGTCATAAGCTGTCTAGGATCATTAGGATCATATCATGTATGTTGTATCTGTGGTTTAGTATCTAACCCATAGTCGAGTGGCTTTCATGCACACTCAACTATGGTAGATCATGTCATCACACATCACATTAATAATGCAAGTAGGCTCATAATCTTAATTAAATGGTAAATCTATTGGATCACTATCTATTCAGTTCGCATTCTTATATGCCTCACGTAGTTGTGATTCTACTATCTCATCTACTTCATACTTTCATTTAATCTTAGCGATAAAGTCTTCTTCACTCATACACTCTTGCATGAACTTTGTATTGCTAATAGCTTTCTGAAACCATCAGTTAGGATTTCACTCTTTTTTAGATTCAGATTTCTTTGTGGTTTTTTCTTCCTTTCAGTGAGTATTAGTAGCATCATCGTCCTTGACGTCATCGAGTAGAAAAAGTCAATTTAGGCAATATTTACGGCAATAGCTACTACAACTTCATGTTTTTTGCGAATCTGACATACCTTTCTGAGAATCATCTTCTCTAGCATAGGCTGTATTCTGTTCTATAATTTCTCATGTTTCTGCGTCTTTAAGAGTAGCAGTAGCTTTAACATAAATTCTTCAACCTACCTCTACTACCTCATCTCAAATGGTAAGAGTAGTCTGAGTCTCATATAAGAGTGGCTTTACAGCCTCTAAGATGTCCTCGCAACTACGATAAGAGTAGTTTCAGAATTTGTTAAATTGATTCTTAGGACATTTAAGTGATGCTTGAATAAGCATAAGTTTAGTTGTTTTCATTAGTCTATTTGGTTAGGTTCTAAAACATTGTAAGGGTTAATGTATCATGGATAGTCTTCATCAAGACTAATCACATACAATTTAGCCATAATCTTTAGGACTTTGGATATATCGTAATTCTCTAGTCCGTTTATTCTCACAAAATCTGCGAGTTGGTATTCTGGCTTGTAATACCATTTTTGTCATAGGTAGGTTAGTCTCATTTTATTCATCATATTTAGATAAAAGGTATTCCTCTAGTTCATATTCAGCTTTCTTGTCTTCATAGTAATCTCTCCAGTCTTCTTCTGTTGGATTTATTATGGCTAATTTTCAGTCAACCATAGTAAACATTTGTCATTCCTCTAGTTCATTGAAATCCAACTTATCAACGAACTTAACTAAACGTTGTTTTTCTTTTTCCATTTGTGTAGGTATAAAGGATAAAAACTAAATAGGGTCTGAATAGTATTCTGGTCGATTCTCTTGACATCGAATCGAATACAGCTTTACCATCAGCTTTAAAACTTTTGTAGGATCATAATCCTCAATACAGTTCACTCTTGTGAAGTCTTGAATATCATACTCTGGTTTGTAATTCCATTTCTGATCTAGGTAGGTTAGTTTCATGTCTTTGGTTTGTAAAAGGTTAAAATATTAAACTCAAATTCTCACTCATCATCTGGTAGTAATTCCCATAATTTTCGTCATGCTCTTTGCATGAATAACAGAGTAGGCAATAGGTTTGAAGTTCTTATTATACAAGCTCTCTCTGTCATCATATATGTTTCTATTTCTTCCATAGGGTTAAAACTCTTCATATTTTCAGTTTCTGTAATAAAGCGACAATTCTGCATTTGATGTGTATTTGTCTTTCATTAGCTTGTATTTTGTTAAAGGCTCTCACGTTCAATCATAATCTCTCTCTATCACTATGAATACGTTTGATAAGTCCATAATCTTTTGACTTCATTCCCATGTTCATTGTCTGTTGGTGTGGTGTAGCATTACAATGGCTATGTTTAACCTCTGGACTAACTCTTGGAGTTTTTCCATACATTTGTTCTGATTGTTCCTTGCATCCTTCTCTAGATTCCCATGTATCCTACTGAATGTATCTACCACGAATAACTTGTATCATGCTAATGCTTGGATCTCAATGTACTTTACTAGGTTATCTAGGCTAATTCATTTAGGCTCACATAGATAATCGTATTTGTCTAGCTGTTCATTCACATATCTCTCAATATCAGCTTGTTCTTGTTCTGTAAGTGGTTTAGATGTACTTAGATCAGATTTTTGTTTGTTGTGATACCATAGCCATCTTCTCTCATAAGTAGTTTCGATAGGGAACTCTAGGTTTATGTAGTATCACTTAATTCACTGTTCTGAATTTCTATCTATCATCTCTAGTGCAAATGTAGTTTTTCAACTGTTTGCCTCTGCTACAATGGTTGCTAACTCTCACTCAAACAGCATTTGGAATTTATCATCGAATATCGGTGCTGGATAGAGAAATCATTGTTTTCATTTGTATTTGTACATTGTGTTTTCGATTAAGTGGTAAATAGTTTAACTCATTGTTTGGTTTCCATGAACAGCCTTTTCACACAATCCTCTCAAAATAACTCACACATTTCATCTCGTGGATTTTTCCTATATGGAGGTCAACTTTCTAATCTCTTACGGTGTATCGCTAGTAATTCTCTAAGTCTATCTTCACTATCAGCCATTCATTCAACATATTCTCTAAGTCGGTTCTCTAATTTTTTTCAATATTGGTGTGACTTTCATTGCTTAACTCTCATTTCTAACAACTCTAGTTTCATCTCTTTAAGCATTCAGTTTAGTGTAGATCATTGTTTAAATTGTTTATCGATTAGTTTATCACATATCTCTTTATCGACTCACTTTCACTTAAATGGATAAGCTGCATACAACATTTCATTCACATCTTTTTGTTCTGTCGATTCATCGACATTATTATCTTTAGATAATAATCTATACATATCACTATCATTATCGGTGTTGTTCGTGACATTCGTACACGCTTGTTCACGCTCGTGCTGTTCGTGTGATTTCTCTTTTTTTAACTTCTTTTTCCTCTCTCTTTCTAATGCAATTTCTCTATTTTTTTCACACATCTCTAAATATTTCTCGTTATCTTTCTCCCATTCATCGATCATTATATCTAACAACATACATACAGCTCAATCTTCACTCTCGTATTTTCATTCAAGTTGATAGGAAAAAACGCATTCAATCAATTCAACTCTCTGATTAGCAGTAAGTTTCTGAATCTGATTCCAATATTTCTTCCTAACTATGAATGAATCTTTTTTGTCTATCATTCTTTAATTAAGACAAGATATAAAATTATAAACTATCAAAGAATTTCTTTTTAAAATCAGACTCTGGTTTAGTTGGTTTCCCTATTTCTCATTGTCTTTCTTTTTTCCTTAAAACAGCATTCTCATGTTGTAAGCTACATATTTTTGCATTCAGCTTTTTCCTTTCTAGTTTCATTTCATGAATACGGTGTAGAGATTCTTGGTATAAAACCCTTAAATTGTTAAATCACTTTCTAACTTGTTCCTCAGTTAGTTCGCTTTCTGGTGTAGGTGTATATCCCATTGGTAGTTTAGAATAAAAAATAAAAAAGTCCCTTGATATAAATGTGTTGTAATAGGAGGTATGCGGTTGCCCTTTCACAACACATGTATTTCAAAGAACTTTATCTTTGCTTATGCCCCGCACACCATTTAGCTAAATGATGGGGCTTTGACGATTCTCTACGGACAATAAAGAAAAAGCCCATGATACATCACGTATCATAGGCTATATATAAGTTTTTCGGTGTCTCTTATATTCTGCGAGTGGAGAGATTCGAACTCTCGACCTTATCCTTAAGAGGGATCTGCTCTACCGACTAAGCTACACTCCCTTGATCGAGGATTAATCTCACACTCTCAACCTAGATACATTATGTATCTCATTTAACTACCATTATATTAAAGAACTCCAACCTAATGTCAATAGATTTTTTTATTAGGTAAAAACTGAATTTACTTTATTTTTCAAATTCCCTTTCAAAATGTGACAATAAGTTTCTGTCGTCTGTATATCCTTATGTCACAGTAGTTCTTGAATTTCCCTTATATTAAAGCCACTTTCTAATAATTTTGTTGCATATGAATGTCTAAGTGAATGAATAGTAATTCTTTTTCATAAATCAAGAGAATCTGAATACTTTTTTATTTTCTCACAAATTGTGTTTTTCTTAACAGGTTTCCCAAAATCATATCATGAATTATGACTAATGAAAACAAAATCAGATTTATTTTCTTTTTTTCATGTTCGAGGTATAGGTTTTTCTCTCTCCATTAAATAGTCTTCCAATAGCTTTTCAGTAGATGGAGTAAAAAATACCCATCTAGTTTTATTCCCTTTTCATGTTATCCTAGTTTCTCATTTCAAAATATCATTTATCGTTAAAGATAGCATTTCGGATAATCTCATTCAACTTGTGTATCCAATATTCACTAATAACTGACTCCTTAAAGCGTTGATCCTATACTTTTCATAATCTCCTATAAAATTCATAAAAATCTGAAATTCTGTTTCCGTTATGCTTTCTACATAATCAGACTTACATTTTTTCAATTCCACTTTCTTATAATCTAATCATTTATCATAGATCAGATTTAGAAATTTTAGAAAAGATTTTATCGACGTTCTTTTTCACTGTATTGTTGAATTAGAAATGGTAGGTTTTACCGTATAATAAATGCTTGTTTTTGGTGTAGAAATTGTTTTCAAATAACTTGTTCGGTTTTCAATTTCTTTGAGTGTTATTTCCTCACAGCCAATGGTATTACCTTTGTTTTTCAGTTTTAAATATTTCAAAAATATTTTTACGTCAGAAAAATAATTCTGAATAGTATTACAAGAGTATTCTCTATTTTCTAAAAATAGCTTTCGCTCTCATAAAAGCTCATTTGTGATTTCCATTTTCTTTTTTGGTTAAGATATAAATATCCTATTATAACTCAACCACCAATTTTTTATGTGTTTTTTTATTGAAAATGTATTTAATTTCGTCTAGTCTGATCCATAATACTTTGTAAGGCTTTTTTAGTCCTCACTTTCTATATAAACATAAACTCCTTCCATCGTCCACTCTAATTGGTAGGTATCTCCCACAAGTTTTAACAGTTCTAGTATCTATTCCGTCCATTAAAGATATTTGTTTTAATGAATATCCTTTTATAAGATCCTTACTGGTATTATCCCTATGATCTCTTAACTCCCATATATCACTACGACAAATTTTTTTCGCTATTGCCATTGGTAGATAGTTATTAATTTAAAAATTAATTGATTTTTATTTTTATTTATGTATAAGTCAAGTGTTCTATTTGGTAGGTAGAATGGAATAGAGGATCAATTATGATCCTCTTTTTCTTTACCTATTACCTCGATAAGTAGGTATCTTTGGAGTTTTATCTCTTTTCAATGTATAGAAAAAATTATTTTTCATAGTCTGTTTAGTAGTTTTCGGTATAATTAATCGTGGTCGATCTCAATTCCATAGTTTATTATTCCATCTCTTTTGCTCTTTTTCACTTACAAAAAAGTGATTTCCCCATGATCCTACATAGTGGTATCTTAAAAGATACCCCACTTTATAATAGTAGTCGTTTTTATCATATATTTTTAATCAGTTTTCCATCTGTTTTTTAATAAATTTGTTTATTTCCATTTTAATAATTGGTTAAAAAGGTAAAAAGATAGGTATATTCAGTTTTCTGCTTTCTACATAATCAAATGCTAGTTCGGTAAAATACATACATTCCCCTCGGTAGTATTTGCTACCTTTGATTATTTCATAATTGTATATTTCCTCAATTTTCTTTTCCAATTCCTCTTGGTTTTTATAAGTGTATTTATCCAATAATGGATAAAGTTTTTCCTCTATTGATTTCATTTTTATTGTTTCTTATTATGTAAAAGCTCTCTCATTCTTATAAATGTATATAGGTTTATTTGTATTTTCGAATTATCGATTTCCTCTAAATTATCTTTTCTATAGAATTTTATTTTTCGATCATTCCATTCATAATCGTATATCTTTTCACTAAAATCAATTTCAAAAAGATATAATTCAGATTTATTCCATTCTTTACTGTTTTTTAGTGTATTAAATGCAAATTCTCCATCTTTTCTATCTATTACTAGATCAATAACTCCATCTAGTTTTGCATAATCTGTAGTTATATATAGTTTCATTTTATTATTTGATTAATAAATAAAATTAAGCATAGCGTTTCCGTGCGTTTTTAATTGTCCTTTTGATCTCTTTATCGTCTGTATACCACTCTCGGATATTCTTTTCCTCTACAATGTTTCCATAGTTTCAATGTCTTTTATACTTTATTCTACATAATAATTGATCGTAGTCGTTATAGATTATACATACATATATATTAGAATGTGTAAGATTTCCAAAATTTATTCGATATTCGTTATTATCGATATTGTAACCTGTTGTTAAAACAGATTTCATTTCTTTTGTAAGTTGCTTCATTTTAATTATTTATAAAAATATAAAAATTAGTTTTCTCTAGTAAAACCTTGTTTTACTAAATATTCAACATAAAAATCAATATCAGATTTCTTTTTTATTTCTATATCGTTTTTCTGCATATATCAATAATAAGGATCAGTAAAAATCATAAATGTTTTTTTATCATAATTTATAACTAGATTATAGTTATCTGCTATTCCTTTTTTCTTTCGGTTTTTATCGATCCAATATAAGTGTAGTTGCATTTTCTTATTGATTAATAAGTTAAAAGATCAGTATATTTTTCTGCTTTTTTATAGGCTTTTAATATTTTGTTTATGTATTTTAGATAGTTTTCGTCTGTTTTTTCTATGTTATATATTCCACTAGTTGCATTCCATAAAATATCGATTATTTTTCAGATTATCTTTCTAGTTTCTCATTTTGAGAAATTATATTCATAAGAATAAAAATTCTTTGAATTAATCACTTTTTCCTTTAATTCATTAAAGGTATTTTCTATTGTGTAGGTAGTTTTCATTTTAATTATTCATTAAAAACTAAATGATTTTTTTCTATATATTCGTCTGCTAGATCTCCTGCAAGTAAACAGTCACTCCAATATGTAACGTTTTCTTGTTTTTCTATATAGTCCATTATTGCCATCTGTATTTCGTTTTCCTCTACGAAATTATATTGATCTAAATAATTGAATAGATCAGATTTATTAATTATTGTTTCCATCTTTATTATTTTTTAAATTATAAAAGTATTATTCCATCTCCTTTTTTAGTATATTCGTCTCTTTCTAAAGCTCTTTTATACATATCGTCTCATTCATAAGCAAAATCTCAATTCACAATTAAGTTATCTACAATTCAAGCAGGGGTTTCGTCTCCACTAACCCCTATTTCATAAGCAATATCTCGAATATAATCATATACTAGATTATATTTTTCGTCGTTGCAATTATCCCTTCGATCTAAAAGCTCTTTTAATAAGGCTTCATATACAAAATCTCCCCTCATTTTATTATAAATTAATAATTAAAAAGATTATAAGTTATTTGATCTAGTTTCTTTTTTGTTTTTGTTTCTTTTACGTCTTTTATAAACGCTTTTAATTCTTTTTCGTCAATATCCAAAAATAAGTAGTCTCTAAAATACTCCCTTTTAGCTTTTTGGATCAAAATTTTTTTAGTTTTCTCTAAATTCATGATTTCTATTTGGTAGGATATAAAAAATCAGATTTTTATTTTTGTTTATTTTGTTTTTGTATATGGTTATAACTTAAAAAGTCTATTTTGTCTTCATATCGTCTAGTATTTTGTGCAATACAAGACTTCATACTCCTACTCCTTCTCAGTTTATATCTTTTTTAATTTCGTCTAAAATTTTGTCAAAATCTTGACAATATAGTATTTTTTTAGTCAATTTATAATAATATCCGTATTTATACTCGATTTTTAGATCTTTTGCAAAATCAGAGATTTTATAATTTTGGATATGAATTTTATAATATTTTCAATTCTCGTCTTTATATACTCGAATAACAGTTTTTCAATAATAGTCTGTTATTTCATAAGTATTTGCAATGTTTTTAAAAGATTTTTCCATTTTTCTAGTTGGTAGGTAGATAAAAAATATTAATAATCAGATTTTTTTATTTCTATTTTTAATTTATGTATTTCCTTTTTATATTTATTTATAACCGCTTTTATTATATACATGATCTAAAGACTAAAAATATAAAATAACAAACAATAGAAAAGACTCTATAAAATAGAGTCTAGTCTAAAATATAGTTATTTCGTGCAGTTATCCATACATTATGAATAGATCAATTTTCGTCTTTTACATTTCAATGGATAGAGAAATTGTGACTATTTCATAAAAGTCAATAAATACAGTTTAGTTTTTCTTTCCATTTTCTAAAAATACAGACTTTTTCATAAGACGGAGTCTTATATAGATCATAAATATCAGATTTTCCATTATAGTATGGAGTAGACTTTTTAGGAGTATAATATACTCCATTAATTAATACAGTGTTTTTCATTCTATTTGGTAGGTAGAATATAAAAGCGTCTATTTATAGACAATGAATATATAACGATTTTAAAAGCAAAATCAAGAGAAAATGTATATATAATATTATATAGTGACAAAAAAGAAAAGATAAACAAGTTATAAACTATAAAAATAAAATAAAAATATAATTAATAAAATGATCCTAAAAAAAGAAAATCAGATTTTTTTATTTTATATAAAAATTGATCTAGTCAATATATGAAAATATAACCTTATTAATTAATCAGATTTTTTTATTTCTCTTTTTATTATTTCCATCATGTATATAATAATATATGTTTCTTGTCTTGTCTTTATTTCAAGTCTTTATTTCAATTCAAGTAAAATCTAAATACTAAGTATTAATTAAGTATTAATTGTATGTTTTTGTATGGTTATAAGCCTATTTCAAGAGAGAAAGCAGAGAAATTATATATATTTTCTCTTTTCGATTTTCGATTTTCAATTTTTATCTATTGCGTGCAGTGGATCAGACGCAAGACGCAAGCAAAAAGCAATGATAAACTAGTGAAAAGAGAAGGACCCCCACCCCCCAAATTGCGTGTGGAGGAAATTTTCATTGTCTATCACTCGCTATTTTTCCCCCAAATATAGTTGTCAAAAACAACAACCAACAGTTGACAGAAATTACAACCTTTTTGTTTTAAAATAAATCTGATTTTAATGATAGTTGATATTTTTTACTACGATAGGCTTGTGAATTATTTTTTTGGCTTAAAATAAGGTTGACATAAATTACAACAAATGGCTTGAAAATTATATTTTTTTCAGTATTAATAGGTTGATAGAATTTACTACGTTTTAGTTCTTAACTGATTAAACAATGCGGTTTACAAACAAAAAAGGCATCTTAGAGAGATGCGGGAAGAATGAGAAGGATGTGAGGTGGTTGGATAGGGCGATAAAGAAGTGACTAGTTATACATGATTTAGACATGGGGTATATTACTAGTGGAGATTATATAGAGGAGTTAGAGTTAAGGGTAGAAGATTTAAAGAGAT
>JAEIGA010010985.1_pt1 | contig 13738 bp, 16 predicted proteins | sample 9270691 | NCBI WGS metagenome assembly JAEIGA01 (sample SAMN17057246, study PRJNA624740) | gut metagenome | biome: biome; isolation source: fecal sample | host: Bos grunniens | place: China: Xizang | collected 2019 | reverse complement strand
TAGATAACCCCCTATCCCCTGACTTAAATTTATTGACCTACCAAGTTACTGGGTGGGTGAGTAGATCAAGTGTCCTATTAATGGTACTATCCGGCGTCACACCGTCAGGTGATCAGGCCCTATGTTACATTTTCGTGTCAATGTGAAATAGTCCTGTTAATGACCTTGACACTATATTGTAATTGTGCTTGTGGTGTGTTAGTGTCTATGTATAGTAATACTTAACAGGAGGTATAGTATGGGTTTATTCTGGTACCCGGCCCTTAATAGCAAGTTTGACTTTGACAAGCCTATTGATAAGGGTGCAGCGGTTAACAGCTATGTACTTTATTACTTGGCACGTCTTCAAAGCATGTTCAAGTATGAAGGTCTCCCGGACACAATACCCGCAAAGTGGCTTGAGCACTATTTGCTTGTAAACGGTAGTTGTGTTTTTGTCATGGACGGTGATGATCTGATCGTCACTACAGGTGGCTGGGGCGGACTTCAGGACCGTTATTATATTCCTACTGAATATATTGTCTCTAACCCTTATGTTAAGGAAGAGACACGTAAGACCTATACAATAGGTGAAGACTGTGTGCTCATCAGGAACGATGTATATGCTCAGGGCATCATGCCGCTGCTTATGCGTTATTGTTCTCAGTTAGTAGAGAACGATGTGACCATGAACGTAGCAGATATCCTTGCAAGGGCCACACTGACGATCACTGCCCTTACTGATACAGACAGACAGTCAGTAGAGCAGTGGTTCAAGAAGATCAGGAAGGGTGAACTTGGTGCTATCGGTGAACTTCCTGCAATGGCTGGTAATCAGGACAGGTCCGTTAACATACAGCCTTTTCAGAGCACTGCAAGCACGTTAACTGATCTGATCGAGTATCACCAGTATCTGAAAGCAGGACTGTATAACGAGTTAGGTCTTAACAGTAACTATAACATGAAGCGTGAAAGCATTAACTCTAATGAATCACAGCTCAATGATGATATGCTTCACCCTTTAATTGACGATATGCTCAAGATGCGTAGAGAAGCCTTAGAGCAGGTCAATGAAATGTTCGGAACAAATATCACTGTTGACTTTGACAGTGCATGGAAAGATAACGAGATCGAAAACGAAGTTGCTATTGAAGCAATGGAAACTGAAGCAGAGACAACGGAAGATGTCGCTAATGAAACAGATAACATCGAAGCTGCACCTGAAACTGAAGAAGTGTTAATTGATGAGACTGAAAATGAAGAGACGATCACGGACGAAGTACCTGCAGAAGAGGAAATTGCAGAAGAAGTAACACCTGAGACAGATATCTTACCGGAAGCGGTTGAAGAGTTAGCAGAAGCGGTTACAGAACTTGCAGATGCTATCACGGAAGACGAGCCGGAAGAAGCAGAAGATACAAAGGAAGGTGACGAATAATGCCTGATATTGATTTTCAGAAAATTGTACTTAATCTTATTCCTAAACAGGGTGATGAGCCTGTTGTCTTCTATGCTTCACAGTATGAAACTACAAGGCCGTTTATAGCTGATCTCATGTGGGGTGAGACTGAATTTGCTCCCGGAGATGACTGCTGGGCAGAGATAGATATCAGGAAAAATGACGATAATTTAGTTGTTATCACTGATGATGTTGCAATCGATAATAATGAGGTATCAGTTTTACTTCCTGTTCAGGCCCTGACATGCATCGGTAAGAACTTAGGACAGGTAAAGATCTATGCAGGTGAAGACCAGTTGATCGCTGCACTCAATTTCATACTTGAAGTACAGCCGGATCCATTAGCAGGCGGTGTCACTTCTGAAACGGCTATCGATAATCTGACTACTCAGATAGACGATATAATCAGCGGAGAAGGTTATGTAAAAGATACTGATCTTGACGTGCTGCAGTCGGACTGGGACGAAGCTGATCCTGCAAGTCCTGCATATATCAAGAATAAGCCTTCAAGCGGTACACAGGTGCAGGCAGACTGGACAGAAGCAGATAATACGTCTCCTGCATATATCAAGAATAAGCCTTCACTTGCAACAGTAGCCACAACAGGCAGTTATAATGATCTGACGGACAAGCCTACTATACCAGCTGCACAGATACAGTCAGATTATGCACAGACAAACAGCAGTGCCGTTGACTTTATCAAGAATAAGCCTATTCTGCCTTTTGAATCAAAAGGACAGTATTTGCTTAAAACTACTCCTGCAACGAAACGTTCCATTGAATTTACAACCCTAATAGGCGGAACTTGCGGAGTAAATCAGTTGGTTGATACGGGAGATACTTCCGTTAATACGATAAGCGGACATAAGTATTTAACAAGGATTAACCATGTAGAAAGCATTATCGTAGGCGGTAGTGCCGTATCTATCAATGATAGTAGCGAAGATAATGTAATCGACCTCACCGCAATGTTCGGCACTTCAATAGCGGACTATGTTTACACTTTGGAAAGCGGAACAAGCGGTGCTGGCATAACTTGGCTGAAAAACAACGGCTTTTTCAATGAGGCATATTACCCGTACAATGCGGGCGGGTTATTGAGCGTTAAGACGAGCAAGAAGATAAACCGAGATAGCAATAATGTTATCATAGGCGAATACCCGCTTGACGATATAGAACTTCGTGGCATTTTGAAACTTGACGGCAATAACAACCTTTACTATGACGGAGATACTTACGAAAGCAACGGAAGTGTTACAAGGAAGTACGGCATTGTGGACTTGGGAAGTTTTACCTATAACAAGAACTCAACAAATATTGCGGATAGATACAGATTTACTTCACAAACACAGTTGAGTAATGCCAAAGCACCCGCAACGAATAACACACCGCCTAACGCTTTTATGGGCATATATCAGCCTAATGGTCGTGATAGTGCTTGGGCAAATGACATAGACAAGGTATTCTCATTTGATAATGGCTATGTAAATATCTACGATAGTGCCTATAACGGCTCTACACCCGAAGCCGTCAAAACCGCACTTGACGGAGTTTATCTTCTTTACGAACTCGCCACACCCACAACCGAAACCGCTGACCCGTTCACTAACCCTATGATTGTTGACGGGAACGGAACGGAAGAATTTGTTGACGGTAGAACGGTTGAAATGCCTGTCGGCAATGATACTTTCTATATACCTATGAATTGAGGTGAAGAATATGTATAAAGAACTTAAAGACTATTTCCCTGACGGTATCATAGGTAACGGCATCTTTTCGGCTATCTCTCAGATCAGCTGGTTCCCCGGTGTAAAGCCCTCTCAACTTGATACATATTTCATGCTTATGCACGGTGAGAAGCTTGCATCAAAGATACTCGATAACTTCACTAATGAAGACGGAGTTATTGAAGGTGACGACCTTAAGAAGCTCGCTCAGGTTATTCATAATACATATATCAATAACTGGGAGCATGAATATAAGACACTGACAGTCGAATATAACCCTATCGAGAATACGGACTATATCGAGACTTATACAGGCAGTGCTACAGGCACTGCAGGCGGTTCTGCAACAGATGCCGGCAAGGTAACGACTACAAATAAGACTGCAGGCTTAGGCTCATCTTCTTATGCAAACGATAACCAGTCTGAAACGGCATTTGGTACCGGTGCAGATGCAAGGACAACAACAACTACTTCTACATCAAGCGGATCCGATCAGCATGAGATCAGGAAACATGGTAATATCGGAGTAACGACAAATGCACAGATGATAGAAAGTGATATTGACGTGTGGAAGCTCAACAACTTCTACGACATTTTATGTAGTGATATATGCAAGGTTATTGCTTTATCAATATTCTAAACTAATAAAAAGGAAGGTACACAATTATGGACATTACACAGGTTGCTACACTGGTAAACAACGTTAACCTCGAAATGATCGGTGCTTCTGCAATTCTTGAAGAAGACCTCTCTAACGTAGTTGACGTAGGCAAGGCCGTATTTGATGCTACAAGCTATGACAAGTATGTTAATGCTCTCGTAGATCATATCGGCAAGGTTATTTTCGTTGACCGCAAGTACAGCGGTGAACTCGCTTCACTCTACAGGGATAACTGGGAGTATGGTGCAGTCATGGAGAAGATCTACGTAACAGATATGCCTGTTGCAGTAGAGAACGATTCATGGAAGCTCACAAACGGCACTTCTTATGATCCCAACGTCTTCACACAGCCTTCTGTTGCTGCTAAGTTCTACAACAAGAAGACAACATTTGAGGTAGACCTCTCCGTTTGCGATATTCAGGTCCGTTCCGCTTTTGATAGTGCTACACAGCTCAACGCATTTATCTCAATGCTCATGAACGCTGTTGATACGGCTATCAACATCAGGCTTGAAGGTCTCTCTGAGCGTGTCGTTAACACTCTCATCGCTAATACCATTTACGATGATATCAACGACCTCGACCTCACAAAGACAGGCGTTAAGGCAGTTAACCTGCTCAAGCTCTACAACGACCAGTTCGATCCTAACGGAAACAACCCTCTTCTCGCTGCAGATGCTATCTATACCCCTGAGTTTATCCGCTTTGCTTCTTACATCATCGGACAGTATGTAAAGCGTATCGAGAAGCCTTCTACACTGTTTAACTGCGGTGGTCTCTTGAGACACACACCTACAGACATGCAGCACCTCATCATGATCGCTAACTTCAAGGCAGCGGCTGATGCATATCTTGAAAGTGATACGTTCCACAACGAACTCGTAGCACTTCCCAAGAGCGAGACAGTTGCATACTGGCAGGGATCCGGCACTGATTACGGCTTCGATTCATGCTCTAAGATCCACCTCGATATCGTTGATCCTTCTGATGATACAAAGACTATCGAAGTTGAAGCATCAGGCATCATCGGTGTTCTTTTCGATCACTGGGCAGGCGGTATCACAAACGATAAGCGTAGAGTTACTTCTAACTACAACGCTAAGGCAGAGTTTACTAACATGTTCTACAAGCAGGACTGCAACTACTTTGTAGACCTCAACGAGAACTGCGTAGTATTCTTCATCGGCGAAGATGCAGGCGAGTAATTGACCTAACAGCCTACTTAAGTAGTTCACCTATACTACTTAAGTAGGTGATTAAGTTAATTAAGAAGGGAGATATAAATGAGATACTGTAAATTTACATCTTATATGCATGGTGATCCCCCTGCAGGCTGGGATAAGAAGTACGAATCACCTATGCTTGGTGATAATACTATCTATAATCAGGTTCCTCTTGACGGTAATCCTGCTTATCTTTTACTTCCTGCAGATACACCTTATGATTCGGCAAACGATGCTTGGGACGCTGTGTGGGAAGTAATGGGAACGCTTGATGATCCTGCTGTCTCTTTTGGTCTTCCTTATGGTTCACCCGGAACTAACATGGACGATCTCGCTATCGCAATGAGTTATGCTGCATTTAATGGTGAATATATAGAATATCCTTATTGGAAATACTATTCACCTACGACATCATCAGACGAAGGTATAGGTAACATTGATCTGCAGAGTGGCGATCAGCTGTGCTTCTCATTTATGTATGTTGTAGGCGAACATGCAGCTGCAGGTGAAAACTATGTTTCTTATGGTGCAGATGCTACAAAGGACGGCATCATTTGGAGATTTACGGTATTTCCTTACGATGTTTTCCGTACAGGTGCTTTTGACTTCACAAAGATGAAGGAAGCAACGTCACACCCTAATGACATTGACTGGAGAAGATACTGTAATGTTACTATCGAAGTTTATCGTTATACAAGCGGTGTTAATGTTGATAAGTGGCAGGCATACGTAAGGCTTGACGGTTTTGACAAAAATATCCTCGTTCTTAACGATTTCTATCAGGGTACAAAGACTACTGTTTATGAGAACGGTGCAGCACTCCCTGATACTAACCCTAAAGACGAGCCACCCGGAAGCGGTAAAAGAGGTGATGATCCTATCAATATTCCTGCTCTTCCTTCGGGTGATATGTGTACTGCAGGTTCATTGCGTATATACACATTGTCAGCAGCTCAGGTCAAGCAGGTATTTGACTATCTTCACTCACACGATCCGGCAGCTGCTGTATTAAAGTGGTGGTCTAACCCGATGCAGGCCATTATCTCATTGCACTATTTACCATACGCAATGAGGCAAAGAGGCACTACAGAAGAGTTTACAGTTTTGGGTACACCTACGGGCATTACGGGTTTTCAGCCTGCAGAACAGTTTCAGGAAATAAACTTCTCTTATGTTGATCTTGATTATGAATCAGGAACCTATCTTGATATGTCACCTTATACAAAAGTGTCGATCTATCTTCCCGGCATAGGAATAAGAGAACTTAATACTGATGATGTAATGGGCAGACGTATTTGGGTTAAGTACCAGTGCGACAATGCAACAGGTCAGTTTGTTGCTTATGTTGCAGTAGGCACCAAAAACACACCTGAGACTAAAACATCAGTAAGGTATTGTTTTTCAGGTCAGGTCGCTGCATCGTTCCCTATTACTCAGGAGAATTGGGGTAATACTTACATTGCAGGTGCTTCACTTGTAGCAGGTGCCCTTGCTATGGGTGTCACTGCAGGAGCAGCAGGAGCTGCAGGGGGCGGTGCTGCAGGTGCAGCAGGTGCAGAAGCAGCTGCAGGTGCATCTGAAGCAGGAAGTGCTATCAGTGCTGCTAATGTTGCAGGCGGTGTAGTATCAGTAGGTAATTCATTATCTAACCTTGCTAAGCCTTCTATTGCAAGATCAGGTGCGGTATCAGGCACTACTTCACTTTTTGCAGTAAAAAGACCGTATCTTATCATCGAATCACCTGACTACTGGGAATACAGCGGAGAATATGCAGGTGTTAAAGGTTGGCCTTATGGAACATATCAGGCATTTAAGAACCTTAAGGGATATGCACAGATAGAAGACTGTCACCTTACGGGAATAATGGCAACATTAAGCGAACTTAATGAAATAGAATCATTACTTAAGCAGGGGGTGATCTTTTGAGTTTTTCATGCACACTTTACAAAACAAAGTCAGAAAAAACAGCACTTACCAAAACAATGGAGACAGGAAGCAAGTCATATTCTGGCACGCTCATTAATAACTCCAATGTAGTGAATCCTTCTATCCTGCTTCATGTAGGTGCAGATACGATTGCAAAGTATAACTACATGGAGATAACTGATTTCGGAAGAAAATACTTTGTAACTGAAATTACGGCCCTGACAGCTGATACATGCATGGTAAGTGCTCATTGTGACGTGCTCTCAACTTATGCAACGGAAATTAGATCCAACTCCGGCACAGTAGGCAGGGCCACAAATATGGCACATAGATATATGAACGATAATATAATAAAGGTAGATAGCAGACCTAATATAGTCACACAGTCATTTAAGAACGGCGGTTATTTCTTAGACACACCGAGCATTGCTCTGGTAGTCGTAGGTTAAGGGGGTGTTACCATGAACGATATAGTATCTATCATCAGTGCAGTAGGTTTTCCGATCGTGGCTGCTATAGGTTGCGGTTACTTTGTAAAGTGGCAGTATGAGCAGAACCAGAAGCAGACGGAAGAGATGAGAAAAGAGCATAAGGAAGAAGTCGCTAAAATGACAGAAGCCTTAAACAATAACACCCTTGCATTGCAGCGGCTTATTGATAAATTAGGCGGTGACAAATGAAGCCTACATGTAATGCCGTTATCAAGCTTGCACAGTCTCAGGTCGGATATAAGGCACCGGGACCTGGTAAGAAGAATAAATACGCTGCATGGATAGACAGTCACTTTCCTACGTTCTACAACGGCAAGAAAAACGGCTGTGACTGGTGCGATATCTTTGTTGACTACTGTGTATTGAAGATAGCCAACAATGCCAAAGATGCAGAATATACTTTGTGTCAGCCTGCTAGGAGCTGCGGTGCAGGCGTAGGCTGGTCATGGAAATACTACAAAGCAAAGAAAAGGACCTCTAAAACACCAAAAGCAGGATATCAGATCTTCTTAAACAGTTTGAAGCATACAGGCATTGTATATAAGGTCGATTCTAAATATGTTTATTACGTAGCAGGCAATGAAGGCGGAGGACACGGACAGGTCAAGAAGCATAAGGTGCTTAAGACCAATTCCAAGATATATGGTTATGGCAGGCCCCGCTATGCTTGATAACCACAAGATATTGTGTTATAAGATAATTGATTAGCTGTGTATTAAACCTCATACGGCTTAGGATTTCCGATTTACCCCCGTTCTGCGAAGCACCGGGGGTAATTATTTTGTAACAAAATATGTATTGAAATAGGCTCTTGATAATGTTAGTATCAAGTCAGGTCGGAAACCTAAATCAATAGAAACGAGGTACACAGTATGAAATCAGTAGCATTATCCCTTTTGTTAACAGAAACAAAGACCATTGAAGGCAACACTAACTATACGTTGGTTGCTAATGGTTCAGTTTACCATTTTGACACATTAGGTCAGGCAGAAGCCGGGATCAACACTCTTGTAAGCATCATGTGTGAGGGGGATTGATTATGTTAGGTAAGCGTAAAGAAGAATTCAGGCAGGTTATCGAGAAGTACAAGAAGATCATAGCTGCTGATGAGCTCATGATGAGACGGCAGAACAAAGTCATAGTAGGACTGCAGGAAGAGAATAAGCAGCTCCGTAAACTCTTAGACCTTTACGAAGCATGCATCAATAAAGGCATCAAGATAGATTTCCCTGACGTTACCGGGGGGAGGAAAGGAGTTAACGGATAACGGTAACATTGATTTTTCAGATTTCTAAATTCACAAGGAGGTCCATTTTTATGGCATTTTCAAAGAAGACTAACACAGAAAAGAAGGAGTACATTGTTAAGGTACTCGCAGCACGTGAAACAACGAACGATGCTATCGTAATGGTAGACATTGACGTAAACGGAGTTAAGATTTATTCATGCATCTTGAAGGAACTGACTGTCAAGGAAGACGGAAAGAAGTATAAGAAGGGCGATAAGTGCTACGTTCTTAATCTTCCGCAGGAGAAGGGATCAGACGGTAAGTATTATGATCGTGTCTGGTTCCCCCGTTCCAATGACATGATCGATTCAGTTGTTGAACAGGTCTCTGAGATATTAGGATAATTACCTAATAGGTAATTCAAAATTAAGGCCCGGTAACACGGGCCTTTACTATAATAGGAGGTTTAATATGAAACTTACAAGAGCTGAAAAAATAGCACTTAAAGCATTTTTTGATGAATATCAGAATAGCTTTTGCAGCACCAGAGCAGGCAAAAATGAAAATGATGATGACGCTTTTTTATGCCCTGTTTGTCCTTTTAATGAAAGTGGATTATGTAAGCTCAGAAGTTGGATAAGGAGATCTAAGGAAGAAGGTGATTCAATGATGTTCGATAAGAATAACACAAACTACTCAGGCGAGGACTTATGCAGCAGCTGCAGGTTTAAAAAGGTATTCGACTTTGAGTACGGCACGATGCAGGTATGCATGAAGACCATATCAGAAGTTAAGAACGTCGGAGTGTGCTGTGAGTATCAGGAAGGCGGTACGGAATAATGACTAAATGGTTAGTAGACGGATTAACTGTAGATCAGATATTGAATCTTCCGTTTCAGGAACTTAACAAGTTTGATGAGCGTGAAATGAGCCGTGCGTTACGTACTGTAGCACTTGCTGCAAATAAGCGTATATCCAAACTTAAGAAGTATGCAGTGCAGACTGCAGAAGGCAGGTATGAACCGTCAGGTGCCAAAAAACAGATAGCAACAGATGCATTGAACTGGGTTACACAAGACGGTAAACTTCCGGGTAAGTTTGGTGTTAAAAGGTCAACTGATCGTAATGATATGTATAAACAGTTAGGTAAGGCAAGGCAGTTTATGAATATGAAATCTTCTACTGTCAGCGGTGCCGTAAAACTCAGGCAAGACAGAGAAAAGGCTATATTCGGTAAGACCAGAGAACAGGCCGCCAGGAATAAGACCAAAGCCGAAAAAGAAGCAATATACAGAACTTTTGACACTAACTCAAAAGCAATGTGGAAGGCATACAGACGAGCACTTGAACTTGACGGACATGATCCTCATGCTCTTGTAGATGATTCTGAAAAGATACAATCATATATCGGTAAAGAGGTTGTAAACTACGAAGGGCAGATCTTGGGTGATGACGGTAAACTTGATGAGAAGGTCATAGATAAATTTGCAACCAGCGGATATGAATATTCTCTTTCACTTTATGAAACAAGGCAGGCAGCTGCAGTAGAAGACCTGAACACACAAGCAGGAAGGTTTAAACAGTAATGTTCTATTTGGATCCTAAGCCACATAATATAGACGAGTTAGACGATATCTTATTAGAAGCAATGCAGGAAGGTACACAGACTAATAATCAGGGCATGACCTATCATAAGATAGTCTTTGCTTTCGATATCGAAACAACGTCATTTACGGAAAAACCTACGAGACAGGACCATAACGATAAACGCGGTCTTATGTATATCTGGCAACTCGGAATCAATGGCCGTGTTATCGTGGGCCGTGAGTGGCATGAGTTTACTTATGCTATGAACCGTATCATTGACGTGCTGGGTGTTGACCTGCATCATCGTATCATTGTCTACGTACACTCACTCGCTTTTGAATTTCAGTGGATATTTAAACTCTTTGAGTGGCATAAAGTATTTGCTATCCAGAAGCGTAAGCCGATCTATGCACTGACGGAATCTGGCATTGAGTTTAGATGCTCTTATATCCTCACTAACTACTCGCTTGAAAAATTAGGTGAGCAGCTGCATAAGTATAAGGTCAAGAAGCTCGTAGGTGACCTTGACTATTCACTTATAAGAACACCTTTAACCAAACTCACAGATAAGGAAATGCAATACTGTATCAACGATATCCTTGTAGTATCTGCATATATCAAAGAGCAGATAGAAGCTGAGAAGTATATCTACAAAATACCGCTTACATGCACTTCCTATTGCCGTAGATTTGTCCGTAAAAACTGTCTTTATGGTGAGTATAAGACATGGAAGAAACAATATAGAAAATACCGGGCCTTAATGAACTCGCTTAAGATCTCCGACATGGACGAATATATGCAGTTAAAGCGTGCGTTTCAGGGCGGTTTTACTCACGCTGCACAGCGGTTTTCTACGTTCACCGTGCTCGATGTTGATTCGTATGACTTTACGTCAAGTTATCCATATTGCTTATTGTCGGAAGAATACCCGATGAGCACCGGCAGCCTCGTTGATGCATCGAAGCTGACACAGGAAGAATTTGAAAAGTATTTGAAGTTATATTGTTGTGTATTTGACGTAAGGTTTTATAACCTTAAGCCAAAGTTTCAATATGAATCATATATACCTTCTTATAAATGCTTCCTGAAAGTAGGTGTTATCGAGAATAATGGAAGGGTATACAGTGCTGATCAGGTTGCTACAACCATAACAAACGTAGACATGGAAATAATCAACTATGCTTACACTTTCGATTATATGGAAGTGTCTAATCTCCGTGTATATAAGAAGGGATATCTCCCTTTGGAAATTATACAGTCGATCATAAAGTTATACACGGATAAAACTACGTTAAAGGGGGTGGCAGGGAAAGAAACAGAGTATCAAGTGTCCAAAGGACTTTTGAACTCTGTTTACTAAGCCCAAAGGTTGAGGCATGATGGTCACGGATATCGTAAGAGAAAATATCATATTCAAAGATCAGGAGTGGTCTACTGAAAGACCAGACGCTGATAAAGAGATAGAAAAGTATAACAACAGCCGTAGACGGTTCTTGTTTTATCCTTGGGGTGTATTCTGCACAGCTTATGCAAGACGTAATCTCTGGTACGGAATTGGAAATTTTGGTGAGGATTATATTTATGCTGATACTGATTCTATCAAGCATATTAATAATCAGAATCACCAAACGTTTATAAGGCAGTATAACGAGCTTTGTGAGTGGAAATTGAGACGTATGTGTGACCACTATAAACTGAAATATGAAGACGTGTTACTGCCTAAGACTATAAAGGGAATAGAAAAGCCTCTCGGTGTTTGGGATCATGATGCACATTACGATAAATTCAAAACACTGGGTGCTAAAAGATACATGGTATATGAGCATGGAGAACTCAATATTACCGTATCAGGTGTCAATAAAAAGTTTGCCGTTCCGTATCTTCTTGAAAATTGCGGTGTAGACGGTGCATTTGAAGCCTTTGAAGAAGGACTTATTATCCCGGAAGATGCAACAGGCAAAATGACACATTATTATATAGATAAATGTTATGAGGGCGACCTTGTAGACTATCAGGGCAACGTATATCACTATGTTATTCCGTCAGGCATCTACTTGGAAAAAGCATCTTATAGCTTTGAAATAAATGCACAATACATAGAATTTTTGAAAGGAGTATTCTATACAGACTAATGAAATACTATAGCTTAGACAAGATACTAAAGACTAACAGCCGTTTCAACTGCATCTTTGGTGAACGTTCAAACGGTAAGACATATTCAGTCATTGAATATGGAGTAAAGCAATACTTCAAGACAGGTAAACAAATGGCTATCCTCAGACGCTGGGACGAGGACTTCAAAGGCAAGCGTGCTGCAACCTATTTTGATTCACTCGTATATAACGGCAACGGTGAGAACAAGATAAAGGAATATTCAAAAGGTAAGTACGATCATGTTTTCTATCAGTCAGGCCGCTGGTATATGTGTTACTATGATCCGGAACTTGAAAAGAATATCACAGCACCTGAGCCGTTTGCATACGCTTTTGCTATCACGCAAATGGAGCATGAGAAGGGTAATTCATATCCTATGGTTGATACTATCCTGTTTGATGAGTTTATGACCAGAGGTATGTATCTACCTGACGAGTTTATTCTCTTTATGAACTCACTGTCTACGATCATCAGGAAAAGAGACAATGTAAAGATATTCATGTGTGCTAATACAGTAGACATGCGAGGTTGTCCTTACTTCAAAGAAATGGGCCTGACAAAAGCACGTAATGGATCCATGCATAAAGGTGACCTTGATGTATATGATTATGGTAACTCAGGACTGCGTGTAGCTGTTGAATATTGCGACACACAGACAGAAGGCAAGCCGTCAGACGTATACTTTGCTTTCGATAACCCTAAGTTGAAGATGATCACTTCCGGTGAGTGGGAGATAGACCTATATCCGCACATGCAAGGCAGCATCGATAAGAAGGATATCATGTTTTCCTATTTCATTATCTACGATGAAAACCTGCTGCAGTGCGATATCATCATACGCAACAATGAGACGTTCACGTTCATACACCCGAAAACTACACCGATCAAGTATGAAGATAAGGACATAATCTTCAATACAGATGCACACACACAATTCAACTATTGCGGTAAGATAACAAAGCCTATAAACAAGGCTATCAGAAAATTGTACTGGTACTTTGTGGCTAATAAGGTATTCTACTCGGATAACGAAGTAGGAGAGACAGTTGCAAGATATCTGTATTGGTGCAATAATAACAAGTGAACCGAAGCAGGCCGGTAAATAGTCTGCATGCATGTCACAACAAATAGGCCGGGGAGTTATCTCCGGTCTATTTGTTTTTTGACACGAAAATGTAACATAGGGCCTGATCACCTGACGGTGTGACGCCGGATAGTACCATTAATAGGACACTTGATCTACTCACCCACCCAGTAACTTGGTAGGTCAATAAATTTAAGTCAGGGGATAGGGGGTTATCTA
>JAEIGA010010984.1_pt1 | contig 13738 bp, 13 predicted proteins | sample 9270691 | NCBI WGS metagenome assembly JAEIGA01 (sample SAMN17057246, study PRJNA624740) | gut metagenome | biome: biome; isolation source: fecal sample | host: Bos grunniens | place: China: Xizang | collected 2019 | reverse complement strand
GACATCACAGAAGGTTGTGTTCTTTATTTTCGTGCTTGCCGCGTCGCTATTCGTGCAGTATTCACGCGCATTTATTCTATTTTGCGTGGATTTAGATGCAGATTTATGTTAACATATTGTTGTTATGGCAAATTTTGAATATCTTGCGTTGGATAGCAAGCGAACACAGAAGGCGGGTGTCGTGGAAGCGGCAGATCGTCGGGGTGCGTTGGCTACATTGCGTGGGATGGGATTGACACCGCTTTCCGTGAAAGAAGCGGCAGGTGGCGCGGCAAAGAAGCGCGCGGGTGGCGCAAAATCGGGCCTTTTCTCGTTGAGCGCTGCGCCCGCAAAGAAGATGAAGCCCGCGGAAGTCCTCCTCTTCACGTCTGAATTAGCAGATTTGATTGAGGCGGGGATGACCTTAGGGGCGGCCTTAAATACGCTCGCCAACCAAGGTGACCCAAATTCGGGCATGTGTGTGGTGGCGGCCGATTTGAAGGATCGCATTGTGCGCGGTGAAGCCTTTTCTGATGCGGTAGATGCTCATCCAAAGACCTTTCCAGCGATTTATGGCAATATGGTTCGCGCCGGTGAAGCCTCGGGTGCGATGGTGGAGGTGTTGCATCGTCTGACGGAACACTATGAGCGTACGCAGTCAATGAAGAGCAAGATTGTCTCTGCTTTGACTTATCCGTGTATTGTTTTGGGCATTGGCGTGTTGGCAGTGATTTTCTGTACGGTGAAAATCGTGCCGCAGTTCTCGGAACTTTTTAAGAGCATGGGGCAGGAATTGCCGTTGCCAACGAAAATTCTCATGAGCATGAGTGAAGGCATGATTCGTTATGGAGTCTTCTATGCGCTGGGAATTGTGCTCGTAATTGTAGCCTTTCACAAGTGGACGCAGGGCGCGGGCCGCATGAAGTGGGATGCCTTTAAGCTAAAGATGCCCTTGGTGAAGGGGGTGATTGCGGCAGGGGCTTATGCTTCGCTCGCCTATACGATGCAGACGTTGCTCTCTAACGGCGTCAATGTGTTGAGTGCGTTGCGTATTTCTGAAGAGACGAGCGGCAATGCCGTCATCGGCGCAGAGTTGAAAAAGGCGCGTGAACGCGTGACGGATGGTACGACTATTTCCGGGCCTTTGGCGCAGAGTGGTATCTTTCCTCGTATGATGACGGATATGATGGCGCTCGGTGAGCAGACGGGTAATTTGCCTACTGCCTTGGGACATATTGGCAAGCGTTATGAGGCGGAGCTGGATCGCAACATTAAGGTCTTTACCACGATGTTGGAACCGATTTTGATTTTGTTTGTCGCGGTGGTCGTTGGTTTTGTGGCAATCGCCATCTTGTCGGCGGTCTTCTCCGCGACATCGGCCATGGGACACTAATTTAATTAGAGAGGAAGAATGAATATGACAGTAAATCGTAAACGTCGTCGTGCGGGCTTTACCCTCGTGGAACTCCTGCTTGTGATTACCATCCTCGGTATTCTGGGTACGGTCGTGGTGGTGAACTTCGCTGGTGCAGGTGATGATGCGCGTAAGGCGACAACGCTCACCTCGATTAATGCGATTAGCCAGGCGTGCGATATCTACCGCATGAAGACGGGTCGTTTGCCGCGCAACATTGAAGATCTCACCACGGGCATCAACGATGAAGAGCCGCTCTTGAAGGCGGGTGTATTGAATGATGCTTGGGGCATTCCTTTTGAATACAAGGTAGAAGGCAAGAAGTACACGATTCGTTCTGCGGGGATGGATGGTGTGATGAACACCGAAGATGACTTGACCAACTAAGGTCTGTCCACTTTGGAGCCTCGGGTAATGATCACGTTTGAACTTTCAGGTGGCAATCTCGTGCAGACGGAGAAAGGAACTCCGTTGGCAAAGGTGTTGCCACATGAGGTCAATGGATTACCAGTCTTGGCGGCACTCCTGAATAATGACGTGGTGCCGTTGGACTCGCCTGCGCTTTTGGATGCAAAGCTTGAGCCCTTGACGCTCGCCGATGAAAATGGATGGCAAGTCTATCGTCGGACGCTTTGCTTCCTTTTGGCAAAGGTGTTACATGAACATTTCCCGACAGCGCACTGTCGTGTGCGCCAAAGTTTTGGTCATAATGCCTTGTATTGGTCATGGGATGTCCCAGAACAAGAGCGCGAAGTAAAGACAGCGGCCTTACGCGCCTATCTTGCGGAATTGATTGAACAGGATGTCCCGATTTGTCATCGCCTCGCGGGTTATGAACAAATCGTTTCGCTCTTCAAAGAGAGTGGGCAGATGGACAAGGTCAATCTGCTCGCACATCGTAATCCGCCGTATCTTGCATTGGTAACGTGTGGGGACTTCTATGATTTGCCCCAGGGGGCGTTGGCGCTTCGTAGCGGTGTGATTAACCTCTTTGATTTAGTTCCTTTGCGCGATGGCTTTGTCTTAGAATTCCCTGGGTTTAATACGCCGACAGAATTGGACCCGATGCCGCCTTATGACTTTCTCTTCGAGGTCTATGCAGAACATCTGCGGTGGGGGGAAATCATCGGGGTCCGCAATGCGGGCGAATTGAATGCGGCAATTGCGGATGGGTCGGTGGCCGATGTGATTAATACGGTGGAGGCATTGCATGAAAAACGCTTGGCCTCCTTCGCAGATCGAATCGCCACAAAGGTGCCTCGGCCACATGTGGTTTTAATTGCGGGGCCGAGTTCTGCAGGTAAGACGACCTTCGCGATGCGCCTCTGCACGCATTTGCGCGTGATTGGACTCTTGCCAACCCTAATTTCGACGGACAACTACTTTGTCGGTGATGCGCTAAATCCACGTGATGAAAACGGTAATTTGGATTATGAACATCTGGATGCTGTTGATCGCAAGCGCTTGAATGCTGACATTATTAAGTTGTTAGCAGGCGAAACGATTCCGCTGCGGAAGTTTGATTTCTTCAAACACGAAGGCTATGACTCGGAAGAGACGTTAGCATTGGATTCAAAACGTGGTATCCTCGTGATTGAGGGAATTCATTCGTTGAACCCAGATTTGACGCCTGACATTCCGCGTGAAGAGAAGTTTTTGATTTATGTCAATGCGCTGACGCAGTTGGCAATTGACAATAACAACCGTATCTCTACGATTGACAATCGGTTGTTGCGTCGTATGGTGCGTGATGGTCAATTCCGTGGGCGGAGCCCGCGGGAAACGCTGCGCCTTTGGCCAAGCATCAGAGCAGGGGAAGAAAAGTGGATTTTCCCCTTCCAACACTATGCAGATGCGGTCTTCAATACTGCGCTTGATTATGAAATTCCGGTCTTGAAAACATTGGCCTCACCTTTGTTGAATCAGATTAAGCCCTCCTATCCGGAATTTGTTATTGCGCGTCGCCTCTCGTGTTTCTTACAGAATTTTACCTCAATGCCCATGACAGATATTCCAACCAATTCCATTCTTCGGGAATATCTGGGTGAGAGCAGACTGCGGTACAGTTGATTTTAATGTAACAGAAGGAGCTACCTATGAGCAATCCTGTTATTGGACGATTAGTTGCCGGCGAGGAATCGCAGGTTTTGAAAGCGTACGAAGCATTTGCCGTACAGCCCGTGACCGACACCCGTCTTACGGATAACTTGGAACCGTTTGGGAGTCAGGAGACGACTCTTGAAGGTACGGAAAGTGCGGAAGGCGTGGGCACGTTTGAACGTCGTCGGAATGCGTTACTGCAGATTGGCCCCTCAACGGTGCCTGGATGGTGGATTCATCGAACCGATTTGAATGAACAGCTGGACGTGAAGGTCTCTGTTCGAAATGTTTGGACGAGCGCCCGAAACATTGTGTTGCGTGCAGGTTCTCCGCACAACTATTTGCGTATGGTGGAACATATCATCGCATTGCGATTAGGGATGGGCGTTGATAACGTTCGCCTCTCTATCGCTGGCGGTGATCCGCCCCTCTTTGACCGCTCCAGCTTAGATTTGGTGGAGGCGATTCAGCGTGCAAAAATCATCCCGACGGGCCGCCCGGCGCGTTATGTGACGGTGAAGGAGCCGGTGACCATCGGTGGTACACGTGGCGACTTCTTGACGTTGTTGCCCGCAGAGAAGGGGGATAAGCGCCTTCATCTGGATGTGGCTATCGCTTGGGATACGGTGATTGGTCAGCAGCGTATTCAGGTTGACTTGACGCCTGAAACCTTCATCTATGGTGCAGGGGCACGTACGAATGCGACGCAGACGCAGTACATCTTCTCTAAGACGGTCGGTAAGTTATTGGCCGATGTGCGTAACATGGGCTACACGAAGGACAACATCCTGATTCATGGCAAGAAGGGTTTTGTCACGAAACCGCGTCCTGACTATGATTTGGAAAATGGTGGTAGCTGTGAACCGGTGTGGCATCGTACGATGTTGGACCTGGTCGCCGCAATCGCCTTGGTGGATCGTGGCCGTTTCATCGGTACGGTGAAGTCTTATCGCGCAGGACATACATTGGACGTCCGCTTGATGACGTTGCTATACATGCTTGATTTGCTCGAAGTGGTTGAATAAGAAAGACGAGGTTTTTGATATGGCTCAGAAGACTGTTCTTTGGTGGGGTCGCTTTGATCCGAATTATTCTCGCAACCGAGTTTACATCGCCCTCTTTAAAGAATTAGGGTGGGATGTGCAGTTTTTCCACGTGAAGTACTGCTGCGCATTGGGTGATGTTGAGTATGCTTTCCGTGGCCCTAAGGGACTGAAGCCTGACTTGGTTTGGGTGCCAGTAGCACGTCAACGTGACTGCATGGCGGCATGCCGTTGGGCGCATCGTCTGGGCATTCCAGTGGCCTTTGACCCGATGATTTCCGCTTGGGATAAGAAGGTGCTGGAACAATTGAAGTGGAAGGCAGAAGAGGGCCGCGCAAAGAAGTTGTTGAAGTGGGAAACGAAGCTCTTCAATGCCGTGGACGTGATGCTCTGCGATACCTCTTGCCATGCCGATTTCTTCCATAAGCATATGCAGGTGCCGCGCGAGAAACTGAAAGTTCTCTTCACTGGCACGGATGAAAAGGTCTTTAAGCCCGCCGCTGAAGGTGAAGATCCGCCGCATGATCCGAAGGCTCCTCTGCGCATTCTCTACCATGGGGCTTATTTGCCTTTGCATGGTACGGAATACATCGTTGAGGCTGCCCGTGCTACGCAGCATTTGAATATCCATTGGGATTTCCTCGGTTGGGGTGCCTACAAGGCCGCCACGGAAGAGAAGGCGAAGGGTATTTCCAATATCACCTTCCTTGAAAAGGTCCCTTATGTGGACGTGCCGAAGGTTATTCGCACGGCCGATATCGTCCTAGGCGTTTTCGGCACTACGGAAAAGGCTTCGCGCGTTATCGGTAACAAGGTCTATGAAGCGATGGCGTGTTGCCGTCCGGTGATTAACGAATATTGCACCGGCTATCCGCCAGAGGCAAAGGACTGCGCAGCAATTACCTTCATCCCACCAGGTGATGCGAAGGCATTGGTTGACGCAGTGGTGCCGTGGATTGAGAAGCGTGAAGAATTGGAAGGTTTGCGTAAAACCGCACGTGACTTCTTTGAAAAGCATCTCTCGATGGATGTTATCCGCAAGCAATTGGCTGATATTCTCGCAGAGATGGGGCTTTAATTGTCAGTTTGACAGCATATGCGTCAAGGCTTTTTCGATAAATTTATCTCCCGTTTAGATCGAATTGATGCGCCGGTTGCCTCGGCGCATATTGCTGCGCTTGCGCGAGAGCGTGGCTTTTTGGAAACCTTGTTTCAGTCGATCAATGAAGGTATTTTGGTGCTTGGCGATGAAATTCGCTTGCTCTATGCCAACCATGCGGCCGAGGTAATGATTGGTTTCTCTGCCGAACGTGAACGCGGTAATTCAATGAAGCGTTACCTTCGTGATTGGGAGATTGATACATTACTCTTAAATCAGGTCGCGGACTGGAATCGTATTGAAGCGCGAGAGATTGAGATCTCTTACCCCGAGCATCGTGTAATTGCGTATTACGCGCGCCCGGTGGAGTTTGAGAATCGGACGGAATTGCTCTTGATGTTGCGCGATGTTACGCGGGAACGTCTGACGGAAGAGGATACGCTCGCCGATGAACGGCTCTCTGCGGTTAAGACATTGGCGGCAGGCGTAGCCCACGAAATCGGCAATCCTCTCAATGCGCTGACGATTCATTTGCAGTTGTTGGAACGCGAATTGCGGAAGATTCCCGAAGCCGCCACTCGTGAGAGTTTGCAGGAGTTGACGGGAATTGCTTCGCAAGAGGTCGTGCGGTTAGATGGCATTATTCGTCGTTTTCTAACCGCGCTGCGCCCCTCTGAACCGCATCTCGTGCGTGGAAATATTTGTGATGTCTTGCAGACCACGGTGAAATTGCTTACGCCTGATATTGAGCAACGGAAAATTACCCTCGAGCAACTTTTGCCAGAAGTCACCCCAGATGTCTTTTTAGATGCCCAACAGATGGAGCAAGTCTTCTTCAATTTGTTGAAGAATGCGATGGATGCAATCCCAGATGCAGGCAAGATTGGCCTCTCTGTGACGGTGGATGACACCGCTGTTTCGGTCTCGGTGATGGATAATGGCACTGGGATTCCCGCAGATTTATTGGGTAAAATCTTTGACCCTTACGTGACCACAAAGACGAAGGGAAGCGGATTAGGTTTGATGGTGGTCCGACGCATTGTGCAACGCCATGGCGGAACGATTCAGTGTGCGAGCCATGAGGGCGAGGGAACGTGCTTCACCGTGCGGTTGCCCCGTGCAGAACGTCAAATCCGAACGCTTGAAAGCGCTTCGTCGGAAGGGGTGTGTGAATGAGTACAATTTTGGTCGTTGATGATGATAAAGCCACGCGTGAAGGTGTGGCGCGCACCTTGCGAAGCGACTACATGGTGTTGACGGCGGCGGATGCAGATGCCGCGATGGCGGCATTAAATGTGAACTCCGTAGACTTGGTGCTCACGGATTTACGTATGCCAGGACGCGACGGTCTTTCGTTATTGCGAGATATCATTGCGGCGTATCCTGGAATCCCGGTCATTTTGTTGTCGGCATATGGTTCCGTTGAGAGTGCGGTTGAGGCTATGAAGGATGGCGCCTATGACTTCCTTACGAAGCCGATTAACTTAGATCACTTGGAATTGGTCGTTCGACGCGCCTTAAAGCAAAAGCATCTCGAACGGCAAAATGCCAATCTGCGCACGCAACTCGTTGGGCAATCCGCGCTGAATCGTATGTTGGGCACCTCGGAAGCGATGCAACAGGTGCGTGAACGTATTCGTCAAGCCGCGCCTACGCCTGCGACAGTCCTCATTCAAGGGCCCAGTGGCACGGGTAAGGAATTGGTGGCGCGTGCGATTCATACGTTGAGCCCACGTGCAAATGCACCCTTTGTGGCGGTGCACTGTGCGGCATTGGCGCCCTCGTTATTGGAGAGTGAACTCTTTGGGCATGTGAAGGGTGCGTTCACGGGGGCCGATGAAACGCGGAAGGGGCGTTTTGAACTCGCAGATGGCGGGACGCTCTTCTTAGATGAGATTTCTGAAATCGATGCCGCGACGCAGGTCAAGCTCTTACGCGTTTTGGAGACGCGCACAGTGGAGCCGGTCGGCTCTTCCGAGCAGATTCCGATTAACATTCGTTTGGTCGCCGCCACGAATCGTAATTTAGCTGAATGGGTGAAGCAGGGGAAGTTTCGCGAAGACCTCTTCTTCCGGTTGAATGTGGTGGATGTGAATCTGCCGCCATTGCGCGACCGTGGAGACGATATTCCGTTGCTGTGCGATGCCTTTGTGCGTGAATTTAATCCCTTGTTGGGGCGCACCATTTTAGGATTTGAGCCCGAGGTGCTTGAGGTCTTTTCGCGCTATGCATGGCCTGGCAACGTGCGAGAACTGCGCAATACGGTCGAACGCATGATGGTGCTCGCGAAGGGAGATCGTCTGACCTTAGCGGATGTGCCCGCGAATATTGCTTCGGCTTCGGAGGTCGGTGCGTCCGTCGCAGAGATGGCGCCCCCCTCAGATGAGGCAATGCGGATTCGTGCGACCTTGCAGGTATGCAAAAATAAAACGGAAGCGGCAAAACAATTGGGTATTCCCTTGCGCACGCTCTATCGTCGCCTGAAAGAGTACGGGATTCAATAATTGGAAGTCTTTTCATGGGTCTGCTGCGATTGTTACTTCTGCTATTGACGTGTTCGGCGCTCTGCTCTGGTTTATTTGCAGAGACGCAAAGTGCGGACCTGCCAAAGGGCTTTTTCCCACCGCCAGAGGCATTACCTCAAACGGCTGAACGGAGTTGCCTTGTCTGCAATGGAAAAGGCGTCGTGGAGAGCGAATTGTTTAACAAAGATAATCGTTCCATCAATCGCACGCGCCGTTCTCACCAAACGCAATTGGCTAAACCTGAGCATTTTATGGTGCCGTGTAAGGCTTGTAAGGGGCGCAAGACCTGCGTGAGAAAGCTCACTTTGCAAGAGCGTGTGGAGGCGTATCGTCAGCAACGAGCCACCTACGAAAACGCACACACGCTCGAACGTCACCAACCCGTCGGTGCCGCCTATCTTGAAAAAGCGGTGGCAGATGCCCTTGATCCAGAGGCCTTTGCTACGTTGGCGGCGCGTTATCCTGCAGCATGCAAAAAGTGCTACGGCTTTGGTGTGCAATCTTGTTCGCGGTGTGATAGCCTCGGCTTTACGCGTAAGGTGAAAGTCTTGCCTGAGACGGGAGAGAAGGTTGAGGAGCAGGAGACCTGTACAGCTTGTGATGGCACGGGGGAAAAAGCCTGTAAAACCTGTGAACGAACTGGACTTGCCCGACTGTGCAAACGGTGTAATGGCCTTGGTGTAGTGCAGCGTGCCGCAACGAAACGAAAGCCTGGCGGTATTGAACGATGCGCTTCTTGTGATGGAATGTGTCGCCGTTAAATGGAGATGAGATGCGCAAGGCTTCGCACAAGAAACCCTTTTGCAGATTGATTCAAGGATGATATGATTACAATTTTAGACTATGGCGCTGGAAATTTGACAAGTGTTCGCTTAGCCTTTGAACGGTTAGGGGAGCAACCCGAAATTATTACGGATGCCGCACAATACAAAGGGGGCCGCATTCTTTTCCCCGGTGTTGGTTCTGCCGCATCTGGCATGGCGGGTGTTCAAGCGCGTGGCTTTGATCAGTTGTTGCGCAATGCAGTCGCGCAAGGCACGCCTGTCATGGGAATTTGCTTGGGGATGCAACTCTTACTTGGCGTTTCCGCAGAAGATGGCGGCACCCAAGGGCTCAATTTGATTGCGGGCGATTGCCGTGAATTTGATCGCACCAAGCAACCCGACGCAAAGATTCCGCACATGGGATGGAATACCCTTCGCTATACCGCTCATCCATTGTTTGAGGGCCTCAAGCAGGATGCGGCATTCTATTTTGTTCACTCTTACTTTGTTACACCAGAAAATCCTGCGCATGTCTTGGGCATAACGGATTACTGCGGGGAGTCCTTTGCCGCAGTGGTGGGTTCGGGTTCGCTTTTTGCAACGCAGTTCCACCCAGAGCGGAGCGGCGAAGCTGGGGCATTACTGTTGCGTAATTTTCTCAATTGGGAGGGCGCATGCTCTTAAAACGTCTGATTGTGTGCCTTGATGTGCGAAATGGTCGCGTCACTAAGGGCGTGAAGTTCAAAGGAAATGTCGACGTGGGCGATCCCGTCGAGATGGCGGCCCAGTACTGCAAAGATGGCGCAGACGAATTGGTCTTTTACGATATCACGGCGAGCGCTGAACATCGTTGTTGCGACCTTGATATGGTTGCACGTGCGGCTCGGGCGTTAAGTGTGCCGTTTACGGTGGGCGGTGGTATTCGTGGCGTGGAAGATATGCGTGCTGCATTGCTCGCGGGCGCCGATAAAGTGTCGCTCAATTCGCTTGCCGTGGAGTCGCCAGAGATTTTGACTGAGGGGGCAAAGGCCTTTGGACGTCAGTGCGTGGTGCTTGGCATGGATGCGAAACGTGTGCCAGTTTCCGCCGCAATTCCCTCTGGATATGAGGTCGTTATTCGTGGTGGCCGCCAACCCACCGGGCGCGATGCATTGGCATGGGCACAGGAAGCAGTGGCGCGTGGCGCAGGTGAAATCTGCCTGAATGCGATTGACACTGATGGCGTTCGAGAGGGATATGAATTGCCCATTACGCGAATGGTCAGTGAGGCGGTGAGCGTTCCAGTGATTGCTTCTGGTGGCGCAGGCACCCCCCAACACCTCGTGGATGTGCTCACGGGAGGACGTGCGGATGCGGCGCTTGTAGCTTCAATGGTTCATACGATGGGTTACACCTGTGGAGGCATCAAGCAGGCGCTGCGCGATGCAGGAATCCCAATGAGGTGAGTATGCGCAACGAAAATTTTGAGCGTGCCGTTTCAATGATTCTTAAACGCGACCAACGCTATCCGCGTGGTGCGTACGAGTTGATGCCAGTCGCATTAGATTACACCGTGCGTCAAATCCAAGAACGCCAACGCGCAGGTGATCTTTTTGATAATGGTGCCGCCTCTCGCCACGTGACAGGACGCCAACTTTCCGAAGGCTTCCGCGACTATATGTTGGAAGAGTTCGGCCCCTTTGCCTATGAGATTCTCGCAGATTTGAATATCCACGCAACGATTGACATTGGTAATCTCGTCTATAATCTGATTTCTGTGGGGTGTTTTGGTAAAACACCTGAGGATAAATTGGAAGATTTTGATGCCGTTTATGACTTCAATGTGGCATTTAATGAGCCCTTTGAAGTGCAGGATCCAAGCTATAACGAATCGTAAGAGCCATGAAGACAGACTGGCGTGACGCATTGGCAGACTTTATTGCCAAGCCGGAGTTCACCGCATTACGGGCCTTTGTAAAGGAGGCTTATGCGCGCGAACAGGTGTTGCCACCCTATGACACCATCTACACCGCACTGCAACTTTGCTCGCTCGCCGAAACACGTGTCGTCATTCTTGGACAAGATCCTTATCCCACGCCAGGTCATGCGCATGGCTTGGCGTTCTCTGTGCAACATCCTGTTACGCCCCCGCCCTCTTTGAGAAATATGCTCAAAGAGATTGAAGCCGATGTCGGACCAGCGCACATTGAGGGGGGCGATTTGACGCCTTGGGCGAAACAAGGGGTGCTTCTGCTGAATGCCATTTTGACGGTGCGTGCGGGTGCTCCGCTCTCACACGCTGGCAAAGGGTGGGAAGCATTTACCGATGAAATCATTAAAACGGTGGCCCAAAAGAGTGAACATGTGGTCTTTATGCTTTGGGGAAGCAAGGCAAAGGCAAAGCGCTCTTTAATTGATTCGCGCCGCCATTTGATTTTAACCGCCGCGCATCCCTCTCCTCTTTCTGCGTGGAATGGCTTTTTTGGTTGCCGCCACTTCTCTGCGGCGAATGCCTATCTCACGGCGCATGGACGCACGCCAATTCTTTGGTAATCGTCTTTCTCAATTTAGGGTAGGATAGTCTGTGGGCCGCTTTCTCTTCTAAACGAAGCGGCTTATGTTGTTTAGACTAAAAAAATGACCGCCTCTAATTCGGGGAATCCGAGTAGAGGCGGACGTTGTTAAGGGAATTCGTGGTGATTAGTATGCCTTCGCAATGATGCGATTGTCGGCATCAAGGCGAACCACTTTCGGGCAAAGGTCGGCGGCTTCTTCGTCTGTGACTTGACAGAAAGCCATGACGATGAGGCGATCGCCGGGTTTTCCCATATAGGCTGCAGCACCATTAAGGCAAGCAATACGAGAACCACGTGGGCCAGGGATGGCATACGTTTCAAGGCGTTCGCCATTTTCAAGGTTGGCCACGAGAATTTTTTCGTAGGTAACGATGCCAACGGCATCCATCAGATCTTCATCAATAGTGAGCGATCCAAGATATTCCAAATCTGCCTGTGTGATGCGCAGATGATGAAGCTTTGCGTGTAGAAGTGTACGAGTCATAGTATTGAATGGGGATTACATTAGAGACGGTGATTCCACTGGAAGGTGTTCGGCACAAACGGCTTGATGTTTTCTTGAGCCTTGCTAACTTCTTCCTGTAAGGTGTCAATCGCTGCGTCAAGTTGCGGGTCGCGTCCAGCGGCGGTGTCAGCAGGCGTATTGGCAACAATAACGTCTGGAAGCGCGCCATGGAGTTCCATGTCAGTGCCATCAAGCGTGTACCACCCGTAGTGGGCCTGGCGCAGATTGCCGAGGTCCAAGAGCGGACCATCGCGAGTGGCGATCACGCCACCATTGGTCTGTACGCCGACCAACTTACCGCGGCCGAGCTGCTTGATTGCATGGGAGAAGATTTCACCATTGGAGACGGTGTTCTGGTTGCAGAGCACGACGATGGGCTTGTCAAAGACCGGGCGACCCCAATAGCTAGCAAGGTAGGCGGGGCGACCATAGCGGGCGACGGACCAAGAGTGGCGCTGCACGCCGAGGATGTTCAAGACCTTGTCTGCCGTGAAGCCACCGACGTTATCACGCACGTCGATTACCATGCCATCCTTATCAAATCCTTCTGCGAAGATTTCACGCTCGAAGCGGTTGTATTCATCGTTGTTCATCTGGGCGATGTTGATGTAACCAAATGCGCCACCAGAGCGACGATGGACATAGTCACGGCGATTTGCATACATTGCCTTTTGAACAAGTGTACGCGCATCTGCATAGGTGATGGCTTCCAAATAGACCTTACGAACACGATCATTCGAGCGCACTTCAAGGATGAACTTGCCGGGCTTCGGACCATTGAGCAAGAGCGTCGGGTCAATGCCATTGCGAATCGGCTTGCCATCAATGCTGACAATCAAGTCGCCAGGGCGAATGTTAATCTGCTCAGAGTCTGCAGGACCACCAGGGATGACCTTCTTAACCATCCACCCCTGTTCGCCAGAGTAGGCCTGGTCGAAGATAATGCCCAAATGAGAGGTGACGGGTTCCCACGAGTTGAAGGGCTTGTCTGCACCCCATTCTTTATTGGAAGTGGCATTGCCATAGAAGCCAAGGTGGGAGGAGTTCAATTCGCCATTGAGTGCATTGAAGATGCGTTCATAAACCGAACGTGAAGGGGCGAAACGCGCGGGCGCTTGATACTTGTCACGAATGGCATTCCAGTCAGCACCGTGGAAGTTGGAGTCATAGTAGTTATCGCGCAAGAGGCCCCACGCCATCATAAAGCCGAGTTCATGGTAGTCCTGCAAGTTCATTTCTTGATAAACCATGAAAGGATAGGTTTCATCAAGTGTGCCAATCTTGTAATCGGCGGTCAACATGAGGAGTTTATCTGCACGGAGCGGGTCCTTATCGCGACCGAACCAACCCAGCGGGTAACCCCAACGATCACGCAGGAAGGTGGGTGTCATGTTGTTCGGAATCGTAACTTCATAGGTGCCCGGACGACCATTAATTGTGGCGGGGAAGAGGATACGACGAGAGTTCGGAGCGAAGCAAGGGTTACCAAGTGCGGGGATGGGGGTGGCGTGGACGCGCTCATGGAGCCCATCAAGGTCAACGACGACATAGTTGCCTTCTTGCTTCTTCGCAAGAATGTCTGCGTCAGCATTCGGACTATGCGGGTCGGGTGTGGCCACGGCGGTCGAGCCGAGCAGAACAGCGGTTGCTTCCGGGCGGTCCTGCAGACGGAGGCCCATGTGTTCAATAGCCTTACGATAGGCTTCGGTTTTCAAGGACTCTTCATCGCTACGATTCAACCACACGTAGAAGAG
>JAEIGA010010983.1_pt1 | contig 13738 bp, 13 predicted proteins | sample 9270691 | NCBI WGS metagenome assembly JAEIGA01 (sample SAMN17057246, study PRJNA624740) | gut metagenome | biome: biome; isolation source: fecal sample | host: Bos grunniens | place: China: Xizang | collected 2019 | reverse complement strand
GATAAAATGTGTACTTTTACCCATGGTTAAACTTGTTTGTGGTAAAACAAAAGTAACCAAAAAGGACTGATTCATGCAAATGGAACCAGTCCTAATTTTTTATTCACTCAAAAAAAGTTTTATCGGACAGCAATAAAAAAATTCGTTTTTCAATTTTCATTTTTTCACAATGTCGCTAGTTTTATTCGTTTTTATGCTTGTTTCTTGTATGTTATAGCTGCAAGTGTGTTGAAGAAGATAACAAAGACTCCGAGGGCGGCATAATTGTGCCATAGCTCAACAAATGTAGTTCCTTTCAAATATATAGCACGCATAATGTCTATATAGTAGCGTGGGGGCAATATGATTGTGAACCTCTGTGCCCATTCGGGCATTGAACTAATCGGGGTAATCAATCCGCTCAACAGCATAAAGATTATGATAAAGAAAAACATCACAAACATCGTCTGCTGTATATTATCCGAGAGATTAGCCACCGCAACACCAAATCCCGAGAATCCAAGGATAAAGAGAATAGTGGCAAGATAGATATTTCCAAGCGAGCCAAGTGGTGTCAGGTCATATGCTATCCACGCAACAACCATTGCCACCGTAACCACAAATATACCAATCAGCCAAAACGGTATCAACTTTGCAAGAATAAAAGTAAACCTACCAACAGGGGTAACATTTATCTGCTCTATTGTTCCGTTCTCCTTTTCTGATACAATATTTATAGCCGAAAGGAAGCCACATATCAATATTAGCAACATAATCATCAGTGCAGGAATCATCAGATGACGATAGTTAAGCGTAGGATTATACCTATTCTGCACCACAACGAGGTCCGACTGTTGAGTTACACCCTGCTCTCCCATATATTTTGATAGCGTAGAGGCTATGGTTTGCACAAGATATTGACTACCGAGCGACCCTTTTGTAGCATTCACTGCATTGGCCGATATATCCAACTTCTTGGGCTCTATGGTTGTAATATCTCGCTCAAAATTCTTGGGTATTTGTAGGATTATATCTATTTCACAATCCTCCAATAATTTCTGTGCATTGTAGAGTGTTGTTGCCTCTTCATTAACCGAAAAATACTCGGTTGCACAAACATCGCTTTTTATGCGACGTGATAGTGTGGAATAATCTTCATCGATAATTGCAACCCCTACATTACGAACATCCATCGTTGTAACCCACGGCATAACCAACATAACCATCACCGGAAAGATAATAATGAGCTTCGGGAGAAATGGGTTGCGGAAAATCTGCGTAAACTCCTTTTGTATCAAAATAAGCAATTGTCGCATAATCTATTCGAGTTTATCTTTGAACTTTTTGAGTGATACACCCATCAGCACAAAGGTCATAAATATAAGGATAAGCACCTCTTTTATTACTGCCGATAGTGGCAATCCCATAATCATCATCTTGCGTATGGCTTCTATATACCATCGTGCTGGAACAATATAAGGCAGTGGATGCAATACGGTGGGTAAATTTTCAATTGGAAATACCATTCCCGAGAGCATCATCATCGGTAGCAGCATTACCATTGCAGATATGAGCAAAGCAACGACTTGCGAGGAGGCTAACGTTGACACAAGCAATCCCAATGCAAGGGCGAGAATTAGGTAGATTAGCGAAATTGTAATAATCCCTCCTAAACCTCCACTCATCGGCACATCGAGCAAGTAATGGGCAATAAGCAGTATAGTTGCAAGGTTTATACACGAAATCACGAAGTAGGGAATCATCTTGGCAAAGATAATCTTGATAGGCCTCACTGGCGACACGAGTAGAGTCTCCATCGTTCCCATCTCCTTTTCTCGCACAATTGAAACAGAGGTCATCATCGCACATATCAAGATAAAAATAAGCCCCATAATACCAGGCACAAAGTTATATGCCGACTTCATTTGTGGATTATATAGTAGGTGCAGATTCAACAACTCTTGTTGTGAGTGGTCAGCCGATACCACATTTTGCAAATATGCCGCACCCGTTTGTGCTATGTTTGTATTTGAGGCATCAAAGATAAATTGTATTGTGGGATGAGTATCTATTCCCTCTGCTCGCTGTGCTATCACATGTTCGTAATCCTCGGCAAAGACAACAACTGCATCAGCCTTACCACTGCGCAACACCTTATCTATATCAATACTGCTATCGTAGTCAACGACCGTAAAATAGGGGTTGTTTGTGAGCCTTTCAACAACTTGTCTTACCCCCTCTGTGCGGTTAGGAGCCACTATTGCCACATTGAGGTTATTCACCTCGGTAGATATGGCAAAGCCAAAGAGGATCATCAGCACCACGGGGATAAGTAGTACAATCATCATCGTGCGCACATCACGCAGGATATGCAACGACTCTTTCTTTACAAACGATAGAAAATTATGTTTCATAACCTACCCTCCACGCTTTGCACCACGAGCCAAGATGCGAAAAACCTCATCCATCGACTCTGCGGCAAATTGTTCTTTAAGTCGTGCAGGAGTATCGAGTGCACGCACCTCGCCATCAACCATAATAGATACTCGTGTGCAATACTCTGCCTCGTCCATATAGTGTGTGGTAACAAATATTGTGGTGCCACTATTGGCTGCCTCGTAAATCATCTCCCAGAACTGACGGCGTGTGATGGGGTCAACGCCTCCTGTAGGCTCGTCTAAAAAAACCACCTCGGGGCGATGAATAGTCGCCACCGCAAACGACAATTTCTGCTTCCAACCCAGGGGCAACGATCCCACGAGAGTATTACGCTCTGATGTGAAGTTTAACCTTTTGAGGGCTTCGGTAGCACGCACAGCCGTCTCTGCTTTTGATAATCCATAAATACCCGCAAAGAGCCTTATATTCTCCCACACGGTAAGGTCGTTGTATAACGAGAAACGCTGACTCATATAACCAATATGGCGTTTTATCTGCTCTCCCTCTCGCATCACATCAAATCCTGCCACTGTGCCACTTCCCGAAGTCGGAAAACTCAAGCCACAGAGCATACGCATTGCCGTAGTTTTGCCTGCTCCATTAGCACCAAGGAATCCAAAAATTTCACCTCGCTTAACATCAAACGATATGCGATTTACGGCAGTGAAGTCGCCAAAGCATTTTGTTAGTTCTCTGATAGATATTATATAGTCGCTCATTGCTTCATCAGTTTTATAAACATATCCTCAATTGTAGGCTCGGCAGGCTCTATGTATAAGCCCTTAATATCGGCAAGTTCTCCCTTGAACTGCTCAATATCAAACTTCGCATCGGCTATAAGATGGTGTGTTTCCCCAAAAGGATAGCACTCAGCAACACCAGTAGCTTTGCGAGTAGCAAGTAGTAGTTGGTACATATTATCTGCTCGCACTGAATATAGCGAAGAATCATATTTAGCAACAATATCTGTTGGTGTATCTATACCCAATATGCGACCCTCATTACACAAAGCCACTCTATCACATCTTGAAGCCTCATCCATGTATGGAGTTGACACAAGAACGGTAATGCCTCGCTGTTTGATATCTTCAAGCATATCCCAAAACTCACTTCGTGACACAGCATCAACTCCTGTTGTTGGCTCATCCAAGAATAGTACGCTTGGGCGATGTATCAAGGCACACGATAGAGCGAGTTTTTGCTTCATACCGCCCGAGAGTTTTCCCGCTCTACGTTTTTTGAATGGCTCAATTTGGTGATAGATAGGTGCAATGAGATCGTAAGAATCCTCTACTTTCACTCCAAACAGGGCTGCGAAAAAATTCAAATTCTCCTCGACGGTCAAGTCTTGATATAGAGAGAATTGCCCTGGCATATACCCCACACGCTCACGAATGGCGTGATAATCCTTGACAATATCGAAGCCATCAACTTCAGCTCGTCCCTCATCGGGATTAAGTAACGTTGTCAATAGTCTGAAAAGCGTTGTTTTGCCTGCTCCATCTGGTCCTATAAGACCAAACAACTCGCCTCGCTCAACCTCAAAGGATATGTGGTCAAGTGCCTTTACCTTGCCGAAACTCTTCGATATATTTTCAACTTTTATGGCTGACATAATGTGGTAGGTTTATAATTTCACCTCTCCCGCAAGACCTATTTTTAAGCGACCATCATTCTTAACCGCTATCTTTACAGCATAGACAAGATTTGCTCTCGAATCTTTAGTCTGAATACTTTTTGGCGTAAACTCACTCTTGGCCGAAATCCACGCCACACGTCCATTGTAGTCATATCGCTCATCTCCACCAAAGTCGGCCGTAACCGTAACCTCGTCGCCCAATTTCACATTTGCCAATTGATCCGATGTGAAGTAGGCTCGAAGGTAGATATTTTCAAGGTTAGCAACCCTCATCAATGGTCGGCCTGCTGTAGTAAACTCTCCAGCCTCGGCATACTTTACCAATACCGTTCCACTCACTGCCGAACTTATACAACACTTTGCAATACGATCGTTGAGTGCAGCTATCTGCGCTTCAAGCGCTGTGGCATTCTCATTGATAGTTGATGTATTATTATTGAGGGTAGATAATGTTGCCGATAACTGACCTTCGAGAACTGCTATTTGCGCTTCAATATCATCATACTGTTTTTGCGTTGCAGCTCCATCTTTAAGCATATTTCCTACACGCTGTAACTCTGTTTGTTGTTTTGTTATCTGACTGCGTAACGATGCTACCTGCTTATCCTTGTTGGGACGACTACTCAAAAGTGCTGATTGTTGTGCCTTTAATTGCTTTCGTTGCAGATGCAGTTGTAGGCTATCAATAACACCAACTACACTATTTGCCTCAATAGGCTCTCCCTCTACAACATTAAAATTTAGGATTCGGCCCGAAGCTTCAGCCGACACAACGACTTCAGTTGCTTCAAATGTGCCTTGTGCATCGTAATCTACCTCATTGCTACACGATACCATGAGTATCGCTGTCGCAATATATATCACTCTTTTCATATACTTTATTGATTTAATGTTGTTTTTAATCTATATGTGGTTTGTAATAATTCTATCTCATGTGTGATTCGATTAAGTGTAGCTGTTGTTTCATCGGCAATTTTTCGCAATAGGTCTGTTGCATCAATTACGCCATTCTCCAACATCGACTCTGCAACTATACGCACCGAGCGACGCAACTCTACAATGCGATTATCATTCTCCAATGCTCTACGCAGGCGAACAATCTCGCCATCATCTTGTGTTGTCTGCATCTCGGTGTTAAATAAGAATACTTCACGCTGAACGGCAATTTGTCGCTCTGCGACATCTAACTTATTTAGATTGTTTTTCTTGGTATAGAATGCTCCGATATTCCACGACATACGAACACCAACAATTGCATTAGGCGTCCACTCCGACGATACCATACTTTTGAACATATCCAGTCCTGGATATCCATAGTAACCCTGTGCAAAAGCACTGAATCGAGGCATTGTTGATGCTGTTATCGCCTTGCGTTGTGCTGAAAGTCTATTGCTTTGAGCCTCAAACATAGCAAGTTCGGGGCGTGCCGATATGCGACTTGTAACCTCGGTCATAGCTGGATACTCCAGCTTTTCGTCTGTGAGAGACCTTCCTATAAAGACCTCCAACATTCTGCGATAACTTGCTCGAGAAGCCTCCACCTGACCAAGCGTCTGACGAGCTGTGAGTAACTCTGCTTCAATCGCATCAACATCTGATTGCATTGCCACCCCATTTTTATAATAGGTGTGCATACGATTCATATTAGCATTCAAAACCTCTATGAGTGTCTCGGTCTGTGCAACACGCTCATCAAGCAAGAGAATGCCGAAGTAGAGATTTTGGATACGAGATTGCAAGTTATAAAGCGACACATTTACCCGGCTGCGCTGCTCTGAAGCTTCGGCCTCGGCAATCGCACGATCAGCCTTTGACTGACCGCCATCCCAAATGTTCTGCGATACATCAACCGCCACCTTGTATTGATCTTTGCGAATGCCCGACATATCCAATCCGTTGGCAGCAATCATCGCATTGAATGCCTCTGGATAAGTAGGTGTCGCCGACTGATAGGTAGCCTGTCCCGAGATTACCACCTGCGGAATCCACGCACGAGCAGCATTTGAGATATTATACTGTTCAGTCTCCGTTATTAGGTCATATTGCCTAATCTCTGGGTAATGTTCTTGTGCCAATCTGCAACACTCGTCAAGCGTCTGAGTTCGAGCGATAATGGTTGTTAGCACAACTAACGATAACAGAAAATTTCTTTTCATAATCTCTATATCTTTTTTATTCTTCGCATAATAAGTTCAATATTCTCTGCCTTGCGTTGTGCGAGAATATCCTTTACCAACAGCCCATTATTGACCGATAAATTCTCTATCATATTTGCCATTATAGAAGGAAAGACATTGAGCGATAATACCGATTGAAATAATAATAATACATTAAACTGCTCAACCTCACCCCTTGCCGATGCTTCATTGACCTCTTTTTGAAGATTATTAAAGAGATAAAGAAATTTCTCCACTTTTGAATAATAAAGATTACATCTTTCTTTATAGGGCAACACCTCATTTATTAAAAATCGTGGAAGGTCGGGGTTTGACATAACAAAATCGAAATGAACAGATATAGCCTCCTCAATACGCTTTACCAATGGATGGTCACCATTTCCAAATAAGTGTGTCATTAGGGGAATAATCTCATCCATTTTTTTATCAACAAAACGTTCAAAAAGTTGTTCCTTGGAGCGAAAATAGTAATGTAACATTGCGTGCGTTACACCTGCCTCCTTGGCTATAGATGTTGTTCTTGCTCCATCATAACCTTTTTTTAAAAATTCCCGCTCTGCAGCTTCAAGTATCTGTTGCTCTTTGTTTTGTACCACTTGCTCGCTCATTTTTTTATATCAATTTAGTGTATTAACAATCTTATTTAACAATATTGTTAACACAAAAGTAGGCATTATTTTTTATTTTGCAAAACATTTGGAAACTTTTTTGGTTTAGATTGCCACTTTAGACTATACTCATCACGTAATTTTAAGGTGTTTAACTTAATTATGCATTTTGGATTATTATTTTGACCTAAAATTGCTTACCTTTGCACGTTGAATATAAAAATAGAACATTATGACTGAATTAGAACGTTTAAGCTATGCACTCGGCTTAAGTATGGGAAACAATTTTAGAAGCTCCGGCATAGAAGAATTGAATATCAAAGAATTTGCCGAAGGCGTAGAAGCTGTTTTTGCAGGCTCACAACCTAAAATGAGCTATGATGACGCTAAAAATGTGATTCGCGATTTCTTCATGGCTCTCGAACAAAAACAAAATGAAGCCGCCTCAAAAATGGGTGAAGTAAACAAAGCTGCAGGCGAGGCTTTCCTTGCTGAAAATGCTAAACGTGCCGAAGTAAAAACTACCGAGAGTGGGCTTCAATATGAAGTTATCACAGAAGGTAAAGGAGAAAAACCTGCCGCAAGCGACACTGTAGTAGTTCACTATACCGGTACTCTTATTGACGGTACAGTGTTTGACAGTTCGGTAGAACGTGGCACTCCTGCTACGTTTGGGGTAACACAAGTAATTCCTGGGTGGGTTGAAGCACTCCAAATGATGCAAGTAGGTGCAAAATGGCGTCTATATATTCCATCTGACTTGGCTTACGGTCCTCGTGGTGCCGGTGGTGCTATAGGTCCTAACTCAACATTGATTTTCGACGTTGAACTACTTCAAATTGCAGGAAAATAATCGATGAAAATAAAAGCTGTAATCATCGCATTGATTATTACATGTGTGCCATTCTCTCTTATGGCACAAGAAGAAAGCTACAATCAGATAGAAACATCAGATTCTCTTGATTTAGCTCTTGCTGTGTTGTGGAACGATAGTTTTACCGAATTTCACAAAAACAACCCCGAAAAAGCCGATTCGCTTTTTGCAGGAATGAAAGAAGGCATCAAAATTTTCAATTCTTCATCAATATACGATTTAGGAGTATTTCAAGGTATCCAAATTATGATGAAATCAAATGAAATGCTCAGAGATGGAGCTTTCATCAATCCTGAACGCATTATTAGATCACTTAATGATTTAGCTCACGGAAAAGATGTGGGCATGAATCGTGCTGAAGCTGGTAAATATCTCTCTGACTTTTTCAATGGAGCTAAAAATGAAACTCCCGACACAGTGAGTATCGCATCGCAAGAAGCTTTCCTAAATGAACAATTAGCTCGTAAAGGTGTTACTAAAACCAAATCAGGACTGCTCTTTGAAGTTCTAAAAGAGGGAACAGGAGCAACACCAAAGTCAGGCGACGAAGTGATAGTAAAATACACCGGTCGTCTGTCGGACGGCACAATCTTCGACCAAACCGGTAATCAAACTGCAACATTTAACGTTGACCAACTTGTTCCCGGATTTACCGAGGGATTGAAAATGATGAAAGCCGGTGGTAAATACCGAATGTTTATCCCGTCACACATAGGCTACGGCTCACAAAATATACAAGGTGTGATTCCGGGAAATTCGGTTCTTGATTTTACCGTTGAATTAATTAATGTCATTACTAATTAAATAAACAATAAACTAAACATTTTATTATGAAAAAAATTATTTTAGGAATGGGTGCCGTGGCACTCATGTTCACAACCAGTTGTTGTGGTGGCAGCCAATGCGGCAACTCTGCAAATGATTCATGTGTTATCGACAACGATTCTTTAGCAGTAGCAATTGGTGCCGGTATGGGTAGTGGTATAGCTAACCAATACAACCAAGTTCCCGACAGCATCAAAGCTAAATTATCTAAAGAAGCTATCATTAAAAGCGTAGAATACGTATTAAGCCTTGACACTGCTGATAATGGATATATGGCAGGTCTTAACATGGGTATGCAACTCGCCGGTCAAATTCAATATATGGAGCAAATGGGAGCTAAAGTTGATCGCAAACTCGTAGCTAAAGAATTCAAGAAAGCCATCATGAACGATTCTGTTGATATGGAAGTGATTAGCAATTATAACACTTCATTACAATTAATGACTGGCAAACTTCAAGCAGAACAACAACGCAAAAAAATGGAAGCATTAGAACAATCAGTCGAAGCTATCCAAGGAACAAAAACAGGCGAAGCTTATATCAATAACAAAAAACAAGAAGATCCTGAAATCAAAACAACAGAATCGGGTCTTTCATACAAAATCATCAATGAAGGTGAAGGCGAAAAAGCCACTGATGAAGACTTTGTAAAAGTGATTTATGTGGGTAAACTTATCAACGATACCGTATTTGACGATTCAAAAGGTGAAGCTCGTGAATTCCCTGTTAGAGGCGTTGTTCCCGGTTTTGCAGAAGGTCTTAAATTACTCGGAAAAGGTGGTAAAGCAATCTTTTACATTCCCGGAAAACTCGGTTATGGCGTTCAAGGTCAACCTGCTGCAGGTATCGGTCGCAACCAAATGCTCGTATTTGAAGTTGAAGTAACAGAAATCAACAAAGAAAGCAAGCCTGCTGGTATTCCCGGTAAAGTAGTGAAATAACAACTTTTTTACAAGGAATTATATCAAATCAACTTTTAAGCAGTTGATTTTTTGGCAAAATACAAGAAAAGGTACATTTTTTTTAGCAAAATGCACCTTTTCTTATTTTTTTTCATTACTTTTGCCTTGAATTTATATTTTTAACCCATGGAAAAAATTGACAATCTTGATAGAAAGATTCTTGAAATCGTGATGCGTAATGCACGAATCGCATCAAAAGATGTTGCTACTGAATGTGGAGTGTCACGTGCAGCGATTCATCAACGCATTCAACGCATGATTGACCTTGATGTTATCACCGGATCGGGATATCATGTAAACCCTAAAATTCTTGGCTATCGCACATGTACTTACATCGGCGTTAATCTTGAACGTGGTGCTATGTATCGTGATGTTGTACCTGAATTAGAAAAAATACCCGAAATTGTAGAGTGTCACTTTACAACCGGCCCCTATACTATGTTGATAAAATTATATGCACGCGATAATGAACATTTAATGGATTTACTCAACAACAAAATCCAAATGATTCATGGAGTTACCGGCACTGAAACACTTATTTCGCTCGACCATAGTATTGACCGCGAAATACCTATCCATTACAAATAATTCACATTTTTTTCATACGCGTAACACACACAAGTTGATAAATTCATTGGCTTGTGTGTGTTATTTTTATGGGAATTATATTACAAAATTCGGTAATGATGCCAAAATTCCATTTATAGCATATTTAATGCTTGAAGAGCTTCAATTATTTCGGCTTGAGAAAGTGAACGCCGTTCTGATAGATGTTGTGCAAAATCATTGGCAATGCGTTGCACTTCAGGGTGAGAAAATATACGATGTAAATAATCGTAATTCTTATTAAACAAAGTTTCAACTTCATCTTTTTCAAGTGAACATGTAGAATTGCCCTCCTCTATAAAATATTCAAATATATGTTGCTTTGTTTTATGATTGATAAATTTATGTTCTAATACATAAGTGCGACACAATATATTTGACAATATCATACCCATTGATAACCGAAATTTCTCCACATTATGATTCCATATATTTCGAGGCGATATCTCGGCATTACCCTCGGCTACTAACTGAGGAGTATATTGAATAGAATTAAACGCATCAGAATCAAGGTAAATACCCGATATGAGATGTTCGACATCCCAAATAACAGCACTCATTGCCACTCCGGTCAATCCATAGCATTTATCTTGCTCATCTTTATACCTTAAATCTATTTTCATAAACTAATAGAATGCTTAATTTATAATTCTATAAAAGGAGATTCACTCTTTTTTGAGGAATCTCCTTGTGATTTTATATATTCATATATAATTAATCTACTACCATAATCTTAGTTACAACTGTAGCAGATGGGTCATTTTCAATTTGTGAAGCATATACAAAATAAATACCGGACTTCACTCTTGAACCTTTATCATCACAGCCGTCCCAAGTTATCATTCCTCCGGAAGAGCGTGTCGAAAACAATACATTGCCCGATATATCAATAATTTTCACATAAGAATTATCCATTAATCCCGTAATGGTAATCCAACCGGTATAATCGGGAGTTATAGGATTAGGATAAACATATACATCGCTATAATCCTCTTTTGCCGGCGATGATGTACTATTATATTCAACTAAACCGTTTTCAGTACCCATAAACACAGAACCTGTTATTGGATGAACATATACCGTATATGTCATGCCACCAGGGTGATAACTATTATCAGAAGTAAAATGTTCTATAATTTTCTCACCATCTTCATCTACATAATATACTCCATTAGCGAGAGTTCCAATCCATTTTCGATTGTTTTTATCAACAGCGATACTTGTTGCATGAAGAGCTTCAAGAAGATATCCTGAATAACCTATTCCATTATCATTTTTTAATTTCAATCGTTTTACTGTCATCGATGGATCCAAAGCTTTAGACGGATCGGTTATTTCAATAATACCATTAGTGGTTCCAATCCACACTCTACCTTGTTCATCTTCGCATAAAGCTGATGTGCGGTCGGGATCATAATTTTTTCCATCTTGGTCGGTAAAATTATCCCATAGATAAAATTCATCATCTGATGTATCAGAATAAGTTCCTTTGGTATCGTATGCCACAATCGGTCCAGAAAAAATACCATCACAAATGAAAATCATATTTGATTTTTCACAAATCAAAAGTCTAACATCACGACCTCCAACAAAAGACCCTAATTGAATAAGAGTCCAATCTTCTACAGTAGTTGTTTCTTTTTTGCGTGCTTCGGCGGGGAGAAAATGAAGAGCGGGACTATTTGTATTAGGATTTACTTCATTTACACACCAAAGATTATTTTCTTTGTCAAAACCCATAGCAAAAATACGACAACCATATATTGCTATAAACGAACTATTACTATTGTAATATTTAGTTCCATTTTGATATGTATAATAATGCGATAACATTTGTCCATTTTTTATTTTATAAATACCATCCCAATAAGTACTTACATAATAAGTATCATCATCTTCAGGATCTATAACTAATTGATTAGCTGCACCTAATTTATTATTAGGTAAATAATATACGGGGCTTATACTATAATTATCAAATGATTCCAATCCATAAGGTGTTATATCTTCAATTTTGTTTCCATCAATAGTGTTGATAAAAGATTCTGACCATTGGTTTTTTATACCTAAATATCTCGATTCACTATATGTAGAAATATACATTTTTCCTTTTTTATCGTTTGTAATATATGTTGGATAATCTACTGTAAACGATGTTGGTTTTATTTTATCTTTTAGTGTTGTAATATTTCCATCTTCAACATTATAATTGGCGATACCATTACCATCACCTGCCCACACTTCATTAGGATTATCCCATATTGATATTGTTTGAGCAGATAAATCGGTTGACAATGCTGAATTAGTCGTTTTTTCTCCTGCTAAAGAAACTGAATTTATTGTGTTATTAACAATAAAATAATACGCATCTTTTCCATATATTAGATTTGATGCTGTTCCTGTTGCATCAATAGTTGTTGATATACATTTATTATTTTCAAAATCAACATCTAATAAATATATCGATTTATTTGTCCCTCTAAATAATATCTTATTATTTTCAATTCCTTCTAAATCTTCAATCCAATATCCGCTTTTTATTTGGGTAAAATTATCAAACGTTTCGAATCTACCATCTTTATGTAAATAATATAGTACATGATTTTGGTCGATTACAATATTATCTCCTACACATGTTACCAAAGAAATTTCTTTATCATATATACCTGATGTTTTTACTTTCTTCAAAGATGTATCATATACAATAAGTCCAAATTTTGTAGCTATATAAATACAATCATCTAAAAACGCTATATCATTAATAGAGGGGAGAGATGGTAAAATTGCATCTTTCACTGCCGATACATTAACTACTTCTCCATTATCATATAACAAATCAATATTGCCTGTAGAATATGTAACTACAAGATATTTACTTCCTTTATTATAATATATTTTATCTATACCATTGTCATTCAATTTATTGAGCGACGTATAGTTATATGATTGTTGAGTGTTTTTATCATAAGAATACAAATTGCTTCCCGACACAAAATATACTTTTTCAGGAGTTTGAACCATCTTTGCTATATTAGTATAACGAGGATATGTTTTCCACTTGCCCACTGATTTTTGCGATAAAGCAACAAAAGGAATTAAAACTGTTAATATCAATAAAATTCTTCTCATAATATTTTATATCTTTATAATAATATATTACTTTAATTCATCACTATAATTTTAGTTACTGCACCAGAGTATTGTCCGTTTTCACTTTGTGAAACAAGTATAAAATACATGCCTGATTTAACTCTTTCACCATTAGAATTACAACAATCCCACGTAGCCATTCCTCCTTCAGAACGTGTTGTATGAAATACATTGCCTGTCATATCGGCTATTTTCACAAGTGAATTTTCCATTAAACCCTTTATCACAACCAAACCGCTATAATCGGGCTTAACAGGATTTGGATAAGCATAAATTTGAGGATAATTATCTTTGACAGTATTAAATATTCCATCTTCAGGTAATAGAGTAGATATATCTCCATATTCCACCAAGCCAAATTCAGTTCCCATTAAAACTGAATTATTAAATGGATTGGCATATACACAATATGTGATACCTCCGGGGTGATAACTGTTTTCTGATGTGAAATGCTCTATTATTTCATTTCCTGATTCACT
>JAEIGA010010982.1_pt1 | contig 13741 bp, 9 predicted proteins | sample 9270691 | NCBI WGS metagenome assembly JAEIGA01 (sample SAMN17057246, study PRJNA624740) | gut metagenome | biome: biome; isolation source: fecal sample | host: Bos grunniens | place: China: Xizang | collected 2019 | reverse complement strand
CGACCACAATCCGGGTTCTTAGGGGCGGGCCCCTAAGTCGTTTTCTTGGTTCGTTCTTTGCCGACGCAAAGAATGAACAACAAACCAACTATAGTTAGAAACCCCTGTCCGCACAATCTAACCTCTCCCCCTCGTCAAAACTTCCCCAGCTCCCTCGCCAACTTCACAATCTCGGTCATATTCTGAAGCGACACCGACGAAGGAATCGAATGATCCGACCCAAAAACATACCCGCCGCCTTCCTTCATAATCGGAATGATGCGCCGCATCTCCTCTTTTACCAAATCCAGATTGTCCCAGATCTGCGCATTGATGCCGCCGTGGAACGCCAGCTTGTCTCCCCACTGCGACTTGAGCCGCCCGGGATCCATTCCCGCCTTGACCTCCATCGGATTGAGCATCTCTACACCCGTGTCTACCACATCAGGCAAAAGCGGCTCAATGTAACCGCAGGAATGCAGCTCGGTCACCATGCCGCGCTCGTGCGCCCAGTCAACCACCCTCTTGTGATACGGCTTGAGCAGCTCGCGATAGCACTTGGGCGAGAAGAACGGCGTGCCCTTGTAGCCCATGTCGTCATACCACATGATGCCGTCGAACTTGTAGCCGGCATCCAGCATCTTCTGACACTGGTTGAGCGATACCGTCAGATAGGTCTCAAACATATCCTGCAGCCACTCCGGGTCGTCGTACATCGCCATGAGCACCGTTTCCGTACCGACCATGTGCGAGTGCGTCACGTCAAAGCCGAACCAAACCACCAGCTGCTTGAAATAGCCGTTGGCCTCCCAGTGGGGATAGGCACCCTTGAGTCCCTCCCACGGCACGCGGTCACCCGGATCGTCCAGCATGCGCGCCTTGGCCTCCTCCCAACGCTCGCGGGTGTTGTAGTAGCACTCCAGCGTCTCGGGCGTCGAGTCCAGCGCGCGGAACGTCCGCTGCGTCTGACCCCAGGGCGTCGTCGCAACCACGTAGCGCTCGCTCTCCTCAATGATTCTGCGCGGAAAACGAGGCGAGTTGTCCGGGCAAATGGCAGCAATGCGATCCATGTCAAAATAGGTGATCCAATCGACGTCGCGCGGCATGCCCTCGTTGTACCAGCGCGCCGCCGTGCCGGCCCAAATGGAGTCCACCATCGGCAGTCGGTCTACCTCTTGGTGACGAAAGGTGCGCAGTAAGCGTTCTCGGGAGGTCATGGTAGCCATAATACTTCTCCTTTTTTACGTGCCAAAAGCACTTTTTTTCATTGTACCATACGATAGGAGATTTTGCAATAGGCAAGGAGAATTTTTCACGAAAAAGAAGTTGGGGCTTTGCCCCAAACCCCACCAAAAAACTTTTTGAAAAAAGTTTTTTGGATTTTCAAAAACTTGATATCCATTTTCTTTTTTTCAAAAGTTTTTGAAAAGGGGGCGCGGGGGAGAAACTTTTTCCCAAAAAGTTTCTCCCCCGCCTTCTCATCATTTATATTTCCCCTCCAGCCGTTCCATGAAATCCTCGGCGGCGGCCTCGCTTGGCAGGCCGAGGGAGAAGATGGTCAGGTCGGGGTCGAGCTGGCGGTCGGCGAGAATTTCCTCGGCAGACCAGTCGTAGATCCAGGTGGATTTTCCTGCTTTTTGGATCTTTTTGAGCAGATCCATGTATTCGATGGTGCGCGGCTTGCCTGCGCCGGGCACCCACTGAATGCCGTCCAGGCGGTCGATGGCAAGCACGTCGTCAAAGTGCCCCAGCGCCATCTCGCCGTCGTAGTGATAGATGGCGTGATCCAGCGCGTCAAGCTCGGCCTCGATGGACGGAATGACGTACTTTCTCGCGTCGCGCGGACTCATCATGCAGGAAAAATCACACTGCACCGCAGACGAGCGGCCCTCGCACCAGACGGGAATCCAGTTGACCGTGCCGTTCTTTTGCATATCCCCCGCCGCGTAGAAAATGTCGTATATGGTTTTGAATTGATCGTTGATAAGTTGCAGTTGGCGTGACAGCGCATCGGGAGAATCCATCAGCTCATAGCACAGATTCATCGGCGACAAGAGCGCCGAGAGCGTGTCAAGGTTGCTGTGAAAATCCGGCAACGATACCAGAAAGTTGCCGTTTGCCATCTCGGTGGCTTGTCGGATAAACTGCTCCAGCTGACACAGCGTCGGGTTGTCGCGGTGGAACGTCAGATCCAGCGCGTCCAGTGTGTCCGCCACGTTTTTACCGATCCAGGTGGTCGTCTCGCCATCGCGTGCGACAATGTCCGCGCCGTAAAAGGCGGCGAACTGATCCGGGCACAGATCGGCCGAGAAAATGGGCATCGACTCGCCGTAGTGCACAATGCTCTGCGATAAGCGCTCAAAGTCCCGCACGACCGAGGCGTAGTCCCCCGTCCGCGCCGCGCGCACACGGCGCGGATAGGACAGATCCACCGCAGGCGGCGGATTTCCGTCCTTTGGCGCAGTCACCAGCACGTAGGGGCGGCCAATGGATTCATGCCGCCAAAAGCGACCCAGACGCGCTTTGACGGCGGCGGTGTCGGTTACATTATACATATATGTACCTCATCAATGCTCCACGTGGCACTTTTCGTCCTCGCCGATGGTTACGCGGGTGTAGATCGACAGCGTGGAGGAGGGATCCTTTTCAAAGGATCGACCGTTGAAGCGGTGCTGATTGATGATATACACGTCGCTGTCCTCGTGGATCATCAGCATGGGCGTGCTGATGACGTATCTCCAGTAGCTGTCACGACCGACGTTGATGGCGTTGACGGTGGAGTTGGTCGCCTCGATGGTGTGCTTGGCACCGTAGGAGAATACGTGCGTCGCAAAGCAGTTTTGCGAGTCGATGTATTCGACCTGCGTCAGCTCGTCCATCTCCAGGTGTACCGTAGAGTAGGCGTCGGGATCCTTGCCGATCGAGGCTTCGAAGTTCGTCTCCCAGCCGTTGGGGAACAGCGCATTGTAGTTAGAAAGTCCCCACCAACGGTGGCGGAAGCCGACGGTAACGTTGGTCAGAACAACGCCGATATAGCCGTTGTCCGAGCTGTCGATGCGGATAACGGTGTCATACGCCGAGGCGCTCATGTGGGCGATGTAGTAGTTGTCGGCGTTGATCATCTCGATGCCGCCCACAGCACCCGCGAAGCTGCCGTTGAGCACGTATGCACCGTCAGCGGTGCCGCGGATCATGTAGGGGCAGCTCGTGAACTGCTTATCGTTTTCGACGTACTCGCCGAGAACGTCCACGGCGGCGTTGACCAGGCGGATATTGCGCAGACCGCTGTTCTTGCCCAGCGTGACGTGCGCCTGGTCTTTCGCGGGATTATCGCAATCGCGGCCGTAGTGCGAGAAGATGATGGTGCCAAGGCTGAGCTCCATCTGATCGCGAACAGGCAAATGACCCGCGCCGCGCAGCTCAACGCCGTCGGGAATGGTCAAGGGCTTGGTGATCAGATAATTTCCTGCAGGGAGATAAACGATACCGCCGGTTTCCTTCAGGCTGTCAAGCGCCTTTTGGATCGATCCGCTGCTATCGACCTTGGCGGTCTTGTCCGCGCCCTTGACCTCAACGAAATACTTGGCCGCGATAGGTTCCTTAGCGTTGCTTTCGGGCATATATGCCAGCGTCTCCTCGTTGACCACGACGGCCTTGCAGCCTGGTGCGGCGCGAAGATCGCCCTCGATCTCAACGTCGGTCAGCTGCACCTTACCGGTGGTATTGTTGACCACGGCGGCGTCATTGCAGATCAGCGAGCCGCCGGTCAGGGCAAGGCCATAGCCCGCACGGGCATCGACCGAGTCGACGACGATGCCGAAATCACAATCCACAAGGTTAAAATTGTAAAGCATGCCGCCAAACTGAACGCGGGGGCCCTCGACGGTGTTGACACCGATGCGATAGTTCTCGCAGGAAAGGTGACGCATAGCGACCCACTCCAGCGTACCGAAGGTGAAGGCGGTGTTCTGTGAGGTGATCTTGGTGATCTGGGAGCGGGTGACATCGTCGTACGGGCAGTTGACCCAGTATTTGGGCGAGGCGTCCACGTACTCGATCGAGGACGCGTCGGCGGAGTTATCCAAAAACATGGCACTGTACAGGAAGGTACCGCGCACACCGCTGATGTTCATCTGCTCGTTGGTCTCGGTCATGGCGCTGATGCCGCGGTAGCCGTTGATGATGGTAACGTCAACGATGGAGGACAGCATATAGTAGGCAGGGCCTGCGCCTCCGCCGGGAATGTTGAAGGTGTAGGGATAGGGCTTGGGATTGTTGACGTCCTGCTCAGGATAGTAGACGGTCAGGCCACTGACACCTGCCGAGCCGCCGATCTCAAAGAGGGCAGGAAAATCTGCATCGATCGATTCGGGATATGCCAAAATCACCGTGCCGTAGTTGCCGGAGCCGTCGGTGGCAGCGGCGGCGTTATAGTCGCCGACCAGCGAGACAAAGGGCAGCACCTTGATGGTCTCGGTGACCTTATATTTACCGGCGGGCAGGTAGACCGTACCGCCGCCCTTGGCATAAGCTGCGGCAATGGCCTGGTTGATGGCCTTGGTGGCGTCCTTCTCGCCCGTCGGGTCAGCCTGGAAGCGATTATCGGTCACGACAACGTCGGCGACGATATTCTGCTCGGTGTACAGCGTTTCGACAAGGCAGGGGACCTTGTAGCCGCTGTATTTCGGCTCCTTGGGCTTTTCCGGCTCGGGCTCAGGGGTGGGGTCGGGCTCAGGATCGACAGGCTGCTCCGGCTCGTCGGGCGTTGTGCCGTCGGGCTGCTCGTCGGGAACTTTTGTACAGCCGCCAAGCGTCAACAGCAGCAGTGCGGACATGGTCAGGAGTGTCAACATCCACAAGATCTTAAACAATCGTTTCATAGCGCATAGCTCTCCTTGAAATTGAGATATATAAATTTTAACAGATTTTATTTATATTGTCAATTTCTTTTTGTAACCAAAATATGTCAAAGTGTAACTATTTCTTTCCAAAATGCCCAAAAACACGGCAAGTTGTCGCGTATACGAATGACAAAAAGCGGCCAAAGGCGGCACTTTGTGACGAGCATGCGATGTTTTGTCGAATATCATCAAAATATTTTGAAAATTTTTTTGGAGAAATTGTTCAAAAGTTATTGACAAATTGAAATAATCATGGTAAAATAAGATACTACGCTCCCCAAGTGGAGCACGCAAAAAAGAGGGTAAACGATGTACAGCGACAAAGTATTGGTCTGCAAAGATTGCGGACAGGAATTCACCTTTACTGCCGGCGAGCAGGAATTTTACGCAGAGAAGGGCTTCACCAACGAGCCCCAGAGATGCAAGGCATGCAGAACCACCCGCAAGAACGCGCGCGGTGATGCAGCAACCGGCGCACCCCGTCAGATGTTTGAGACCGTCTGCTCCGAGTGCGGCAACCCCTGCAAGGTTCCTTTCGAGCCGCATGACGACCGTCCTGTTTACTGCAGCGATTGCTTCCGCAACAAGACCGGCCGTTGATTCAACCGACCAAGTAGCCTGACCTGACTTCCCAAGGGATCAACGGCAGTGTACGTGTCACCGAATCGAGAAAACCACCTCGCCCGATGGGTCGAGGTGGTTTTCTTGCATATGCGGTGGCATCGCTTATTCACCCTGCACAAAAACGCAGGGCGATTTTTGTGCCATCCGCCGAAAATATAAAACTTTCCCACTTTCGATTGTTTTTGACAAAAAAGTGTGTTAAAATATGAAAAAGCCGCCGCGCGGCACAATCTCTACTTGCTTGACGCCCCGCGCGTCAAAAGGAGGTAACATATGAAAAAGTATATCCACTACGATCGCACTGAGGAGCGCACCGGTGTGCAGGAGGTGCAGGACTATCGCCCTGAATTTGACGTCCAGTGCGACTTTGTCATGGTCTACGGCTTCCACAACCTGGAACAGCGCGTCAAGCACTACAAGGAGCACGGCTATATCGTCCACTTGATGACCGGTGTCTCCTGGGGTGAATATCAGGATTATCTGTACGGTAAATTCGACGGCGTTGACCACCACGATGAGGGTCAGGTCAACCACGACGGCAACGAGATCAACCACGGCAAGGACGTGCCGTATATGGTTCCCTCTGTCTCCTTTGCCTCCTATCTTGCTAACAATCTGAAAAAGGCTGTTGACGCCGGCGTTGAGGCCATCCACCTGGAGGAGCCCGAATTCTGGGTCAATGCCGGCTACTCCGAGGCCTTCAAGCGCGAGTGGCAGATCTACTATAAAGAGCCCTGGCAACGTCCCGATTCCACCGCCGAGGCACAGTACCGCGCCTCCAAGCTCAAGAGATACCTCTACACTCGTACTTTGGACAGACTGTGCTCCGAGCTCAAGGAGTACGCCATGAACAAGTACGGCAGACTCTTGCGCTTCTACGTGCCCACCCACTCGCTGGTCAACTACTCCCAGTGGAAAATCGTCTCGCCCGAGTCGGCACTGGTCGATCTGCCCACCATCGACGGCTATATCGCCCAGATCTGGACAGGCACCTCCCGTACCGCCAACTGCTACCGCGGCGCGGTCAAGGAGAGAACGCTGGAGACGGCTATCTGCGAGTACGGCATCATGCAGGAGCTGGTGCGCGGCACCGGTCGTAAGATGTGGTATCTGCACGACCCCGTCGAGGACGATCCTCGCCACACCTGGCGTGATTATCGCTACAACTACTACCGTACCGTCATTGCTTCCTTGTTCCAGCCCGAGATCGGCACCTTTGAGGTCGCTCCCTGGCCGTCGCGCGTCATGCTCGGCTCGCACAAGAGCGAGGACGGCAAGACCGACGAGTTCATTCCGCCCGAATACAAGACCAACCTTCTGACCGTTATGCACACGCTGCGCGATATGGAAGGTCAGCCCGCACAGTGGCTGTCCGACACCCGTGAGGTCGGCATTATGCTGGCCGACTCGGCAATGTACCAGCGCGTCTATCCGGAGGGCGATCCGGCACGCGAGGAGTCGCAGACGGTGCTTTGGAGCCCCTTCTACGGCTTGTCGCTGCCGCTGATCAAGCAGGGTCTGTTCGTTCGCCCCGTGCAGCTGGACAACGTCCGCCGCTACGCCGGCTATCTCAACAGCTACCGCACGCTGGTGCTTTCCTATGAGTTCATGAAGCCCGATTCGCCCGACATGCACAACGCCATCGCCTCCTGGGTACAGGAGGGTGGTGCTCTGATGGTGGTGGGCGACGGCTCGGATTCCTTCCATGACATCCGCGCGTGGTGGAACCAGTCGGGCGCAGATTACAACAACCCCACCGAGCATCTGTACGAGTGCCTGGGTCTTGGTCGCACGCCGGCTGACGGTGTCTATGCGGTCGGCAAGGGTCAGGTCTGCGTGCATGGCGTACATCCCGCAGCTATTGCCAAGGACGGTGGCAAGTGCGATGCATATTTCACCGCCTTCACCGCGCTGATGAACGCATCCGAACAGCCCTTTACGCCGAGCAACGCACTGACGCTGCGCCGTGGCCCGTACACCGTCACCGCAGCGCTTGACGAGACCGAGCACCAAAGTGCACTGACGCTTGCGGGTACGCACGTCAGCATGTTCTCGGATAATTTGGATGTCGTACAGAATCCCGTCGTCGAGCCTGGTGAGGTCGCGCTGTGGTACGACGTGACCGCAGCCGAGGACGGCGAGATCATCGCAGCCTCCGGTCGCGTGGACGATTTTGTCGAGTCTGCCGACGGCATTGCCTTCACGCTGACCGGCCCGTCCTCTATGACCGCGCAGATCCGCCTGGCACTGCCCAAGGGCGTCTTCCCCACGCTGGTCGTCACGGTCGGCGGCGAGCGCGTCAACTCCTCCATCGAGGTCGAAGCGCTAGGCAACACCGCCCTGATCAAGTTCGACTCCACCCCCGCCGGCGCAAGAGTTGAGGTGAAGTGGTAAGCAGGGCGCGGCCAAGGGGCGCTGCCCCTTGAACCCCGCCAAGGAAACTTTTTGAAAAAAGTTTCCTTGGATCCTTCAAAAACTTTGGGAAATTTTTAAGTTAAATTTTTAGCGGTTCTGTTCTGCCCGAACGGAACCGCTTTCCATATGGGGCCCCTGCCCCAAAAAGAGGAATGAATAATGAAGTCGCTATGCTCGCTGCGCGAGCAGCTGATGAATAATGAATAATGGAGGGAGCGGGAGGAGCGCATTCACAAGCGAACGCAGCCCCGCCCCTACCGGATTTAATTTCCTTCCCGTAGAAATCCTCTCACTTTTCGCCGTCCTCTTTGAGGCGGCGAAAGCAAAGTTTTCACTCTGTGACAACCGCGCGTGTTTAGCAAAAAATGCGATAGCGTTTTTTGCGTGTAACGCGCGAAGCCAGGGGGGACATGGGGGTCCTCCCCCGTGCGCGTTTTCTTTGGTTCGTTTCTTTGACGCGCGTCAAAGAAATGAACCACGAGTTAATTGCCGTTAGAAAACTATGTTCGCACTCTCCGCCCAACCGCTTTCATAACACAAGGGGAAGCCCGTGCAGGCTTCCCCTGTTTTTATTCCATTTCAAAAAATTTGCCAACCTCGGCAAGGTAGCCGTCCTCGTCGACGGGGAAGGCCAGGCCGTGTCCTGCGCCGGGAATGACGGTCAGGTGCTTTTTGGTGCTGCAAACGGCGTGGCAATCAATACTCATTTGCAGCGGAACAAAATCATCGTCATCGCCGTGCAGGAAAATGATCGGCACACGCGCCTTTTTGACCTGCTCGATCGGCACGCGCTCCTCGACGTCAAAGTGACCGAACAGCTTACCCCCCAATCGCGCAAAGAAGTAGGTCAACTTGATGGGATAATGGTGCTCTGCCATCACCTTTTGGATGATGTCCCGCGCCGAGCTGTAGCCGCAGTCGGCCAAGGCGCCGACGACATAAGGCGGCAGATTTTCGTCGCCCGCCGCGATCATAACAGTCGCCGCACCCATCGAAACACCCGAGATGATGATGGGGGCACTCGGGTCGATCTCATTGTGGATATACTCCACCCAGCGCAAACAGTCGCGGCTTTCGTTGATGCCGAAGGTAATGACGTGTCCATCGCTCGCACCTGCCGCACGCTGATCGATCAGCAGCGCGTTGTGACCCAGGCGGAAGCAACGCTCAATGGCACCGCTCATGTCGCGCTCGGCGTTGCCGCGGTAGCCGTGCATCAAAAGCTCAATGGTCGCGCCCGGCTTGCATTCGTAGTATTTGCCGCGCAGCGTCAGCCCGTCGTGCGAGACAATGCTGCAGGCGCGGTAGGGCAACGAGCGCGCCATGTCAAGCCACTCGATCATGCGAGGACGGAACACCTCGTAAATATGTCCGTCGGGAATGGGGTACTCCTCCCCATTGCCGCGTTTTTGCTTTGACGTCGAATAAAAGACCTTGAAAAAGCAGAAATATGCAACTGTAAAAAAGAGCAGCGCCGCGACACCCGACGCGACGAGAATCCAGGCCCATGCTTGCATAAAAAAACCATCCTTTTATATAATATCCCTATTTTACCACAAAAGTCTCTTTTTTTCAATCATTTCCCGTAAAAAAATTGTCGGGAGCTGTTGATTTTTCGCGCTGTATCGGATATAATAATAGGTAGCTTTGTTGTTATATCAAACTATGGAGGATTTTTCTTTGGAAGTCAATTACAAAAACAAAAAGAAGTACAACCTGGCGCACTATCCTATCCGTCAGCCGCTGATCATTGTCTGGCTGATCTGGCTTTTGTCCAAGGTCGTGCTGATGTTTCAGAAGCACAAGATCGAAAAGGTCAATATGGAGGGACTCAAGCCGCCGTACATGCTGCTGTCCAATCATATGTACTTTATCGACTTTGAGCTGGCCGCTATGGTCACCGCGCCGCATCGCGTCAATAACGTCGTCAGCATCGACGGCTACTACCGCCGCCCCTGGCTGATGGAGCTGATCGGCGCCATCGGTACGCGAAAATACACCAGCGATCTGCATCTGATCAAGTCCATCCGCCGCTCGTTGGAGCGCGGCGACATCCTTTGTATGTACCCCGAGGCGAGATATTCGCCCTGCGGCATCCGCTCCTACATCCCCGACTCGGTCGGCGCGCTGGTCAAGAGATGCAAGGTGCCCGTGGTCGCCATCGTCCACCACGGCAACCATTTGCACTCTCCCTTTTGGAACTTCCGCAAAAAACGCAAGGTGCCGCTGCATACCGTGGCGACGCAGATTCTGACCGTCGAGCAGATCGAGCAGATGAGCATTGCACAGATCAATGAGGCCATCCGCGAGGCGTTGACCTACGATGAATACCGCTATCAGAAGGACAACGGTATTCTGATCACCGAGCCCTACCGCGCCGAGGGCCTGCACAAGGTGCTGTATCAGTGCCCACACTGCCTTGCCGAGGGTGAGATGGCCAGCGAGGGCGCCGAGCTGTACTGCAAGAGCTGCGGCAAGCGCTGGACGCTGCGCGAGGACGGCTATCTGCAAGCCAACGAGGGTGAGACCGAGTTTGACCACGCGCCCGACTGGTTCCTCTGGGAGCGCGAGCAGGTCAAGGCGCAGATCGAGCGAGGCGAGTATTCCTTCGCCGCCGACGTCGACGTTTATTCCCTGCCCCGCTGCTGGAAATTTGAGCACCTGGGCGCGGCGCGTCTGACGCACGATATCGAAGAGGGCTTTGTGCTAGAGGGTGAGTATCGCGGCGAGCCCTATCGCATCCAGCGCGTACCGCTGCAGAGCAACAGCTTGCACATTGAATACGATTACTGCTACATCAAGCCGTACGACTGCGTGGATATCTCGACCGAGGACGATTCCTTCTACTGCTACCCCGACCCCTCGATCAACTGCGTCACCAAGCTGGCCTTCGCCACCGAGCTGCTCTATGAGCTGCACGAGGAGCGTATTCGCAGCCGCCGTAGGGCAAAAGTTGCAGAACAGCCCCCAAAAGACGCATAAACAGGTGCATTTTTGAATTTTTTGTTACGAAAAATCGCATAAATATGAACAAATTTTGAAAAAACTGTTGACAATTCGTAAAAAAATGTGTATAATAAAAGAGTTCATAAAAAAAGCAATTTAGTTTGCTAAAATGTTAAAGGAGAACTATCATGAAACGCATTCTTTCCCTGATGCTCGCAGTTCTGATGATGGTAGGCACACTGAGCCTCGCATCCTGCGCAGCAACCAACCCCGCTGAAAACAACACCAAGATCAAGATCGCTATGACCGGCCCTCTGACCGGTGGCGCAGCGATTTACGGTATCGCAGTTAAGAACTCCGCACAGATGGCTGTTGAGGAGATCAACGCAGCCGGCGGTCTTGACGGTATCGAGTTCGAGTTCGTTATGCACGACGACAAGCACGATGCTACCACCGTTCCCACCCTGTACGCTGACCTTTTTGAGAAGGGCATGCAGATCTCTCTGGGTACTGTTACCACCAAGCCCGGTCTGGAGTTCAAGGGCCTGTCCGCTGATGACAACGTCTTCTTCCTGACTCCCTCCGCAACCGGCGACGGTATCCCCGAGTTCGCCAACGGCTTCCAGATGTGCTTCGCAGACTCCAACCAGGGTACTGCAGCCGCTAAGTTCTTCAACGAGAACTACAAGGGCAAGAAGGTCGGTATCTTCTTCAAGAGCGACGACGAGTACTCCGTTGGTATCAACAACAACTTCAAGGCAGCTCTTGACTCCTCCTTCACCTACGTTGAGGCTTCCTTCGCAGGTGAGGCTTCCACCTTCGACTCTCAGATCCAGCTTCTCAAGGATTGTGAAGTCGTCTTCATGCCCATCTACTACACGCCCGCTTCTCAGTTCATGACCCAGGCAAACAGCGTTGATACCAAGATCGCTGTTTACTACGGCTGCGACGGCTTTGACGGTATCGACGCTATCGAGGGCTTTGATATCAACTCCGTCAAGCAGGAGGTTTCCTACCTGTCTCACTTCAACTCCACCGCGACCGAGGGTCCCGCTGCTGAGTTCATCGCAAAGTACAACGACAAGTACGACGAGTCCAAGGAGCCTGTTAACCAGTTCGGCGCTGCTGCTTACGACTGCGTTTACGCTATCTACGAGGCTCTGAAGGTTGCTAAGGCAAACGGTAAGGACATCACCGCTACCACCTCCGCATCCGACTTCTGCGAGATTCTGACTGAGGTCTTCACCTCTGATTCCTTCACCTTCCGCGGTATTACCGGTAAGTGCGAGGGCAACGAGCGCTCCTACATTTCCTGGAGCGATGACGGTACCGTTCAGAAGGAAGCTATCAAGTACGTGGTCAAGGGCCAGAGCAACTGATTCTGACGAACAGTCTGTGACATCAACAATCGGGCTGTCGCGAAATGCGACAGCCCACTGTTTCTTATTTTGAACATAAGGATTTATTATGGAATTTTTAATTACCTTCCTCAACGGTCTGAGCCTTGGCGGTATTTACGCCATGATCGCGCTCGGCTATACCATGGTTTACGGTATCGCCAAGATGCTGAACTTTGCTCACGGTGATATCATCATGGTTGGCGGCTACACCATTTTGGTGTTCCTTGCCATCAACCCCATCGTTTCTATCATCGCGGCGGTCATTTTCTGTATGATCGTCGGTATCGTCATCGAAAAGGTGGCGTACAAGCCGCTTCGCGGTGCCTCTCCCCTGGCCGTTCTGATCACGGCCATCGGTATCAGCTACCTTTTGCAGAGCATTGCGCAGATGGCGTTCGGCTCGGCGCCCAAGTTCGTCGTTATCGCTGATCTTGGCACCATCAAGATGGGCGAGATCGCCATCGGTTACTCCACCATCATCACGCTGGCCTGCTCGGTCGTCATCATGATCGGCCTGAATTTGTTTGTCAAGTTCTCTCGCACCGGTCGCGCCATGATCGCCGTCTCCGAGGACAAGGGTGCGGCGCAGCTGATGGGTATCAACGTCAACTCGATCATTATGATCACCTTTGCCATCGGCTCGGCTCTGGCAGCTCTGGCGGGTCTGTTCTTCCTTTTGAAGGCGCCCACCATCAACCCCACCTTCGGTGCACTGCCCGGTATTAAGGCGTTTACTGCTGCCGTTATCGGTGGTATCGGCTCGATTCCCGGCGCTATGATCGGCGGCCTTTTGCTCGGCGTCATCGAGTGCTTTGCACAGTCGGTTCCCGCCGTCTCGCCCTACACCGATGCGATCGAGTTTTCTATTCTGATCATTCTTCTGCTGGTCAAGCCTACGGGTCTTCTGGGTAAGAAGAGAAGGGAGAAGGTGTGATGAAAATGAAACATATCAAGTGGAAACACTATATCGGCTACATCGCAATTGCCGCGGCGACCGTTTTGTTTGCCGTCATGGCAATGATCGGTGCTCTTCCCCAGTCGTCCGCCTTCCTTCTTGAGAAGATCGCCATCAGCATGATCCTTGCGGTCTCCTTGAGCTTGGTCGTTGGCTTCCTTGGCGAGCTTTCGCTCGGCCACGCCGGATTTATGTGCGTTGGCGCATATCTTGGCGGTAAGGTGGCAGCTATGCTGGTTCCCTCGCTGGGCAACGGCATTCTGACGCTGCTGATCTCTCTTTTGGTCGGCGGTCTGTGCGCCGGCGTTTGCGGATTTATCATTGGTCTTCCTGCGCTGCGTCTGAAGGGCGACTACCTCGCCATCACCACGCTTGCCTTTGGTGAGATCATCCGCACCATCTTCCAGAACACCAGCGACACCACCTTCGGTGGCGCGATCGGTCTGGCAACGCCCCGCTTCAACAAAAAATTCTTCTTTATCATCTGCTTTGTCATGGTTCTGATCACGCTGGCCGTCATT
>JAEIGA010010981.1_pt1 | contig 13741 bp, 6 predicted proteins | sample 9270691 | NCBI WGS metagenome assembly JAEIGA01 (sample SAMN17057246, study PRJNA624740) | gut metagenome | biome: biome; isolation source: fecal sample | host: Bos grunniens | place: China: Xizang | collected 2019 | reverse complement strand
ATCAGCCGTGACCGCAATTTCCAGTATGAGGTATACATGCCTGGCCAGACAAGGCTCAATCCGGAGTGCGTGGTTGTGAACGTCTGGGACTATGACCCTCAGTGGAGCATAGAATGGTATGAGGACGGAAAGTTCATGGGTGCCATGACGCAGGTAGAGGAATACTCTCCGCTTCATACAGAGTCGATGAGGGCGAAATATGAACCGACAGGAAAAGCCCCATCAGACTATAGGCTCACCCGCAAGGCCAACCACTATTTTGCCGCAAAACCATCAGAAACCGCCCAGACAGTACGGATCGTAGTCAAGGACAGATTCGGCAACGAATGGAGCGAAGATATAAAAGTCAGATAAGGGAAAAGGGTTGCTTCTAAATTCAGAAGCAACCCTTTTTTCTTATCTGACGATCAACTCATCCACAAAGACATAAGTCCTTCTTCCGGCAGCATAATGCCAATCAGGGATGTTTTTCACAGGTTCGATCGTAACCTTTATGTATCTTGCGGAGGTTTCCGGGAATGTAAGGGTAAAATCCTTAAGCATATCCGGATCGGTTTCGTTCTCCACTCCGTTATCAGCTACTGCGACCTCGCGGAAATTCTCTCCATCTTCCGAAACCTCAACGGCAATCTTTTCAGGGAAGAACACGTACGAAGGCTTGTCACTGATCATACCGACTGTCACGCTGCTGTACGGTTCTGTCTGTTCCATGTCGATTGTCAGGGAAACAGGACCGCCATTCCATGCTCCCCATTCCTCGCTCTTGAAGATCTGAGGTCCACGAATACCGTCGACAAGGCTCTCAGGCAGACCTGACACATATCTTGGATGCGGCCTGCGCGACCATGTCACACTCTTGCCCAAAGCCTTATGCATCGGGATGTCGATTGTCAGCACATCCTTCTCAACCCCCTTGTTCATAGCTACCGCCTTGACCTGACAAGACTCTGAAACAGTGATCGGGCCAGCATAGAGCTTAGACCTTGAAGTCGGTATCTTTCCATCAAGAGTGTAGTAGATAGAAGCGTCACCCTGAGCAGACAATGTCACTACAGCTTCTTTCTTGTCAGCGTCTACCTTGAGGTCTGACTTTACCTGAAGGACATGCTTAGCGTAGTTATATCCCATAGTGCTGTAGATATCACAGAAATCATCTGCAGCATCATAGAAACGACCCCAATCCTTGCGGTCAGCATTACACCACTGCACCTCTGCCAGAGCGGCAAGACGCGGAAGGAGCATGTAGAAGACGTGATCCTCAGTTGAGATATACTCTGTCCAGACATTTGCCTGCACGCCAATGATGTGAGACTTTTCCTCATCAGTCATTTCTGCCGGATATGGCTCATATGAATAGCATCTCTCGAGCGGAAGGTACCCGCCGATTCCGAAAGGTTCGTTTGCTATATCCTTTGACTGATAGTAATCGAGGTAGAAGTATGTGTTCGGAGTCATGATGGCATCGTGGCCCTGACGAGCCGCCTCAAGACCGCCGGTTTCTCCTCTCCAAGACATGATTGTCGCATTCGGAGCGATACCTCCTTCAAGAATCTCATCCCATCCGATGATGCTGCGCCCCTTTGAATTGAGGAATTTCTCAATACGGGAGATGACATAACTCTGAAGATAATGTTCAGCCTTCTGACCGTCCTTATCCGAAAGACCGAGTTCCTTGATCTTTGCCTGGCACTTAGGGCAGGTCTCCCAACGAACCTTAGGACACTCATCACCGCCTATATGTATATATTCATATGGGAAGAGATCGCACACTTCAGTCAAGACATCCTCAAGGAAAGTATAGATAGCCTCATTTCCGGCACAAAGCACATCTTCTGAAACGCCCCAGCGTGTCCAGACCTCGTAAGGTCCTCCGGTGCATCCAAGTTCCGGATATGATGCAAGCGCTGCCAGCATGTGTCCCGGAAGGTCAATCTCCGGAATGACATCGATTCCCTTGGCTGCCGCATACGCAACGATCTCACGAATCTGATCCTGTGTGTACCAGAGTCCTTCACCGTATGGCACACCGTCGTGTGACTGGAAATTCTTTTTCACGCATGTTCCCTTTCTGATGGAACCCACCTCAGTCAGACGAGGGTATTTCTTGATTTCGATTCTCCAACCCTGGTCCTCTGTAAGATGCCAATGGAACTTGTTGAGCTTGTGTACCTCCATGATGTCGAGATACTTCTCTACAGTCTCTACTCCGAAGAAATAACGGCCCTCATCCAGATGCAAGCCACGATAACCAAAGCGCGGCGCATCATTGATGGTCACGCACTGGATCTCCCACTTCACCCTTGGAGCCGGCTTGTCACCGAAAATCTCCACAGGCAGAAGCTGCTTGATGGTCTGGATGGCATAATTGAATCCGCGCAGACCTGACGCCTTGACACTAACCATTTCCGGCTTGACATCAAGCACATAGGCCTCATCCGGCATATCTGCATCAAGCGTAAAGACGAATCCGTTTTCCGCAGCACCCGCATAAACCTCGCTTTTCTGGCCAGATACTGACGAGAGTTTATCTGCAAATGCTCCGATCACATTAAGGGAAGCATCATCTATGGCCTGGTCATAAGTCACGGCAGCACCCTTGGCGACGAAGAGACCTTCACCCTGAGACACCTCGTTAGGATAAGGAACCACATCAAGTGCACTTTTTACATAATCATCTGTACCACAAGATATTGCAAGCGCCACAGATATAACAGCAAACAGTTTCTTCATAAATATGTCATTAATATTTCGTCAACGAATATCCTTTGATGATGAAGTCATTCACAGTTCTGCTCATGTTGTCCGAATCAGACTCGATCTTCAGGACAAGCGTATTCTTACCCGCCTTGAGGTCCAGTTTCTCAGGAATAGTCCAACCCCACATATCCCAGCCGTCTGTCAGGAAGGACGATGCCATTCCTGCGGCATGGTAGCGGTTAGGGAAGATATTCAGTCCGACCTTCTCACCATTGACGTAAAGCATCCTGATACCGCAGGTAAGTTCCGAGTAAAGGCTGCCTCGAGCGTTTGCATAGTTCCATGACAGCATCCATTCGCCTTCTTCCGGCACATCCACCACGACCTTGAAGTCCTTTCCGTCCTTATAGAGAACCATCACCGGCTCGAAATGCTTTGTAATCTTCTGATTCCTATTGATCGGCTCAGAAGGGAATGACGGTGTTCCGTCTGCTGCGACAGCCACCACCTGAAGGTCTCCCCTCCAGTCATCTGATATTCTGCAGCTGTTCTTTTCTGTTTCCAGAACCTTCTTTCCGCCTGCATATACGTGATAGCTTGCCGCACCCTCTTCCGAGTACCATTTGAGACTCTTGCCTCTACCGGAAAGTCTGACAAACGGAATCATAGGAGTTCTTACGTCGCCTACGACATTGGTCGACATCTCATTCCTGAATGAATCCGCAAGAACGATCTCAATTGAGTGACGGCCTGACATGTCAGCCGAGATAACCGGATCATCTGACTGGACCCCATCGATCGAGAACGACTTTATCGTGTCACCGTAACCCTTGACGGTAATGTCAAGAACGGCACCCCGGTATGGGAAGCCTTCTATCTTTCTCTCTGCCTTAAGTGACTTCGGCACAACAGGGGCAAACCTTATCGCATCCGGGCTTTCATAATTGACTCCCATAAGAGTGCGGAAAGTGATGCTCAGACTTCCCGACAAGCTCCACAGCATGTTGCTTGAATTGACCTGAGTGCCCTTCCAGTTACCGTCATTGGCAACAAAATTCTCCTTGTTTGTTGCATACATCATTGCGGCGCGCCATACAGCGGCTATACCATGGAGGACTCCAGGTTCATTGCCTGTCTTCGCGCTCGCCTGTATCCAGTAAGACTGGACAAATGGCCATACGGCACGGTTATGATAAGGAGCCATGTCCGGAATCCAAGGCCAGAATACAGGAGCACCGAAATCCACCACTGGCGCTGACTGCGAAAGCCTCATGGCACGCTCCCCTTCCGCAACCCCGTAAAGGATCGCGAGGGAATTTCCGAGCGTCTCGCTCTTAGTATACATGATATCATCCACGCGGCCTGCCAGATATTGTGCATAGTAACCCTTGTCCTCCATCCACAGGTGTTCATTTACGGCATCCTTGACCGTCTGGGCCTTGGCTGCGAAAACATCTGCCGCTGCATCATCACCAAGGATACGTCCCATCTGGGAAGCAGAGGTCAGAGCGATATAATGCACCATATTGGTTCCCAGACATTTGGAATCATATATGTCGGCCGGCTCCATCCAGATCGGATAACTGTTCTTTCTCCAATCGATGAACGAAGACTCGCCCTTTGCAAGTCCGGTGTTCTCGTCATATATGGTTCTGATATCTACTTCGAGAGACTTCTTTGCAACGGGATAGACCTTCTCCAGCCATTCTCGGCTTCCGGTAACCTTGTATATCTCCCATGCTGCTCCGACCCAGATCTGACGGTCTGTGCTGCACGGCCATGCGCCGCCTGTACCCGTATCCTGCACGATCTCTCCCTTAGAGTTAATCTTGCACAGGAGACTTATCATAGCGGCCTGGGGCTGCATGTATGCCATGCTGAGGATAGTGCTGTAGCTTACATCCCTTGTCCATACTCCGCCCCACTCCAGGCCGGTGCGAAGCGTTCCGTCCGGTTCCACAGCGTTGATGCACTCGTCGACAGACATGTTATAGACCGCAGCCTCAACGGGATATGGAGTAGTCAAGGCCGGAAATGCAGATAAGTCATTCCTACATTCCCACACGAGGGAATCGCCTCCGAAATCGGAGACTATCTTGTTGGGACTTATAACCTCAGCGGTATATTCCCCTTGCACAACCTTATCCGGGTAGACCGCATACGAATCATTCATATAAATATGTTGGTCCTGACAAGACAGAACCAACATAACTAATAGGGCTGAAGCTAACTTCTTCATCTTTAATCCAAGTATCCGAGTTCGACTATCTTCTTATATACTGCATGCGCAAAGGCCCTTGCGCCATACTCGTTAGGATGGATATCATCTATATGCGGTCTGATCCAGTATGAATATGGGATCATTCCACGTGAAACATAGTCTATATCCTCAGCACAGATATCCTCGACAGAAGCTGCAGCACCTGACATTACGAGATAGTCCTTGTAATTCTCACCGGTAAGTTCAGTGTAAAGGTTCACGAAACGGCTTACAGGACGGTCTTCTGCCACGTTCACGCCGAATCCTGCCGCTCCTCCGAAGAAATCCCAGTACGCATTGTCTACATTCCACTTCTGAACTGTCTCATGGTTATGGAAACCAAGGATGATATAGTCCTCCGGTCCTTCAGGGAAGGCGTAGTCGATCATCGAGCGGAGCTGCTGATAAAGGATGTCAAGAGTGGTAAATCCACCGTTCTGTCCCATGTAGACGATCATAAGATCCGGATTGCGGAGGTTCTTTGCAGCAAATGTCACAAGCTTTGACTTGGCAGGAACCGTAACGGCCTCGCCCGGAGATGTACGAGTGAACTTAACGTCAGTTGCAAAATCCGCAGTCTTGTTGGTTTCAGTTCCCTTATGGGTAATATTACCCTCAATGCGCGCGATCTCATTTCCCGCGGCATCCTCAACGATGATCTCGCATGGATTGATGAGTCCATAACGGGCGATCTGCTTGAACGTATTCTCTTCAAATGCATAATTGCGATTCGAATATACTCCGCCGACATCCACAGGGGTGCAATCTGCAGGGATAGTGAACTCAGTTGCGCCTATATGCATTCCCAATCCACCCTGACGAGCAGCAATAGTGTTGGTAACGTCACCCGAGCAGCCGCCGTTATAAATCTTCCAGCCGCTGCCGAGCATCTGCTGAAGGTGGTAAGCATAATTACATCTGTCGATATGGCTTGTATCGTAGCCACGGTTGGTGTAGCTGTCACCCCACACAACAAGAGTCTTCACCTGAGCCTCCTCTGCTCTGAAAGTAGTAGCCAGGTCCATAGGATCCATATATGTCAGATCTCCCTGCTTGGCTGTGAAAGAGCCCTGAGCCTGACGAGAGAACTCATGCTTATCTGTACGCACTGTAATGACGGCGTCCTTGATTTCAGCAGGATTCACGAAGAAATGCACCTCATGAACCTTGTCAAGACCCAGCTCGACAGGTGTCGCAAACCAAGAAAGCACCCTCTTGTCAGTACCCCTGAACTCCGGATAAGGCCTTCCTGCCTCATCGAACTTCACAACAAACTCACCGGCCAGAGGAGTCGAGCTCGTAAGGACAACTTCCTTGACGAGGTCGTTCTGATACTCCAGCGCTGAGTTTGTAAATGACACCTTGACAATGCCGAGGAGCTGATTCATCGACATCGAGAGAGTCGGCATTGCAGACTCGTCGTATGCAGCCGTAACGATGTCCGAGCACATGAAGTTGGCCGCAGCGTCAAACGGAGCACGCTGGTTCAATGGAAGATAACACTTCTCCTGACCGTTCTGGCCAACACCCACGTACGGATAGATAGCATAGAAGGACGCATCCGACTTCGACTGTCCTACTGCATCGAACTCACCGCTGAATGTGCCGAGGGCAAAACCGTCATTTGAAATTTTCGCCGCATTGACATCCTTGCATATCAGCGACATGGTCTCGACTCCTGAAAAGGAAATCTGATTTCCGGAGATCACGGTCTTAGTTTCAGCAAGCTCCACTGTCACAGGAACCTTACCTATCACAGACTCGACCTCTACAGCCGACTCCTTCACGCAGGAAAGCGCCATGAAGGCCGCACATATATATAATAACTTTTTCATTAGAACTCTATTTTATTGTCACCCAAACCCTTGATTGAAAGTCCAGAATCCGACGAGAAATCCCATACCGACTCATCCCATCCGAGACTCTTTGCAACAGATGCAAGAGAAACACCCGCAGCGGCAGCCTTACCATGATAAGCCTGCTGGTGGGTTGCGGTAGCATAAGATGGAAGAGGAGGACATGCGTTCTCACAGTCTTCATGATCCACGAGAGTCAGGAAGTCATCGACATATACCATATCGGCCCTGCGGATGCAGCCCTTGTATGTTCCCTTCTCCTGGGCACATCCGAGGATAGCGCCTGAAGCATACACGTTGTTTGCTGATCTTGACGAAGCGACATTCTTGTTCCATGCGATGCAGTTTGTAATCGAAGATGACTTCTGTACGCGTCCTACGATTCCTGCAGCTCCCGATGTTGCTGAGTAAACGTCACCGGAAGCGAAGCAATCTGATATCACGATCTTATTTGTTGTAGTTCCGACAAGACCTCCTGCCTGCTGACCGAATGCAGTCACATTAGCGGTCGAGTAACAATTGGTGATGGTGACGCCATCATTCATCGATGCTCCGATAAGACCGCCGACATAATTGCCGACAGCATTGACCTCACCTGCAGAATATGTCTGGGACAGAGTAAACTTAGCTTTAGTCACACCGACAAGACCACCTACGTATGCACCCTGTGCCACGATTTTTCCGTTATAGCTGCATCCAGTCATCGTTACACCTTCGGTCGCATTCTCGTGAAGATATCCGATCAAGCCGCCGACATACTGTCCCTTGCTGGAAAAATCAGCCGTAGCATGACAATTTTCAAAGACCACTGATGTCTCGACCTGACCGGCAAAGCAGCTTGACTTTGCCTGGTCGGCATAAGTAGAAGTTACAGTTCCATGGAATGAAACATTTCTGAATGTAGCTTCCTTGGCTGTACCGCAGACTCCACCCGCACGGTCACCGGCATTTGTCACGATAGAATTGGTGATCTTCACATTCTCCACAACAGCCGGCAGACCTGTAGTTCCGACATATCCCCCGAGGATACCGCAGCCTGAAGTTGAAATGACATTCGCATTATCAATATTCAGATTACGGCATGATCCATAAAGGACACCGAAGATGCTCGGATATTTGGTATCTGGCATCTTTTGACAGAAGAAATTCGAAATGGTATGGCCACAGCCGTCAAAGTGGATCTTTCTGAGGAAGTTCTGGTCCCAGTTTGCAGGAACATAGTTCTCGATTCCTGTCATATCTATATCAGCCACCATCTTGAACCAGGTCTCTCCTCCGAGAATAGCCTTATCCCTCATCTGCACCAGATGCTCCGCTGTCCTGATCTGGTATGGATCAGCCTCGGTACCGGCACCCTGCATTTCTGCGGGTTCCTCAGGCTGCTGCGCAGCTGCCTGAGTGATCGTCACGGTCTTCTGTGCATCTTCCGCGGTCACCGTAACGACTGCAGTCCTTTCTTCGTAGGCCTCATTGACTGCAACCGCAGCCTTGACTATAACGGTCTCTTCAGAAGCTTCGCCAGATGCTGGCTCGAGAGTCACCCAAGCTGCCTCAACCGACGCAGTCCATGCCTTGTTTGAAGTAACTGTAAATGTAAGATCTCCGCCTTCTGCAAAAGCTGTAAGTTCAGTCACCGACACAGTCAGCTCTACAGGGACCTCCGGTTCTGGTTCCGGCTCTGGTTCCGGCTCTGCAGCCGCCTGGGTTACATTTATTGTATGCGTCAGCTTTCCCGAAGTAATGGTGATCTTACCTGACCTTGTCTCCTGGACCTTGTTATCGTCAGCATAGACCTTGACCATCTGCTTCTCTTCTGAAGCTGTGCCACTTTCCTGGTTGAAGCTGATCCAGTTGACGTCAGTCTCAAGGGACCAGTCATTGTTTGCTGAGATATAGATCACCTTTTCATCTGAAACGGCCGCGAACTTGAGCTCAGCAGAGCTCACTTCGAGAACCGGTTCGACAACGGGCTCTTCCCGCTTGCATGCAGCTAAAGCGACCACAGCAAGAAAAGCACAAAGTAAAGATTTGATTTTCATATTGGTTTATGTTTTGGTGTCAAAAATACAACTTGTGAAGTTAATCAATATTTTTGACTCTACCCTGCATAAACACACAAAAAATGCGGCCCGGAAGACCGGACCGCAAATTCTTCATATGTCGTAAGATATGATTACTTCAAAGTAGGGAATGCACCTGAGAGATCCCAGATTGTCTCATCCCAACCGAGAGACTTAGCTACGCTTGAGCAAGTTGCGTCAGCTGCAGCTGCCTTGCCGTGGTAGGCAGCCTGAGTAGCATTCTCCAAATATGAAGGGAATGGAGGAGTGGCATTAGAGACATTCTCATGATCAACGAGCACCATAGCACCCGCTGCATCGACAAGGTTCATGTCAGCTCTTCTATAGCAGTCTGTAAGTGTAACTGCAACATTCGCTGCACCAACTACTGCTCCCGGAGCCCACTTATTATTGCCACTTCTGTTACATGTGATATTCTTATTCCATGCAATACAAGCTGTCACTTCCGAAGAAGCTCCGGACAGTGTACCGACAATACCGCCTGTACCTGCCGTATTGCTGGTAATATCTCCAGTAGCATAGCAACGCTCGATTACAACCTTGACATCTGTATATCCAAGAATTCCACCTACCTGCTGACCGGCAGCCACTGTGCTTCCAGTAGAGTAGCAGTCACGGATGGTAATAGGCTTTGTAGCAGTTCCGACAAAGCTTCCTACTCTCTGTTTTGTTGAAGTCACGTCAACAGAAGCCGAGCACTGCTCGATCAGAACATCACTCTGAACCGCACCGATGAAACCACCTACAAAGTTGTTTCCATTTACAGTACCGGCTGCGCTACAGCGTTTGATGGTAAGTGTGGATGCATAACCGGTTCCTCCGATGAAGCCACCGTTGTAAGTAGAGTTTGCGTCAACATCCATCACTACATCAGCCGAGCAGTCAGTAATGGTAGTAACTGTACCGGCAGTATCACCGAAACCGATGAAGCCTCCGAGGTTTCCATTGCTTGCCGATGCTCTATTGGTCTTATTGGTAATAGTCGAACCGGCAAGCACATGACAGTCTGTTATTGTAGTCTTGACAGCTGCGTTCCATCCAGCAAATCCACCGCAACGATTTTTGGTTGCAACTCCAGAAGTCATTCTGACGCTCACCTCGCAACCTGTAAACTCATTTTCAGCGAGAAGCTTTCCCGCAAAACCGCCTGTGTCAGTTCCTTTACCATCAAAAGTCACATCAACATCACAGTTGACGAAAACCGCCTTGGTCTCTGTCTGACCGACGAAACCACCTGTCTTAGCCTCACCAGCAAAAGTTGAAGTAACGGTTCCCTGGAAAGATACATTTGTAAAGGTTGCCTCCTTAGCTGTACCGCAGACACCACCTGCGCGGTCACCGCTGTTGGTTACGCTTGAATTTGTGATGGTCACGTTCTCAACAGCAGCAGGCTTGCCTGTTGTGCCCACATAACCTCCGAGGACGCCGCAACCTGAGGTTGATGAGATCACAGCGTTGTCAATCTTCAGATTCTTACAAGAGCCATAGAGCACTCCGAAGAGACTTGGGTAGTTTGCTCCATGCTTCGATTTATCTGAAGTAAGGTTAGAAATAGTGAAGTTTCCGCCGTCAAAGTGAATCTTTCTCTCAAAGTTCTGATCGTAGTTTACCGGAACCCAGTTGATGCCTGCAAGGTCGATGTCGCCAGCCATCTTGAACCAGGTTTCGCCACCTACCTTTGCGAGGCTGCGCATGTCGACCATATCCTGAGCCGTCTTGAGAACATATGGATCGGCCTCTGTACCTGAACCATCGATACCGAAGGCCCTGCTTCCGATGATGTCAGAGCGGTTGAGTGTAAACTCTGAAGCTACATTTCTTACAACTGAAGCATCCTCACCCTTGTATGCAGTAACCTTGAATCCATTAGCGAAAGTCTGAGGAAGGACTGCGAAGTAGTAAACGCCCTTTGCAAGAGTTCCTTCTGCAGGAGCCAGAGTCACTGAAGTCGCACCCTGCTCAGCAACGGCAGTCCAAGTCGGAGCGTCAGCAACGGTCACGTTGATTGCACCGGCTACGATCTCACCATTGTTTCCCTCGAGAACTATCTTGGTTACATTTTCTGCATCGATCTTTACACCCACGAGACCGCACACATTCTTGAACGCGAACTTGTTCCCTACAGCCTGAGCCACAGAAAGATGTGTTGTGAAAGAGCCGAGAACTGCTGTCTGAACCGCAGGAAGTGTTGTAGTGACAACACCTTCTGCGAGCACTGCATCAGCATCGTATGGATATAATGCATAATACGGACCTTCTGCAGGAACGTCGGCAACGTCAGTAGAAAGAGTTGTCGAGTAGCCGGCATTCTGCGCCTTATAGAGGAAGTTACCTTCATCGGCAAATACGCCTACCTGGTCACCGGCCTCCCATGCCACCTTCGATTCTGTTGCACCTGGTTCAAGCACAGCCTTTGTAGCCGCACCGAACGATGCCTCGAATGTCACTGCACCGTTATTCTCCGGTGCTGGAGTTTCTGTCTGCATTTCCTTTACGCAGGAAACAGCTGTCATCGCTACGACGAGAGCTGCGATAATACTGATCTTTCTCATAGTCATAACGATTTAGAAAATTGGGTCTTCGAACGGATCGCCGCCATAGCTTTCATTGTCTCCTGTCAGAGATCCACAGAGAACGCCCTCTACAAACATCTCGTGCTCATAGACAGCAGGAGTTTCATACTCCATACGTTTAGTTTTCATTGCGTTTATCAGTTAGTGTTAGTAAATTCCTGTTATCTGCTGCATGTAAATATACAAAACGTACAAATATAAGGTTTATGTCGTTCAAATACAATATGTCACACAAAAAATGCGGCCCGGAAGACCGGACCGCAAATTCTTCATATATCGTAAGATATGATTACTTCAAAACAGGGAATGCACCTGAGAGATCCCAGATCGACTCATCCCAACCGAGCTCTTTTGCTACCGAGCTTACAGTAGCATCAGCAGCTGCTACCTTTCCGTGGTAAGCGGCCTGAGTGGCTTCCGCACTATATTCAGGAGCAGCTGGCAAGCCGTTAGAGACATTCTCATGATCAACGAGCACCATAGCACCCGCTGCATCAACGAAGTTCATGTCCGCCCTTCTGTAGCAGTCTTCAAATGTACCGTTTTTATCCGACGCACCGACCACAGCTCCCGGAGCCCACTTGTCGGCACCGCTTCTGTTACAAGTGATGTTCTCGTTCCATGCGATACATTTCGAAACTCTTGTACCTGCAATCTGATTGGTTCCGAGGATTCCGCCGGTACCTGCAGTGTTGCTGGTAACATTACCGGTAGCGTAGCAACGCTCGATGATAGAAGCAACCTTACCTGTATAACCGAGGATACCTCCGACCTGCTGACCGGTTGCTACTACATCACCTGTAGAGTAGCAGTCACGGATTGTAATAGCCTTTGTAGCAACTCCAACGAAACTTCCTGATCTCTGACCGGTAGAAGTTACGTCAACAGAAGCCGAGCACTGCTCAATCAGAACATCACTCTGAACCGCACCGATGAAACCACCTGTATAGTTGTTTCCATTTACGGTACCTGCAGCGCTACAGCCTTTGATAGTAGTAGTAGACTCATAACCGGTTCCGCCGATGAAGCCACCGTTATAAGTAGAGTTATCGTCTACATCAATCACAACATCAGCCGAGCAGTCAGTAATGGTATTGACTGAACCGGCAGTATCAGCGAAACCGATGAAGCCGCCGAAGTTTCCGTTGCTGACAGAGCTTCTTCCTGATTTGTTTGTGATGGTCGAACCTGCAAGAACGTGACAGTCTGTGAAATCAGCCTTTGCAGTAGAGTTCCATCCGAGGAAACCACCGCAACGGTTCTTGCTAGCCACATTCGAAGTGATGTTTGCCTTTACCTTACAACCCTTAAATGACACTTCTCCGGTAGCCTTGCCCACAAAACCACCAAGGTCCTGTGAATCACCGACTACAACCACATCCGCCGAGCAGTTCTCAAATACTGCGGAAGTCTCTGTAAAGCCTGCGAAGCCGCCTGATCTTGCCTCCTTCTCAGTATAAGTACAGATTACTGTTCCCTGGAAAGACACATTCTTGAAAGTTGCCTCTTTTGCAGTACCGCAGATACCACCTGCGCGGTCACCGGAGTTGGTGATGCTTGCATTTGTGACAGTCACGTTCTCCACAAGACCTGGCAGACCTGTTGTACCCACATAACCTCCGATCACACCGCAACCGTTTGTAGCTGTGATTGTGACATTATTGATCTTGAGGTTCTTACATGAACCATAGAGGATACCGAAGAGAGAGTGGTAGCCGGCAGTTACTTCTGTTCCGTCTTCCTGAACATTAGTATAAGTCTGTGGCGCGAAGTTGCTGAGGGTATAGTTTCCTCCATCGAAATGAATCTGACGAGTATATCCCTGATCATAGTTTACAGGAACCCAGTTGGTGATCGAAGCCATGTCGATGTCGTTCGCCATCTTGAACCATGTTGTCTCACCAAGAGGTGCCTTCTCTCTCATCTGAGTCATGTGCTCAGCCGTCTTGAGAATATATGGATTAGCCTCTGTACCGTCACCCTCCATCTCGCCAGGTACTTCCGGAACGCTTGGAGTAGGAAGCTCACCGAAGTACATCTTGTTGATGATGAAGCCGTCACCTGCGAAGAGGAGGTGCTGAGCGTCGATAAGAGCAACAAGCTCTGGGTTAGATGCGAGGTCAACCTGGAATGTGTATGTACCGTCACCGTTGTTTACCAGACCCTCTGACTGAGGATTGATGTCGCTCGCACCTGACTCGTCATTGATAGTCCAGTAACCATCGAGGACGCGGATCTGCCACCACTCTGTCTCTGCAGTAGCCGGCTTAACGT
>JAEIGA010010980.1_pt1 | contig 13741 bp, 25 predicted proteins | sample 9270691 | NCBI WGS metagenome assembly JAEIGA01 (sample SAMN17057246, study PRJNA624740) | gut metagenome | biome: biome; isolation source: fecal sample | host: Bos grunniens | place: China: Xizang | collected 2019 | reverse complement strand
CGGAAGCTATTATCTCATCACTTATGATGGCACAGATCGCACAAGCTCCCTGACGGCAGATACGAGCACCATTGACTCTCGTCCGTGGTGTACCGGCGCAACTGCCGGTTATGCGCCTGGGGTTGCCGCCGTCCAAGGTCATACTGGATGCCCGGTCAGTCTCGACAATAGAAAATATCCGATGAGATATAGGTGGCGTGAGAATATCTATGGCAATCAGAACATTACCATGCTCGACCTGGCCGACGTGCGCGTTTCTGAAGGCAATGATGTGTACCACCTTGAATGGTATTTCCTGGCCGACCCGCGCAAATACTCCAGTTATGGCAACTATGACAAGAACGTCCTTAACGACGCTTCCAAGGGCTGGGTGCAGTTGGGGATCACGACTCCCGCAGCAAGCTATGTCAGTGGTTACATCAAAGAATTTGGAGCCAATCCAGACTATCCGTATGTTCGCGTTCCTGTCAATACGGATGGCGGCAGCTCCTCCACGTATTACTGTGACTATGCGAACATCGTGTCCAACACCGAGGTTCGGGCGGTGCGGCGAGGTGGCGGCGTGGCCACTGGTATGGCCGCCGGTGCCTGCGACTTCAACGTGAACAATGCCGTTTCGTCCGCGGCCTGGCCCAACGGCGCCGCCCTTTATATGCTTCAGTAAGGAATTTGAAGGAGATGATAAACATGAGAAGAGCAACCGAAATGGCGGAAAGACCGCCCGTTTATTCCGTAACCAACGACAACGGCACGGCGCGTGTCCGGTTTTACACAGATGTGCAGGAGGAGCCGCGAGAGGACGGCGTGGTGTTCACGGCCACCATGTGGGAAATGTCCTGCCCGTGGCTGGCGACATTGCCGCGACGGGTGGGAAATAACCCGGAGCTGTGGCTTTCAAAGGTCAGGGCAGTGACCCACGCTGAGGAAGCGGCGGCGCGGCTGGAGGATTTGAAGGCCACGGCCACGGACGACGCCATATGCGACCTGGGTGAAATGGTGGCATCCCTCTCGGATGCCGTCATGGAGCTGGCGGCGCTTATCAACGCATAGGAGGGAGGATTGCGAAATGGTCAATTTTTACGTAAAAATGATTAAGCTGGGACGTATCGCCATCGACGACGTGCCGGAGCTGTGGCGCGACGCCGTGCGTGCGGCGCTGGGGAGTGTGGATTGACGTGGCAGAGCGATTTTACGGCACGGCGGGGCGTTTCATCATTCAGGACGTGGGCATCAGCCTGCCGCTGTACCTGAAGGAAAAAAGCAGCGGGCAGGACATTGTGGACCGGGAGAACAGCGCGCTCCTCTGCAAGAAGTTCCGGGGCGGGTGCGACTACGTGGCCGACCACGCGGCGCAGGGCTTCGATAAGATCAAGCAGTGCAAATGGGGCACCATGGCGATGATCCAGACGCCCACGGGCACGCAGATTTACATGTGCGTGGCGATGTCCATGGGCACGAACACGGGCAACGACCTGGTGACGCTGAGCGGGGCGCGGGTCAGCCGGTGCCAGTGGGCCGATCTGTGCGCCTACTGCTGCAACGACGAGAGGGGCCGGGACATCACCATGGTGTTTTTCAAGAAGTGGATGAAGGTGGGACATCCCATCATAAGGCTGGACGACTGAGGACGGAGGAAAGGAGACGCGGACATGAACGCGATTGACAGGCTGATTGCGGTGGCCGAGGGGGAGCTCGGCTATCTGGAGAAGAAGAGCAACAAGGACCTGGACGACAAGACGGCCAACGCGGGCAGCGCGAACTACACGAAGTACAACCGGGACATGAAGGCCTGGGTGGGCAGCGCGGGGCTGTCCGACCAGTGGTGCCAGAACTTTGTGGACTGGGTGTTCGTGGTGGCCTTCGGGCTGGAGCTGGCGCGGGCGCTGATTCACCGGTTCACCAACTACACCCCGGACGGCAGCGGGGCCTTCAAGAAGAAGGGCCAGTATTACAAGCGGGGCAGCATCACCCCGAAGCGGGGAGACGTGATCTACTTCTACAGCAGCGCCAAGGGGCGGATCGGGCACGTGGGCATCGTGTACGCGGTGAGCGGGTCGAAGGTGTACACCATCGAGGGCAACACCAGCGGCGCGTCCAGTCTGGTGACCAACGGCGGCGGCGTGCGGAAGAAGAGCTACAGCCAGAGCAGCAGCTACATCGACGGCTACGGCCGCCCGGACTACAGCGTCGCCGAGGGCCGCGACTTCGACGCCCCCGCCCGCCAGCCGGAGCAGGCATACCGCCTGGGCGACCGCGTGCTGAAAAACGGCTGCGAGGGCGAGGACGTGAAGGAGCTTCAGGAGGCGCTGATCTCCCTGGGCTTCGACTGCGGCAGCTACGGCGCGGACGGGGAGTTCGGGGACTGTACGGAGATGGCAGTGCGGAAATTCCAGATAGCCAACGGCCTGGACAACACCGGCGAATATGCCCCCGCCGACCATGGGGCGCTGATGGCGGCGCTGGAGGGAAACAACGTGCATGTTTCGGAAAAAGACGCACGTTATGTGCAGATCGAGACCGGGAAGCGGTGCTTTGTGCGCAGGGGGCCGGGAACGCAGTATGAGGACATCGGCGTGGCATACAGCGGGCAGAAGCTGGCCTATCTGGGCCGCGACAGCGAGACGGGCTGGCACGAGGTGGAATTCAACGGCCCGGATGGCCGGGTCAATGGCTGGGTCAGCGGAAAATATTCAAAGCTGGTGGTGGATTGATGGAGATCACGCGATGCATCCAGGCGGCGGTGGCGCGGGCGGACCTGTGGGTGTGCGGCCTGGGGCCGTGGTTGGCCTATGCGCTGGCCGTCGTCGGGATAGTGTGGCTGGCGATCTGGATCGGGAAGAGGCTATGAAGGGGGGTGATGCCCGTGACGCGATGTCGGAGCCCCTGCAGTAAAGGGGGAGAACTGCACGAACGATGAGAGAGGAGCATGGAGGACATGTGGGACAAAATCGTAAAGGGGCTGTGCCTGGCGGCGGGGGCCGTTGCGGGTCTGTACGGGGAGTGGACGACGGCACTGACCATCCTGGTGACGATGATGTGCATCGACTACGTCACAGGCGTGCTGGTGGCCATCTCCGGGAAATCCCCCAAAACCGAGGGCGGCGGCCTGAGCAGCAAGGTGGGGTTCGTCGGGCTGGCACGCAAGGGCTTTCTGATGCTGATCGTGCTGGTGGCCACGATGCTGGATAAGGCGATCGGCAACAGCAGCATGGTGTTTCAGACGGCCACGGTGTTTTATTACATCGCCAACGAGGGACTGTCGATTTTGGAGAACGCCGATCTGATGGGCGTGCCCTTCCCGGCGTTTGTGCGCGAACGCCTGGAGGAGATGCGGGAGCGGAAAGACAAGCCTCCCGACGAGGGCGAATAAAGGACTTACACAAATGACGACGGCGAGAGAGGCCAATCCACGCGTCAGGAGGCGTCGTCATGGAGATGGATCAACGACCGACCAAGGAGGAGATCGTCGAGGCAATCGACCGCTATGTGTTCAACGAGCAGCACAGGCGGCTTCTGCGGCGGCGATTACTGGACCATCCGACGTTTGAGCAGATGGCCCAGGAAACCGGATTGGACGTTAGCACAATCAAGCGTAACGTTTACGGGTACAAGGACGTGCTCGGAAAATACATGTAACCCCTGGGGGGATTCCCCCGGGGGCTTTTTTATTTTTGGGGAGACGAAATTGCGCCGAAAATGCGACTCCGATGCCCTTTTGATCGGGAGGTGTGAGTGCCAAAATAAGAGCATGAGCAGATGGCAGTATTTCAATCCCAACCCGCGCGGGCGGGACACCATCGACTGCGCGGTGCGGGCGGTGGCGGCGGCGCTGGGCATCGACTGGCGCGGCGCTTATGCACTGATCCACGCGCAGGGTTATGGCGATGCGGACATGGGGCCTGCTAACGGGACGTGGGGGGCGGTGTTGCGGCGGTATGGATTCAGGAGGGCAATTATCCCCAATACATGCCCGGATTGCTACACAGCCGAGGATTTTTGCCGGGACAACCCGCGGGGCGTCTACGTTTTGGGATTCGAGGGCCACACGGCGGCGGTGATCGATGGGCGGATTTGGGATGCCATCGACTCGACGTGGATGTGCCCACAATATTACTGGTACAGGGAGGATGACGTGCATGATAGACAGATTTGATCGCTGGTATCCGGATTACCCTGGACAGCAAATGTGGCAGGATCCCCAGTACATTGTCAGGATGCAGCAGCAGCAGCCCCAGCAGCCACAGCAGGGCGCGCCGCAGATGACGCCCTACATCGACGCGCGCATGCGCCAGGTGGACTCCATCGCCGAGGCCGAGGCCTATCAGATAGCCCCGGGCGATTCGCAGATGTTTTACACGGCGGACAGGATGGCATTTATCATTAAGGAGCAGGGACAAGGAGGCTTATATAACTTGATGATCTACGACAGGAGGCCGCCAGAGCCACAGAAACCGCCCATAGACCCGGCCAGGTTTGTCACGAGGGAAGAGTTCGAGGAACGCCTTGCGGCGTATACAGGTGGCGCGGTGGCCGTCAGAGGGCGCGAGAATGGGGGTGCGGAGTAAATGGGATTTTTTGAAAAGCAAAACGCCCCGGCGGAACAGCCGAGGCAGATGATCAACGAGGAGATGCAGGCGGCATTTATGCAGGATGTCAGGGGGCTCAAGAGGGATGCCAACCGATACATCAGACAGGCGGGGGTGGACATCCCGGAGAGCATGCGGAACAACCCGCAGGCCATGGCGATGCACCTGATTCAGTCGGGGCAGGTGCCGCAGGGACGGCTCCGGATGGTTCAGCCCCTGATCGACCGCATGATGGGCGGTCGGCGATAAAAAAGGCGACGCGGTGAGGACCAGTCACCGCGTCGCTGTGGATGGATTGCCGCGCAGACAATGACACCCGACATGTCATTATAGCATTTTAGCGGCAATCCTGTCAATGTGCGTTCAATCCCTTCTGCGCGCGAGGGGGGAATTGGATAGATCAACATGGAGGATTGATACAATGGCATACAATGATATGCAGTACACCATGCCCGTCACGCCCGCAGCGGCGGCCTACGGCTATCCCATGGGCGGCTATGGCGGCGGCCTGGGCGGCTTCGGCGGCGGCGACGGCTGGTGGATCATACTGCTGCTGCTGCTGGGCGGCGGCATGTGGGGAGGCTTCGGCATGGGCGGCTGGGGCGGCATGATGGGCGCAGGCATGATGGGCATGGACTGGCTCTATCCGTGGCTGTCCAACTCCCGGCAGATCGACGACGGATTCCGCGGCCAGCAGATCAGCGCGGAGGTGTCCAACCTGCGGAGCGACGTCAACCGGGGCTTCGGCGACGTCCAGCTCGGGATCGCGGGCATCGGGCGCGAAATCTGCCGCACAGGCGCGGACATCACCGGCGCGGTGCGGGACGGCTTTTTCGCCGCCGAGACCGCGGCAAACGGCAGGGCGATGGCGGCGATGCAGCAGGGCTACGGCATGCAGACCGTCATGCAGCAGGGCTTTAACGGCGTGGAGCGGCAGGCTGCTGACAATGCCTATCGCACGCAGGCAGGCGTCGAAAACCTGCGCTTTACCGTCGCGCAGGAGGGCTGCGCGGATCGTGCCGCGCTGGCCCAGGGCCTCCAGCAGCAGACCATGCAGGAGATGAGCAATACCAACGCCCTGCTGACGGCGGTGCGCGACGGCATCCAGTCGATCAAGGACGACTTGTGCGCCGACAGGCTCGATGCGGAGCGCCGGGAGAGCGCGCGGCTGCGCGACGAAAACACCTACCTGCGCGGTCAGGCGGACCGGATCGCGCTGGCCGACAGCATCATCGACCGGACCTATGGCCGACTGCGCGACTGCCCGGTTGGCACGGTGCCGGTCTACGGTAATCAGGCGATCTGGAGCTGCACGCGCAACCTGGGCGGCAACGGCTGCGGATGCCCCGGCGGCGTGCAGCTCGCCGCCTCCTGATGGAGGTGAGCTGAATGGCGTTTGAAGTCAGCGCACCCGGCAGCCAGACCATCCCCGCGGGCGGGAGCGTGGCCTTTACCGTCAACCCAGTGCCCTGCCGTCAGGGGATCGTCTACTGGCGGCCAGGCACCGGCCTGGTCAGGCTGGCGTCGCCGGCACTGATGACGGGATGCGGATGTGTGCAGCCCTGGAACTGCTGCGGGATGCTCCAGGCGGACTATGACGTGGGGTTCCACGCCAACGTCCAGCTCCCCGAGGGCGGCACGGCGGGCAGCGTGCTTTCGCTGGCCGTCGCCATCGATGGCGTGATTGATCCGGACAGCATCATGCAAGCCACCCCGGCGGCGGTCGGGGAACCGGCGAACATCGGCACGCGCATCATCGTGCCTGTGCCGTGGATTTGCCGCTGCTCGGCGATCCAGATCGTCAACACCTCTGAGGTGGAGGTGCAAATCAACAATCCCAACCTGGTGATTAAATTCGATCGGCTCAACAGGAGGTGAGAATTGATGCACAACAGCTTTTTCGAGTACGCTTGCGACGAGTTGAAGATGCTCGACGACAAGGCGCGCCAGGGCCAGGCGAAGGCCTCAGACGTGGCCTATGCGGATGCGCTGGAGCACTACCGCAAGTCCAAACTGACGGCGGATGCCATGGAGGACAGCGGCTACAGCGGCGAGGGCCGGGGCATGAGCTACGGCGGCGACGGCTGGGGTTACAGCGGGGCCAGAGGCCGAGGCTACGCGCCGAGGGATGAGCGCGGGCGCTTCAGCGGGGCCTCCTACGCGGACCGCAACCTGGCCGACGAGCTGCGGCATAGGGCGTCCATGGAGCGTGACGAGCGCGCCCGCCTTGAGATGCACAGCATGGCCGACCGCATTGAGCGAGGGGCATGAGGCGGTGATGGTCCGTGATCGAGGAGCGTTATCTGGATCAGGCCATCGCAGAAAATCGTGCCGAGCGAAATCCCGATGCCTGGACCATCATGCGGCTGGCCGCCGACCTCTACGTCAAGGAGCGGCTGTTCGGCGGCGAGGCGTCGCCGCCGAAGCGGAGCATCCCGGCCTACTCCATGGCCGGGGCTCCGCAGGCGGCTGCGCGGCAGATCGTGGACTTTGACGGGAAATCCGAGTTCGCGCGTGCCATCAATGGGAAAGCGGCCGAGGACATCTGGCCGATCATGGACGACGTGATGTCGGTCATGGCGACGCTGCAGCCGGAGCTCTATCAGAGGGCCATGCAGATGATTCGGGTGAAGTGAGTTTTTTAGTTCCCCCACCGGGTCGGTGGGGGAATTTTTATACAAAATCAATTAAAAGATATTGACTTTGTACAAACTCTGTGATATAATAGATACATCAAATGAGAGGGGGACACGAAAGCAGTGAGGAAGATCGTAGCAGGCAGACTCTATGACACCGACACAGCGAGGCGGGTCGGAAGCTACGCCTATGGTGACGGAAGATCGTTTGAGGACTGGGAGGAGACTTTATACGTCAAGAGGACCGGCGAGTTTTTCATCCACGGAGAGGGCGGGGCCATGTCCCGATACGCGGAGGCCAGCGGACCGAATGAGTGGAGGTCGGGCGAACGGATCATGCCGATCTCCTACGAGCAGGCGCGGGCCTGGGCTGAGCAGCACGCCAGCCCGGAGGAGTACGAAAAAGTCTTCGGAGTCGCCGAGGACGACGCGGTGGAAACGCTGCACATACAGATCCCCGCCTCGCTGATGGCGACGGTGCGGGCGAACGCAGCAGCGGCGGGACGGTCGCTCAGGGACTATGTCACGGGGATCATCAATAATGGGATTGGAGGAGAGATCAATGGATAGAATCATGTATGTTGTGAATTGCGAGCCATCGGCGGAATACCTCAAAAATCACGGCAGCTACGACATCGATGTGGTGTGCGTCACCTACGACCACGAGGAGGCGCGTGCGGCGGCAGAATCCGAATGGGCTCACCTGACGGAGAGAGAGCAGCGGAACTCGCGGGTGGTGATCGAGCACCATCTGGTGACGATCCACGACGACGAGGCAGGGCTGACAGCCAAGGAACTGTACGACAAAATCATTGACGAGTGGGATGAGGAGAGAATCGCCCAGATGAACAATGCTGTGGACATCGAGGTAAAGGCGATCGGAGTACAAAAACGGGCCTACGTCGGGCATGAGGTGGGTGAGGAGGCCATAGAGGAGGCTGTGCTGGACTGGTGCAACATGGCTCCCGAGATCGACACTGACGACGCGATTGACCACGTGATGACGCGGCTGCGTGATGCGGTGGAGGAGCACGACAGCAGACTGTACTGGGAGCCGGAAACTTCCACCCTGTGGTGGGAGGACGTTGGAGATGGCAGGCCGGCCCCGGAGTTTGACCCGGAATGGTGGGATCAGGCAGTGGGAGAGGCGTTGAGGGAGATCAGGTGACGGAGATGGATTTAACGGGCAGGCGATTTAATCGCCTGCCCGTGTTGAAAAAAAATGGGATTAAATAGCGGTAGGGTGAGTGGTGGAACTCATTCCACCCCCCACCCTACCGCTATTTGTGGCTTTTTATTTTTTGGGGATTTTTGGATAAATGTCCAGAACGAGAGATTGGCCGAGGGGCTCGTCGCGGTAGAGGCGGCGGGGCTTGTTAAATGTGATATGGTCGATGACGGAGCGGAGGAGGGTGTTTTTGGAGGCGGGGTCGGGGGTGGAGCGGTAGGTGGCGAGGACGGTGCGGATTTTTGGGGCGAGGGCGGAGCGGGGGTCGGAGGGGGTGGTGTTGAGGCGGGAGATTTGGGTTTCGAGGGTGGCAAGCTGGGATTGGATGGAGGCGCGGCGGGAGCGGAACTCATCGACGGTGTAGACGCCCTGCTCCAGGAGATCGTAGTGGCGGGAGAGCTGGGCGGAGAGGGCGTCGCGTTGGGCGGTGAGCTGGCGGCGGACGGCATCGGTGGCGGCGGTGGAGGGATCGGGGGCGGGGGAATCGAGGGTGGCGTTGGGGGCGAGGTCGCCGATCCAGGTCTCCAGGGTGGCGAGGATGGCGTCTTCCACGGCGGAGATGGCGGCGGAGTGGGTGGGACAGCGGGGGGTTGGGCAATAGAGCCAGTCGTTGCAGCGGCGACCGTCCCCCTTGCGCTGCATTCGGTGGCCGCACTGGCCGCAGACGACGAGGCCGCCGAGGGGATTGGCACAGGCAGCCTGGAGGGTCTTCGGGCGCTTTTCGTGGGCGTGGAAAATGGCCTGGACGCGATCATATAGGGATTGATCGACGATGGGGGGATGTCGGCCTGGGGCGACGATGACGTTGGGGGAGACGGGGCGGGAGGTGACACGGCGTCCATCCTCGATGCGGTGGGTCTGCTGGCGTTGATTCCAGCGGACGGCGCCGACGTAGACGGGATTTTGGAGGAGCTTGCGGACGGTGCAGGCTGTCCATGGGCCGCCCCGGGTGGTGCGCAGGCCCATGTCGTTGAGTTTGTTGGCGATGACGGCGGCACCGACCTCCTGGCCGTCGAGGCCGTCGGCGTACCAGCCAAACATTGCACGGACGACGTCGGCCTGATCGGCGATGGGGCGGAGGCTGTAGCCCCGGCGATCCGGCAGCTTGTAGCGCTCGTAGCCATAAGGGATGGCCGTGCCGATCCAGCAGCCGTCCATGACCGAGGCGATGCGGCCACGCTGGAGGCGCTTTTTAATCATGGCATATTCGCGGCGGGCAAAAAACATTTTGATCTCAAAAAATTCGCTGTCGCTGTCGTCGGCTGGATCATAGATTTTGTCGGGGGTGATGATGATAGTCCCCGAATACAAAAACGAGCGCATGATGACGCCCTGGTCGTAGGAGTCGCCGCGACCGAGGCGGTCTATGTCCATGACCAGGACGCCGTCCCAGCGACCTGCGTCGATGTCGGAGAGGAGGCGGCGGATCTCCGGGCGGTCGGCGATGGTGTCTCCGGAGACGATCTCACGATAGGTGGTGACGATGCGGATGCCGAGGCGCTGTGCCAGCTCCGCAAGCGCCTGCGCGTGCCGCTGGAGCGTTTCGCCGTGGCCGAGGGCTTCCAGCTCGGCGTCCTGGCGGCTCTTGCGGAGATAGGCGCAATAGAGGCCGGTGGGGTTGATGGTGGCGGGCATGGTGGATTCCTCCGTTTTTGCATGATTAAGGGGCTGGCTGGGCGGCCAGCCCCTATGACATGAGGGTCTGCATGTTCGCCCGGCAGCGGGCGAGGGTCTTCGCGGCCTGGGGGCCGATTCGATCGGAGTATTGATCGGCGAAGTTAAACAGCTTTTCGAAGGGACGTATCTGGGCTTCCCGAGTCTTCCGCTGGCGGGCGGTCTCAACGGCCTTGTCATAAGCGCGCTGCCACATGTCGGATTCTTGCCGCGGCAGGAGGCGTTCGAGGTCGCGCAGAATTTTTCGGGCGTCAAAAGGCAGCAGCTTTGAATCAAACGCCTGAACGCGGCACAGGAAGTCGAGGCGCTGACGGGCGAAGTCGACGCGGGGATAAAAAGTGTCCGGGTTGGCTGTACTATTAAGAATCTTGAGGGTGTCCTGCGTCTGGTGGGTGGCTCCGCTGATCTGCATGCGCAGAAACCCCAGCATGGAGGCTTCCGTGGGCAACTGGCGGGGGACGGGTCCCGGATCGCCTCCGCCCATGGTTTCGGTGAGAATCCAGAGCGCTTCGAGGCGCTTTTTTTTATTAAAATCGAGAAAGCCCATGGCGTTAACCTCCTGTCAGCGGTCGAACAGCAGCTTTGTGGTGGCGATGTCGCCCACGTCCTCGTAGGTTTCGGCATCGTAGACGCGGAGACTGAGGGCCAGGGTGCGAAGCTCGGAGAAATCGAAGAGGCCTGCGTCGGACATCTGGAGGGACAGGGAATCCTTGATCTTCTGGCCGGGCTGGATCGAGGGAACGCCCGAACAGTAGACCACCCAGTCGTTGGCGGCGGCGTTATCGACGCGGAGACCGAGGGAGCGCGTTGAGTTGTTTTCGACGACAACCCACAGGGCCATCTGGGCATAGTCGGCGTCGTAGGCGTCGAAATCATAGTTGCCGGTGAGGGTGACGGTGTAGCCCTCCACGGACAGCAGCGGGACGCCAGCCTCGAAGGTGACGCCGTCGTCTGCGCTGTTGACGCGGTGGATCAGCTCCGAGGAGGCATCGTCGATGAGCTGACGGAGATCGGCGTCGGAGAGGGCGGACACGTCAATGGACTCAGAGAGGGCGGGGAGGGCAAACAGGGCAAAAAGCACAACAATCGCAAAAAAACGTTTCACGGGGAACAAACCTCCTTAAAATAATAATCATGTCGAGGCTATAGGGCACATATATATACCCAGCACGGCAAATAAACGACATGGGGGGATAAAAGTGACCATCACAGCGAGGCAAGCCAGGGCGCTGAAATTGTTTCGCGCCCTGAGCGATGCCGAGAAGGAACAGGCTATTGCTGTTGCAGAATTGCTTGTAAAATGGCAAGAAGCAATCGCCGGTTCGGCGGAGTCAGAGACAGCCAGCCGTCAATGAGGGATTGACCACCCTCTCCGAGTTGGTCGTAGAGAGCCAAAAAACGCATTTCCTGGTCAGTCAGCCCGTCCACTGTGACGGGCTTTTTTTCGTCCGTATCGTTCAGTTCGGATTCCAGACGCTGCATGCCAATTTTGATTAGCTCGCTGAGGGCCTTGCTTTGGGTTTTGATGCGACGCGAAAAACGAAAATCCTCAACATCCCGGAGCATTTCGTCAGTGAGCGTCACGGTTAACCGGGGCCTGTCTGTAGGCATGCCATCAACCTCCTTTCTACCTATTATTATACACCAGTGATGCAATGATGTAAAGAGGTAAAGATAAAAAAGTGATGCAAAAAATCCAAAAACCACTTGACAAGTGCGGCAGTGCTGCACTATAATTAAGACATAAAAAGTGCTGCACTGAAGCACCTGGAAAGGAGGATGGACATGGACAAGGCAAAAAAGGACGTGAGACGGTCCATAATGCTGACGCAGGAGATGGAGGACTTCATCGTCAGGCTACGCATGCAGGAGCGATTCACGCGACTGAGCTATGCTGAGATCATCCGAATGCTGATCCAGACGGGGATCACGGCGATACAGGACGATAAGTCGGCATAACATCGCCCGGCCTGAGCCGGGCGAAAACACGCAAGGGGGCTTATAGATGGATAGATATGGGCGCAGGGCGTGCCGCGTCAATGGCGCTCCGGGGATGTTCCATCGCTGGATCGACCGGGCGGGCGTCGTGGGGGCCAGCATGATGATCGGAGGCCACAGGGGCGGGCAGCTCTGGGAGGTGTTCGGTCTGGTGGAGCTGCATGACGGCAACATGATAGAGGCGATGCCGGAGGACATCACCTTTGTTGACGAGCCGGGAGCCTGGGACTGCTCGGACATTGAGGATGGATAGGGAGCATGATTCAGATGTTTGAGACGATCATACAGAGCCTAAAGGCGGCATTAGAGGTCACGGTGGAGCGGATCAGACAGGTGTTCGCCAGCGAGGACATGACGAGGCTGTTTGACGAGACGGTTGAGCGGCTGCGGGCGGTGATCGACAGACTGACAGAGTCACCGGACTGCCCGGGGATCCCTCAGCCGTGGGAATGCCACAGGTGCCGGGGCTGTGGCCGATGGTATGTGACGGAGGCCGAGGCCCACAGGTGCGAGGCGGGGCACCGGGCAGTCAGCGAGCGTGCGCGGCGGCGCGGGCGCGGGGCGGACTGCTGGTGCGCGGGACGTCGCGCCGGGGCGAGGGCGAGAGAGGCTAAGATGCGGAGCACGGAGCTTCGGCGGATCAGGGGAGCGTGACGGGCATGGCCGTGGTGATGGAGCTGGCGAGGCCCAGCGGGTGCGTGGTGCGGGTGCATGATGAGATGTACGCGGGCTGCGGGGCGGGTGAGATTGAGCGCCGCCGGCGGGAGGTCTGCCGGGTGGCGATGACCATACAAATGAGAGAGAGGACTGGATGGGAATATGGCGAGACGACAGGCAGCGCCCAGTGCGGCGCGGGAGGCACAGCGGGCCATGGAGGCGGCGCTGGACAAGTACGAGCAGGTCAGGGCCGGGCTTAGGCGGTTGGAGGCGCGGAGGGAAGAGATAGCAACGCGGGATGTCATCGACGAGTCGCGGCGGCTGCGTTTTTTGCGGAGGATTGACCAGGACATCGCGCAGAGCCGGGAGGCGCTGATCGTGGCCGAGGCCGATCTGGAGCTGGCGCGGGCGGAGGCCCTGGCGCAGGCGCATGCGGAGAGAGGCGGCGAGTGATGGCACAGAGGGACAGGATCGGGCGGCGGTGGTGCCAGTGGATCGTCCAACTGGAGACGTGCAGGCAGGACGTGGTGCGCGTCGCCAACCAGCGGGAGATCGAGGGCTGGACCGAGGCCGAGGAGGCCAGGCGGCGCAGGCTGCTGGCCGTCGCGCAGGACATCCGGGACGTGATCGGGACGATCCGGGAGATCGGGGAGGAGCTATGACGACGATCATCATGAGCATCAAGGGCAGGCACATCCGGCACATGGCGGAGGGGCTCAAGCTGTGGGAGCTGCGCAAGACCAAGCCGGGCTTTAGACCGCCCTACAGGGTGCTGCTGTGCCAGGTGGGCACGGGCGGGCGGATCGTGGCGGAGTTTCGGTGCGCGACATGCGTAAATCTGTCAGCCTGGCGGGATATAGACCTGGCGGAGTTGGCCTGCATCACCCCGGAGGAGGTGGCGGGCTACCGGGGCAAGGGGAAGCAGGCGATCTACGGCTGGCAGGTGGAGGGATTTCGCCGGG
>JAEIGA010010979.1_pt1 | contig 13742 bp, 14 predicted proteins | sample 9270691 | NCBI WGS metagenome assembly JAEIGA01 (sample SAMN17057246, study PRJNA624740) | gut metagenome | biome: biome; isolation source: fecal sample | host: Bos grunniens | place: China: Xizang | collected 2019 | reverse complement strand
TCCAAAATTCTTACTGCACCCTTATCTGCAGATGACACCATAGCAGCATATGCCTTGAGTGCCCTGCTGACCTTTCTGTCGCGGCTTACAGGCTTCCATGCCATCTTACCGCGCGCCTCCATCTCTGCTTTTCTCGCCACCAGTTCTTCTTCAGAAAGTTCTACAGATATGCTTCGAGATGTTATATCTATATCTATAATGTCACCATCCTTAACCAGTCCGATGAGTCCACCTGCAGCTGCCTCTGGAGAGACATGACCGATAGAAAGTCCGGATGTACCACCAGAAAAACGTCCGTCAGTCAGGAGAGCGCATTGCTTGTCAAGCTTGACGCTCTTGAGGTATGATGTGGGATACAGCATCTCCTGCATTCCCGGGCCACCTTTAGGACCCTCATACCTGATGATGACAACATCTCCTGCCTTCACCTTACCTCCAAGGATGCCGTCAACAGCCTCTTCCTGTGACTCAAACACGACAGCAGTACCTCTGAACTTCCAGATGGATTCATCCACACCGGCAGTCTTTACGATACAACCGTCCTTGGCAATATTGCCGGAAAGGACAGCCAGACCTCCATCACGGAAATATGCATGTTCTATATCCCTGATGCAGCCTTCTGCACGGTCTGTCTCAAATGAATCGTGGTAACAGTAGTTTGATCCGAGGATCTGATTGAAGTGGCCACCAGATGATGCAAGATACTTTGCATTAACATCGTTCTTCTCTCCGCAACACACAACATCTTCTGCCCTTATAGCATCTGCAAGAGTCGGATAGTCAACCCTGGAAGTGCCTGTAGAAAGGAAACCGCCCTTATCAAGTTCAGAAAGGATTCCCATGACGCCACCGGCGCGGGCTACATCCTGAATATGATAACGGCTGTTTGGGGAAACCTTACATAGCACGGGGATTTTCCTTGAAAGGGCATCGATATCCTTCATGGTGAAGTCCACACCAGCCTCTCTGGCTATGGCAAGAAGATGAAGTACTGTATTGGTCGATCCGCCCATGGCGATATCGAGAGACATGGCATTCAGAAATGCCTCCTTGGTTGCGATGGAACGAGGCAGAACGCTCTCGTCATCATTCATATAGTATGCAAGTGCATTTTTAACAATCAGATCTGCACCTTTAAGGAAAAGGTTGCGACGTTCCTTGTGAGTGGCGAGAATGGTACCGTTTCCTGCTGGAGCCATTCCCAAAGCCTCGCTGAGGCAGTTCATCGAATTGGCGGTGAACATTCCGGAGCAGCATCCGCATCCCGGGCAGGCGCCTCTTTCAAGAGCATCCAGTTCATCTGCTGTTGCCGTAGGATCTGCACCTTTGACCATAATGTCAACGAGGTCGTAGTACTTATCTCCTACCTTTCCTGCCTCCATCGGGCCACCGCTCACAAACACTGCTGGAATATTAAGTCTCATGGCAGCCATCAGCATTCCTGGAGTCACCTTATCGCAATTGGAAATGCATATCATGGCATCTGCACAATGTGCATTACACATATATTCAACGCTGTCAGCTATGACTTCTCGCGAAGGAAGGGAATAAAGCATGCCGTCATGACCCATCGCTATGCCGTCGTCAACAGCTATAGTATTGAATTCTGCGGCAAAACAGCCGAGCTCTTCGATTCTGGCCTTGATCTCCTGCCCGATCTCATGCAGATGAACATGACCAGGAACAAATTGTGTGAAGGAATTCACGATTGCTATCACAGGCTTACCGAATTGACTGTCCTTCATCCCGTTAGCTCTCCAAAGTCCTCTTGCACCGGCCATTTTTGGTCCTGTAGTGCATTTATTGCTTCTTAACTCCTTCATAGTCGCTTATAAAAAATAAAATCGTCCGCAATAAGTACCAATGGCGTTGCAGACGACTTATAATTAACACCAATGGACCAAAGTTTACATTCCGATAATGACAGACACGACGACGAGACCATACAGCCCAATGACTATATTACCCACCGATGTGCCGATTAAAGTATGTGAAACCTGGTTCAAAGTGATTATAAGTTTAGCTTCAAGTGCGTAGATACGCGACTACAAATTTATAAAAAAATCAATAATGCAATACTTTTTATGGATTTTTTTGCAAGCAGCCGCCTCAGTTCGTAGACTGAAGGCGGCTTTTGCAACTTTGCCCGCACCTGCGTGACACGAAATATAGGTTTCCATGACACGGAGGCCTAGGCAGGGGTATCTTTTGAGGATAAGTTCCGAGTAGGACGACTAATCTATATAATCAGCAAAACCGAAGTCATGTCCTTTGCGACGCTCAAGCATCTCCGAAGGGAACACCTTATGCTTATCTGGCTCAAATGCGTCATTGAATACATCTGCAAGATCCTTAGTGATTGCAAGGAAAGCTGCATCATATACCCAGACATAAGCCTCGACTCTTAAAGTAAAGACATTTTCCGCATTTACATGATAGGCTATATTTTTCTTATTGAGAGCAGGATACCAAAGATTCTTATCACAATGATAATTATATTTGGTCTCCATTACATTAACCAGATTCTGATATGCCTTCTCAAGAACAGCATAGTCAGATATTCGGGCATTCGGATCGTCATAGCTATCGTCACCCTTCTTGGTATTATAGCAAAAATGGAACTGATGAGGACGTGATCTAGCTCCTGTTGCCGCTAGAATTGGTATCACCCAACTACCTTCTCCCGAAGAAAGACGATTTATATCATCCAAGAAGAGTCTCATGTTCGGACAAGCATTCTCATCATCGATATTGTAAAAACTTACCGGATTATCCGGATCCACCTCTACCTCCTTAGACACATAGTTGAAACCTCCCAATTTAGCAATGTGATATGCAAACCATCCTGTTATCGGCTCTATAAACCCTGAGGTAAATACAATCGTAACTTTAGACCCTCTATCTATACAGCAGCCATATGGACGATTCTTTTTATAGTTAATGATAACGACTTTATCCTCCGGCTTATCTTCTTTGTTTACACATTGTGCCAAATTATACAGATGAAGACAATCAGAAGCTTCAACCGCTTTCAATATATCTACCTGCGGTATAAACTTACGAGTTGTAATCGTATCTACTGAATAATAACGAGGACAATAAAATAGATTTGTGTGATGCTGATCCTTATCAAACTTGAAGGAATGAACAATCCTATTGATATTTTTCTTGTTATGCTCCTCTTCCTTATCCTCATCCATAACCTGCGTAAATGCCGAGCCGATAAGTCCGGCAGGTACGGCGAATATAGCGATACCGAGGATACCGATCACGCAGGCGATGAGTCTTCCGACAAGAGTGATAGGCGGAGTATTTGCGAATCCACCCGGATCACCGATATACTGCGCGAATGCCCATACGACCGACCTCCATCCGTTGCTGTACACCTCCGGCTGAGCCTCATGCTCCACAAAGAAAAGGATGAACGACAGGATCAAGGTCACTATCGCAAGGAACTGGAGCGACACATACATGATGTCCTTCTTGGCCTTGAAAGCCCTGGAAAGGATATTGAATGCCTTGATGTATCTGAATATACGCAGGATACGGGCGATTCTCAATGCCTTCAACGCCGCATACGGCACCTTGAAGAAGAACTGCAGATAGAACGGATATGTCGACAGAATATCTATCAAGCCATAGAACGAGAAACAATACCTGATCCTTCCCCAGAACCCTTTATACTTCTCGTCCAGCAGATCAGCACACCAGATACGGAGCGACACCTCTATCGTAAAGAATATCGTGGTAAAGTAGTCTATAAATGTCAGCCATCTGCCATACTTCTCCACAATTCCGTCATAGGTTGATAAAAACACCTCGACAGTAGACAAGACTATAAGACCAATAATCACATAGTCCACATAGTTCTGCCACTGCTTAGTGCGCAGATTATCATCAAATACACGGTTCAGACTCTCTCTGAAATTCTGTAATTTTGAACTCATAGGTTAAAGTCGTTTATCTGGTTATCGCCCACTCAGCTATTCCGCTCAGAGCATATTGCGTCACAAATTTGTCCAATAATTTCCTAATTGTCAAACATTTCCCGCATTTTGCATTAAGAGAAAAAATATTTCTCTATCAACCAGCATGCAACCTCCAGAACAATTGTAATCAGCAATAAAATTCCCAATATCCTTGCACCACGTGATTTTTTCTCCTGATACTTACTTGATGTAAATCGTCTGTCCGACGAGCCATCTTTTTTTGTAGGACCTTTAATCATAATAAACGCGATTACGATCAGAACGCCTAATATACAGCCCAACACCATCTGAATTTGATTAAATAGTTCCATAATTCTTATTATTTATATCCTACAATTTCAACGTCCGAGTCCGAACGCATTGAATAACCTATATCTCAACGAGTTACATGACTAAAGAATAACATCTTCCATTAAGGCATAAACCGGAAGAATGGTATCGGCATACCATTTTACGATGCAGCCATCCGCCTTGTCTATATTATGACAGACACTCCAGGCCCACTTGTTTTTATTCCTTTTGCCCTGGGTAAGTTCTGCCTGTCTAATAGGATGCGTATCAGGAGTTTCTAACATTGCTGACATGATCTTATCCCTAATCTCTTCTCCTCCATATGTCTCAATTGAGACATATGCCGAACATTCTCTTATGCTATAGGCTACAACCATTGCAACTTTGCCCTTGTTTGCAACAGATTGTATCATTGCATATGACTTACCTTTAGGAATGCTCATCTTTAATTTGACATGCTTGAGCACCTCCGCCTTAAGAGGCTCCCAAAGCTTGGTATCCCATGGATATTCAGAAGCCTTAAGTTTCTTAGGACTATCAAACGCCTTAAGATTAGTAACGGCAGACATTTCAAGCGTCGACTCTACAATCTCACCAAGCTGATCGTCATTGCCGATAATTTCTGAAATCTTATTCAATAAAGAAGACACATAAAAAGCCCTGTTACTTAAATAAGTCTCCTTCTGACACATCCTGAAGACAATCTTCTCCCAATCATCATCAAATTCGTCTGTCGAATTAAGACGCTCCACCTCTAATTCTGTCAAAGGACTAAGTTTCAGTTTTGAAGCGATCCTGTCATTCCAATTTTTGAAGTCCGGTTCTTCCGCCAACTGATTATATATATAGGGATAAGCGATCTGAATACATACCAAAGCGTAGTTGATGGTCTTATTCAGTTTGTCAACGACAGCTATTTCTGCAGCCTTCTGCTTCCTGTTGATAATCGAGATCAACGCCAAAGTATTAGTCAGACGCTTCAGTGAACGAGGGTTGGTTCCGACAGAAAGACGGGTTATCTCGGAGAGAGTCTCGGCCAGTTCCCCATCTGCCAGTTCTTCGCCGGTAAAGAACTCGATCTTACTAAGCGCATCAACCAGGAAGGTATCCACATTATATGATGCCACAGGCATAGAGAACGGCAGCTGGATGATTTTATCGAAGAAAGACCTGAATTCGCGTTCATTTTTATCAGTTAGTTCTCCGAATTTTGGCTTCAAGCCTTTGATTACGACGTCGTAGTCTATCGCAAGAATGAAAACGCAACGTTCCAGATCGAAAATATTCTTCAGGAGTTCAAGAATCTCTACTGCGACAGGAGGATCTATTCGGTCCAGGTCATCGATATAGAATGTAAATCCTTTCTTGGAAGGGTTATCGGCAAGAGCCTGATCGATAATATTGGCGATTTCCTCTTTAAGCTGAACTATATCTGACTGCGCACTATCATTACCGCCCATCAGTTCGTCAACCAATCCGCCATCTACTCCTACGGCACCAGCAGCTATCTTCGTGCCCATAGTCGCCATCTTCTTGAAGATTCCGCCTATCTTCTTTTTGCTTTCATTCCATTTCTGCTTATCAGGATTTATAGCGCCAAGCTGATTGATGATTCCTTCAAGAATACTCATAATCGCCTGACCGGGAGTCTTCATCAAGGAATACTGCCATGTGTTTATCCAAATAGGAAAATAAGGAGCATCTTCCTTATCACACAGATTATACCTCAAAAGGTTCATCAGCGATGTCTTGCCGCTGCCCCATTCTCCCTGAAGAGCTATGGTGATAGGGGTATCAGTCAACTGTACATACTCAATTAATGCATCCTGATATATCTGAATGCCGAACAGGTCATCCTGCGTATGCTTACGAGGAACATCAATAATACTTGACTTCATGCTAAATCTTACGAATTAAAGATCGCCGCCAATACAGCAGCCACAATAACTGTTATCATCAGATATGATCCAAAACCATATCCGAACTTCTTCTTGAAAATCTGCCAGCTGCTCAAACGCCAATAGTCCCGTGGAGCGACCACCATCTTGCCGCTGATGGAATAGGCGATAAAGAAAGCGATGGTACCAACTATACCTCCTATTCCATAGAGGACATCTTCCATAAAGAGGAAGATGTCCAGTCCTACCATAAAAGCGATTGCGACGACGAATGTTAAAAATGTCAATACTCGCATATTCTACTTATATATACCTTTTTTACAACCATTCTTCTCGCATTCTGCGTTCAGATTGATTGTGAGACTTCTAAAATATCGTTCCTCCACAAATCTGAGCGATTTCTGTAGGTCCAACCTTTTTACATCCAGCTTCTTTGGCCCACTGATTAGCAGCAGTAAGTGACATATTATTGAAATCTCCGAGGCGGAAGTAGTGTGCATGGCCAAGGTAGTTGCAAATTCCAATCTGGCAAGCTATTCCAAGTTCATCCCAAAAGAAGTTCTCAACTGTCTTGACCATTGAGCGGCCGTGGATGGAGAGCTCTTTATTTGAAATCTTCTTTCTTACCTCTGAAAGACGTTTATCGGTATTGATACCTTTCACATTTACACATTTTTCCCTATCAGCGTCAATGATGAAACAAAGAGTCAAGTACTCAAACTTCTTTGAAAATTCTTTTTGTAAGGTCTTAACTATCTTATTGCCATTAACAGTAATCTCACCACCTGCCTTAGCTGCTGGTTTATCTACTGGTTTCTTTGCTGCTGCCTTTGCTGCAGGTTTTGCTGCTGTCTTCTTCGCTGCAGGCTTAGCAGTCGTTGTTTTCTTCGCAGCTGGTTTTGCTGCTGTTGTCTTTTTAGCCATGGTTATTAGTTTATTAGTTAATAATTTCTACAGACGAGTTGACTAGTTATAGAAATAATCGACGATAATCTTGCCCAATCTATATAACAAGTACAAAACGACGATTGTCAGCGGTCCGGTAAGGAATGTCCATTTACCGATAAGAAAACACTGAACCACTATCAGTATTATTGAGAAGAGCCAAAAATACAGCCTCCTGTAATTCAACGACTTACCTTTAGTGTAATTATTTGAGTTGCGTACATTTCGAGATGTCTCAACAGAATCATTATCATCCACATCGGAGTCAAATGCATCTTCCAGTTTTTCAAAAAAATCACTCACGCTCATAAGTATTTCCTCCTATTTCTTAAGTCTTGCTAAAGAAGCCTTAGCATCTTCTATTTGTCGTTTATAGCTTTCGATGGCACGGTCATGACTGGCGGCAGCATCGATTTTACTCTTGCGCCAAGAAGCTTTTGATGAAGGTGAAGAGGCGCTTTTAATAAGGTTTGCATACCTCTCATTATCTTTCTTCTTCTGCTCCCTTCTATTTGCAATCTGTGCACGAAGATCAATTATCTTCTTCTTGTAATACTCTTTAGTCATAATTGCAACAGTTTAAATTATCCAGGCAGAGAAATGACCGCCTGGATAACTATACGATGCATCTGATTATCTACCGGCAGCAACGAGTGTAATTGAATTATCAGCAAGAGCTGAGTCATCAGCGTTAGCTACCTGAACTCCGATACCATACATTTCAGCAACCTTCTTCTCGAAGTTACCCACCTGCATGTTTCCCTTTACAACGAGGTCACCACCCTTGCAACCTTCAGCACGGATAGAAGCGAGCGTTGCATCATCATCGGCGAAACCACCTTTGCATGAAGCGCTCTTATAAACGCGAAGAGTTGAACCGAAGTTAGCCTTGAAGTTAGCCTTGAGGGTCTTTACCTTTGTACGACCGTTGAGTGTAAATTCTGCCATGATTTAAAAGTTTTAATGATTATGAATATGTATTAATTAAATGTCAGCTCGAGAAGCCTCACCGATAGTCATCTCGTTAGGAACGAGTTTTCCTTTTTTCTTTATCTGTACAGTTACTCCGAAATGAGTATCAAACATCTTTTCAGCCTCACCGACTTTCATACTGGCCTTAAGTTTAAAGCCATCTGCAGTTGTTGCAACTGTCTTAGTAGTCTTGTCATTAAGCTGCTTAAGAGTGAGAGCACCATCAGCAATCTGCTTTCCCTTGTAGAATACGAGTTCTACGCCGAATGCATTTTCAAATTCCGCTGAAATGGTCTTGAGTTTCTTCTGAGGGGCAACAGTGAATTCTGCCTTTGTGAAGTTGTCTTTGATTTTATCAAAAAGTCCCATTTTTGATTCCTGGCTTCCCCGTCCCATGGAAATTATAGGGTTATTAATGGAGAAAGCGTGGGACGGTTAGCATTATTTCAGCTGATAGGCCCTAGGAACTGCCTTGGTAATGAAATAAGCAACAGCCCACGCCAATACATTCCTTCCAGACAGAAGGGTATATGGGTGAGGAAGTCTGCCTATTCTCTTACCGTAATGAATTTCCTAGGTTCATCAGCGAGAATGAAGCTTTACACTTTCCGTGTCAACAATATGTGTTACAAAATTAGTATTTAATTTTTAAAACACAAATCCTCATCGCAGGCTATTGCTTGCTGAATTTTAATCTTGGTGCAAAGATAAACAAAAAGACAACCCAGATGGATTGTCTTTTCTTGTCTTTACTTCTTGTATGGACGATATGGTTTCAACTCGCGTATAAGCTTTTTATAAAAATCATATTCCTGTGGCGACAAGTCGGAGTTTTCTACTGACGGCATCGCTTCTATTACAACAACCATTTCGCCATACATCCTATTAAACTCCTTAGTATAATATGTATATACCAGAGTATTCAGTTCCCTGTCTGAGGTAACGTTAAGAAATCTATTTTTTAAACTGTTAAAATTTACCTTCGACAATTCCCTCCATGCAAACTCATTATAGACAGCCTCAGACATTCGCACACCAACATCCGAAAAAAGCGAATCCAACTGAAAATCAATGACTCTATAAACAGAATCACAGAACATCTGCACCCTGTCGTGCACCAACTTATATTCTCTCAAATCACGTATTTCCTGAGATGTGGTGCGGCCGAAATAAATCACTGCTGCAAGAGCTGCGGTAGCTGCCGTCAGGTATATCGGATAACTCCTGTGCGCTAACGCCTTCTGCAACTGCTGGACATTAGCGTAACGCCTCTCCCTATTGTCTGCGGTACATCTGCGTGTGATTCGGAAGGCCCTTCCTCTACCCAGGATTTCTCTGATTAAAATTCCCAAAGAATATATATCGCTTCTGGAGTCCGGCCTGTTTTGAGCGAGAAGTTCGGGCGAGGCATATTGCGGAGAACAACCAAGAGTCCTGTAAAGATACTGCGCATCATTGTCGGAAAGACCGAAATCGATCAGTTTGACCGTATTGTCCAACTTGGTTATGAGAATATTCTCTGGTTTCAAATCATTATGGACAACACCTTGCGCATGCAGATATGATACTGCAGAGAGAATCTGATCCACCACCCTCCTGCGCAGCTGCAGCGACGGTGACTCAGAAAGGAATTCGCGAAGAGTCCTGCCGTCGACATATTCCATGACAAGGCCTTCACCGACAGATGTATTTTCCTCATAAGTAAACACATTCACGACGTTAGGATGAGAGATACCAATCGAGATATCATACTCCCTTCTGATCAATGCCTTATATGTCTCTTCCTTAGCTACTTTTATGATAAAATACTTCCCGGACCGACTGATACGATATAGTCGGCTGAATGACCCGTCACTCAAAATGATTGGAGAATGATAACCGGACGATATCATCTCCGGAGTTTCCATAGGAATCAGCTGTGATGTTTGATTCATTTCTTGTCTTTTTCTGTCTTATCTGCAAATGATGTTGCAGCCTCAAAGATAATCATTATTTTTGTGCGCCATGAATATTAAATCAGACATACCACAGATAGCGCAGCTAAGGCTGCTGATCGAAAAGTCGATAGATTTTCCACTGAACACGCACGGAGATTTCGTGCGTCTTTCGGCTGGAATCGAGTTCACATTGAGAGAGCATATGTCTGAGAGCACCCTCGAGAGACTTTGGGGATATTCCACCAGACGATATGACACAGTTTCCATCAGGACACTTAATGTATTGTGCAGATTCATCAATTTCCGCAGTTGGGAACATTTCTGTGAATACATATCGGACGGACCATCAGACTCAGAACTTTTTACAGGCAACACCATCGACACTGCAGATCTTGAAGTCGGCGCACGGATAAAGATAGGATGGCAGCCCGACCGCATGTGCATTATAAGGTATCTTGGAGACAATCGTTTTATTGCGGAAGAAACCATCTATTCCACAATGCAGGCCGGAGACACATTCTCATGCCTGCAATTTCAGAAGGGACGAGAGCTGCACCTTGATGATTTCCGCAAAGCCGACCCTTCCGAAAAGTTCAGATACGTCGTCGGCATCAACAGCGGATTGACCACACTGGAAATAATCCATTAATACGACATCACCATCACAGATCCAGTCCCATGATATAATCGGTCTTGTAGAAACCGTTTCCAATCGGATAATCCTCCTCATGAATGACCTTCATGCCGATGTGGAGATAAAAATTCACGGCGCTGTTGAACTTATTGACATTGAGTTCGATTCTGGCATGACTCACGATTTCGCGGACGTGGCTGACCACAGTCTGGAACAGTTTCATGCCGACTCCCCTGCCCTGCATATCAGGCATCACATAGATCTTGTGTAGATGGAACACATCCTTTCCATCCTCGCCCTGACCCTCGTGCTGTACGGAAACATAACCGCAAGGAGACGAATCCTGGTCATATGCTATATAATAATGATGTCCTTCATCCAGCTGCTTACTGAGGTTAGGCAATGAATACATCATGTCCATCATATATTCCATCTGCTCCGGGGAGAGGATATCCTTATATGTATGGCGGAAGACCACCTGTGCCATATCATGAATGGTCTGAAGGTCGTTCTGCGTTGCTTTTATTATCTCTGTCATAGGTTCTCATCTATATTAGAGGATACTGTTTTATTGCCTTTGTACAGACATAATCGATCGGATAACGGGCCCTTGATGAAGCCGCTGCCCTTGCAATCTGCCTTGCCGTCATATCACCCTGATCGCATAGCCTCAGCAGATTATCCGTACAGACATGTTCCAGCAGCAGATGAAAGGCCTGACCGTGGTCGTGATGGCGCAGATGGCAGAGTTCATGAAGCAGGACATAATCCCTCAGAGGGTCCGGCAGGCGGACTATGTTTAGGTTGAGGTTTATATTGTTTCGGGTAGAACAGCTGCCCCAGTTGGTGGAATTATGCTTGATGGTTACCTTATTATATGTAAAGCCATACCGCGAGGCCAGTTCGAAAAGACGTGCAGGGAGCAAGATCTTTGCCTGGGAACGCATTTCAGCTATCTGACCGACATCCGCTTTGGGCACATCCTTATATCGTTCCTTCTGTTTTTGAACGGTCTGCACGACCCAATCACGCTTGAGCTTGAAGAAAGCCTCTGCTGCCGCATACGGAACCAGATACGGGACAGACACGCTCACACCCTTGATGGGATGCACACGCAGACTGATGCGACGGATACCTTTTCTTTTTCGGAATATGATATCTCCCAGTTGAGGATCGGAATAAACCTTTTCCATACTACATGATTTTGGAAATGGCATTTACATATGCCTCAACCGATGCAGTGACGATGTCAGTATTTGCAGAGAATCCATAATAGATATCCCCCTCATGCTCAATCTGGATATGAACCTTACCGACGTCATCGGTACCTCCAGTAATGGCTTGCACGAGATATTCCTCAAGCTTGATTTCCTTGCCGACAAGTTCACGGACGACCTTGAAAGCAGCATCAACAGGACCATTTCCAGACGACGTTCCTTCAAGTTCATTTCCATCTATCATCAGCTTCACTGTAGCAGACGGCTTGACATTCTTTCCGCACTCCACCTGCAGATATTTCAGACGCACCTTCTGAGCGAACTTATCCTTTGTAACACCTGCAATTATATACAGGTCGGCATCATTTATATCAGTCTTACAATCAGCAAGTTGCAAAAAACGGTCATAGGCCTGATCAAGAAGGACTTCGTCAAGGTGGATACCAAGTCTATTGAAATGGTGATTCAAAGCAGCACGGCCGCTCCTGGCAGTGAGTTCGATGGTGGAGTCCTTCACGCCAACCGCATCCGGGCTTATGATTTCATAGCTCTTGCGGTTCTTCAGCACCCCGTCCTGATGGATACCCGAGGAATGGGAGAATGCATTACGACCGACCACTGCCTTGTTTGGCTGCACCGGCATATGCATGAGTGTGGAAACCGCATGAGAGACCTTATGGAAATGAGTGGATTCAATCTCAGTATAGACCTTGATGTCATCCCTACTTCGCAGAGCCATGACTACCTCTTCAAGAGCGGTGTTTCCGGCCCTCTCGCCTACTCCGTTCATGGTAACTTCAACCTGACGGGCACCGGCCGCAACTCCTGCGAGAGTGTTTGCCGTAGCAAGTCCAAGGTCATTGTGACAGTGGGTGGAGATGATCGCCTTGTCTATATTCGGAACATTATTTATCAGATACCTGATCTTGGCGCCATATTCATCCGGAAGGCAGAATCCTGTAGTATCCGGTATGTTCACCACTGTCGCGCCTGCGTTGACGACAGCCTCTATTACTCGCGCAAGATATTCATTATCAGTACGTCCCGCATCTTCAGCGTAAAATTCGACATCATCCGTATAACGGCGAGCATACTTCACGGCCTTGACAGCACGCTCCAGAATCTCTTCACGCGTGGAGTTGAATTTATACCTGATATGATAGTCGGAAGTTCCGATACCAGTATGGATACGCATGGCGGAGGCATTCCTTAGTGCATCTGCAGCGACATCTATATCACTCTCCACCGCCCTGGTCAAGGCGCACAGTCTGGAATTCTTAATAAGTTTGGAAATTTCTTCAATAGATCTGAAATCGCCGGGACTGGAAACGGGAAAGCCACACTCGATGACATCAACCTTCATCGCTTCCAGCATAAGAGCCAGCTGGACCTTTTCCTTGACATCCAGCTGACACCCCGGAGCCTGTTCTCCATCGCGAAGCGTCGTATCAAATATGTATAGCTTTTGTTTCATCGGGCCAAAAATAGAAAGAATTTTTTGTATGATGAAAAACAAAGAATAATTTGAGAATATTTTTATGCAAAAGGTTGGATTGTCGGAAATTATGGCTATCTTTGCGCCCGCTAATCCGGAAGGAGAAGCATGAATTAATTTATTAACCTCTAATTTTTTCAAAAGATGGCTGAATATTTGGCACCAGAGAAAAAACAGGAGCTTTTCGAGAAGTACGGAAAGTCTAATACTGACACCGGTTCTCCAGAGAGCCAGGTAGCTTTATTTTCCTACCGTATCGCTCACCTTACTGAGCACCTCAAGAGCAACAAGCACGACTATGTAACTCGTCGTTCACTCTTGAAGCTTGTAGGTAAGAGACGTCGTGTCCTTGATTATCTCAAGG
>JAEIGA010010978.1_pt1 | contig 13742 bp, 9 predicted proteins | sample 9270691 | NCBI WGS metagenome assembly JAEIGA01 (sample SAMN17057246, study PRJNA624740) | gut metagenome | biome: biome; isolation source: fecal sample | host: Bos grunniens | place: China: Xizang | collected 2019 | reverse complement strand
GCCTTTGTCTGGTTATAGTCGCAAGGGTTGATCACTACCATGCCAGGGAGTGCGCGCATAAGGGCGATATCCTCCATTGTCTGGTGTGTTGCGCCATCCTCTCCGAGTGTAATGCCGGCGTGAGATGATGCGATCTTGACATTTGTGTGGCCGTAAGCAACTTCCTGACGGATCTGGTCATAAACTCGTCCTGTCACGAATTCAGCGAATGAGCCTACAAAAGGCACCTTTCCTGTGATTGCAAGGCCAGCTGCAGTTCCAATCATATTTGCCTCTGCAATACCGCACTGGATGAATCTTTCTGGGAATTCCTTTGCGAAAGCATCCATCTTTACAGATCCGACAAGGTCTGCTGTGAGTGCTACGATGTCAGGATTCTTTCGTCCTGCTTCAAGAAGGCCTGCTCCAAATCCGCTTCTGGTGTCTTTCTTACCTGTGTCTGTATATTTTTTCATGATTGTTCAGATTTGATTGTTAAAAGTCTCCGAGTGTCTCTTCAAGCTGAGCAAGTGCCCTGTCTCGCTGTTCTGGCGAAGTTGCCTTGCCGTGCCATTCGTTGGTTCCAGCCATGAAGTCAACTCCATGACCCATATCGCTCTTGAAAAGAATAACTACCGGCTTGCCATTACCGCATGCTTCACCTGCTTTTGCATACGCATCAAGGATTTCTGCAAAGTCATGTCCGTCAGCAGTGATGACATGCCAGCCGAAGGCTTCCCATTTTGCTCCAAGGTCTCCCAGACCACCGACATTGTCCACATGGCCATCTATCTGCTGGCCGTTCCAGTCCACCATTCCGATAAGATTGTCGATCTTATGATTTGCAGCGAACATCGCTGCTTCCCATACCTGTCCTTCCTCACACTCTCCGTCACCCAGCATTACGTATACTTTTTCAGCTTCCTTGTCCATCTTCTTGCCGAGGGCGATACCAGCTGCAGCAGAAAGTCCCTGTCCGAGGGAGCCTGAAGCCTGGAATATACCTGGAAGACCTGTCTCCACGCAAGGGTGACCCTGGAGTCTTGTGCCGAAGATACGGAATGTATTGAGTTCTGAAGTCGGGAAATAGCCTGCTCTTGACAATATTGAATAATATACCGGAGTAAGGTGGCCTGCAGAAAGGATGAATACGTCCTGTCCCTTACCGTTTCTTGTCCATGTCTCAGGGTTATGCTTCATAACACTGAAGTATAGTGCAGTAAGGAAGTCTGCGCTACTCATGGAACCGCCCGGATGACCTGATTTGGCGTTAGTTACCATTCTGATGATATCTCGTCTTACTTGAGTCGAGATGCTCTTAAGCTCTTGAATGTCTTTCATTGTTTTATAGGATTTTCAGAATTTCACAAAAGTACAAAAAAATGCGTTATCTTTGCAAAGATTTCACGATTGATAAGATGAAGAATACAAGAAACTTTTGCATCATTGCGCATATCGATCACGGAAAGAGTACTTTGGCAGATAGAATGCTTGAAGTGACCAATACGCTTAATGCCCGTGATATGGAGAACCAGGTCCTCGACTCCATGGACCTTGAGAAGGAGAAAGGCATTACCATCAAGAGCCATGCGATCCAGATGGATTATATGTACAAGGGTGAGCAGTATACACTTAACCTGATTGATACTCCGGGTCATGTGGACTTTTCTTACGAGGTTTCAAGAGCCATCGCCTCATGCGAGGGAGCTCTTCTCGTCGTAGATGCTACCCAGGGTATCCAGGCACAGACCATCTCGAACCTTTATCTTGCCATAGAGCATGATCTCGAGATCATCCCTGTCCTCAATAAGATTGATGTGGAATCTGCCATGATTGACGTCGTGACAGATCAGGTCGTTGACCTCATCGGCTGTAAGCCAGAGGATATTCTCCTCGCTTCCGGAAAGACAGGAGCAGGCGTCCCTGAGGTACTCGATGCCATCGTGGAACGTATTCCTGCGCCAAGCGGTGATCCGGATGCTCCGCTTCAGGCACTTATCTTCGACTCTGTATTCAATTCATTCAGAGGTATCATCGCATATTTCAAGGTTCTCAACGGATCGATCAAGCCGGGCGACAAGGTCAAGTTCGTCAGCACAGGCAAGGAATATCAGGCAGATGAGATCGGTGTGCTTAAAATGAAGATGCATCCGAAGAAAGAGATTCCGTGCGGCAGTGTAGGATATATCATTTCCGGAATCAAGTCCGCTGTCGAGGTCAAGGTAGGTGATACCATTACACATGTCGACAGGCCGTGCGCCGAGGCTATCGAAGGATTCGAAGAGGTAAAACCTATGGTCTTTGCCGGTATGTATCCTGTTGAGACTGACCAGTATGAGGAGCTCCGCGCATCTCTGGAAAAATTCCAGCTCAATGATGCTTCCCTCGTTTTTGAGCCGGAGTCGTCGCTTGCCCTCGGATTCGGATTCCGTTGTGGTTTCCTTGGTCTTCTCCATCTTGAAATTGTGCAGGAGAGACTTTTCCGTGAGTTCAATATGGATGTCATTACGACAGTTCCGAACGTATCTTACAAAGTATATACAACTCAAGGAGAGTGTCTGGACGTGCATAATCCATCAGGCCTTCCTGCAGCAACTTTGATTGACAGGATCGAAGAGCCTTACATCAGGGCCCAGGTCATTTCAAAGTCGGATTTCTTCGGACCTATCATGAAGCTGTGCCTTGACAAGAGAGGTATATTGATAAATCAGCATTACATGACATCCGACAGAGTCGAGCTGACATATGAGATGCCTCTTTCTGAAATTGTATTTGACTTTTATGACAAGCTCAAGTCTATATCAAAGGGATATGCTTCTTTCGATTATCATGTGATAGGATTCAAGGAGGCAAAGTTGGTGAAGCTTGACATTCTCCTTAACGGTGATCCTGCCGATGCCCTTTCTACATTGATCCATGCGGATCATGCCTATGACTTCGGACGCAAGATGTGCGAGAAACTCAAGGAACTCATCCCTCGTCAGCAGTTCGATATCGCGATCCAGGCTGCCGTCGGAGCCAAGATCATTGCCCGTGAGACTGTAAAGGCGGTAAGAAAGGATGTGACTGCAAAGTGTTATGGTGGTGACATCAGCCGTAAGAGAAAGCTTCTCGAGAAGCAGAAGCAAGGAAAGAAGAGGATGCGACAGATTGGAACAGTCGAGGTTCCGCAGAGTGCGTTCATGGCAGTTCTCAAGCTTGATTAAGAAAACAAAAAAGGGAAACCATCACGGCTTCCCTTTTTTATGTCTTTCATGCGAGTCCTATGGAATTGCACACATTTTCAGAAATGTCGGACTCGTCGAAAGAGACGAATAAGATTCTTAACCGATGCAAATGTACCTTGTTTGCCGGTGTCCGTGGTTGTCAGATTTGTTGTTTTATTTGTTGTTTTATGCGTTGTAGGCGCTTTATTTGATGTTTATGGCTTTAAAGGATCAGATGGAATTCCCCTCAGAAAATAAGAAGGTGTTGCTTCATACATGTTGTGCACCATGCTCGTCAGCCATTATCGAGTATCTGATGGCAAATGGTATCGAGCCGGTCATCTATTACTGTAATCCGAATATCCATCCCTATGAGGAGTACCTTATCAGGAAGGAAGAGTGTACAAGATATGCTGAGGCTTTGGGATTGGAAATTGTGGATGCGGACTATGATCATAAGCAGTGGCTTGAAGCTGTGCGCGGTCTGGAAAACGAGCCGGAGAGGGGCGGAAGATGCATGGAATGTTTTCGACTTCGTCTGCTCATGACTGCGAGGTATGCGCAGGGACGCGGAATAGATGTCATCACCACGACCTTGGCTTCGTCAAGGTGGAAGTCTCTTGAACAGATAGATGCTGCAGGACAATGGGCCTGTGAGATGGCGTCAGCTGAAAATGACGGGTTGCTCCCTGTTCTGTGGTGGGGCAGAAACTGGCGCAAGGGAGGTCTTCAGGAGAGAAGAAATCAGATAATAAAGGAGTACGGATTCTACAATCAGCTGTGGTGCGGTTGTGAATTCAGTAGAAAAAATGTTGATTAATATTAGGAATTAAGTATCTTTGAGAGATTTTAAATAATACATTAAAACAATAATCACTTATGAAAAAAATCTTGTTTGTAATTATTGGTCTTGCCGCTGCATTGACAATGTCTGCAAAGAAGTATGAGTCGCAGAGACCTGCTGAGAAGGATCGACTCTTTACATCGGAAGTCATAGAGCTTAAAATTATTGAGATTACTAATAAGCTTACTAATCCAAAGCTTGCGTGGATGTTCGCGAACTGCTTCCCTAACACATTGGATACTACAGTTCATCATGACCCTGATGCAAACGGCGGTCTTGGAGATACATTCGTATATACTGGAGACATCGAGGCTATGTGGCTCAGAGATTCTGCAGCTCAGGTATGGCCGTATGTTCCTTATACTGTGTATGATGAGAGCCTTCGCAAGATGGTAGCAGGTACGATCCTCCGTCAGTTCCAGTGCATCAACATCGACCCATATGCAAACGCATTCAATATCGACAGGAGAGGCAGCTACTGGGCTACTACTGACAGGACAAATGTAAAGCAGGACCCGAGAGTGCACGAGCGTAAGTGGGAGATTGACTCGCACTGCTATCCTATCCGTCTTGCCTACAAGTACTGGAAGGTTACCGGTGATGAAAAGGTGTTTGGAAAGGATTGGCTCAGAGCTATCGAGAACGTTCTCAAGACCTTCAAGGAGCAGCAGCGCAAGAAGGATATGGGCCCTTATTTCTTCGAGAGACTCGAGGACCTCAAGCAGACAGATACTAAGATGAACAGCGGTTGGGGTAGCCCTGTAAAAGCGTGTGGCCTTATTGTATCTTCATTCCGTCCTTCGGATGACGCTACAACATTCGATTTCCTCATTCCGTCAAATATCTTCGCAGTTCAGTCACTCAGACAGGCTGCAGAGATCCTTACCGTAGTGAACAACGAGAAAGGACTTGCACGCGAGTGTACAAAGCTTGCTGATGAGGTTGAGAAGGCTGTAAAGAAGCATGCTGTCGTGAAGCATCCTAAGTTCGGAAAGATCTATGCATATGAGGTTGACGGATTCGGAAGCTACTATATGATGGATGATTCAAATGTACCTAGCCTTGCATCTCTCGGATATCTTGGCTCAGTTCCTCTTAATGACAAGATCTACCAGAATACACGCGACTTCGTATACAGCGAGTGGAACCCATATTTCTTCAAGGGTAAGGCCGGAGAAGGCGTAGGTGGTCCTCATTGCGGTTTTGACATGGTATGGCCTATGACAATCATCATGCGTGCATTCACATCGCAGGACGATAAGGAGATCAAAGAGTGCGTGAAGATGCTCATGGATACAGATGCGGGAACAGGATTCATGCATGAATCATTCCACAAGGACGATGCTGACAAGTTTACCCGTTCATGGTTTGCATGGCAGAACTCACTTTTCGGTGAACTTATCATCTATCTCATTGAGAATGATAAACTTGATCTTTTGAATTCGATCAACTAACATCTGATACATAAAGAATAAGGCTGGCCTGTAAGTCGCAACGACTTTGAGGTCAGCCTTATTTGTTTCTGTCAAAGATATCCTGCTGTCTGTCAAATAGCTCCTATCAGAGCAGATATTTCTGCTGCGGATCCTTGTGCTGCAATAGTCATCTTTTTATGCATCTGCTCGTTTTCGCGGTCCAGAATCTTTCGCACATCGTTGAGGTATGCCGGTTCTCCGTCTGTACGGTAAAGCTCTATCAAGCCTCTGATCAGGTCAACTTGAGGGAAAGCCTCTCCTGATTCCTCTGAAAAAAATCTCTCGTGGCAGGCTTTTGCAGTCATTTGAGCATCATTTATATATCCCTCTCTTTCGGTTATGCGGAACAGAATGGCTCCGGCTTCAATCATATGGCCCGAGTTAGCAGCAGTCTTGACAATATCTTTCTCACCCTTGAGGAACATCTTGTTCATATACAGAGCATCTTCCTGATCCATAAGCATTTCCTTTGTCCAGATATAGAGGCCCTTTGCCATGTCAAGGTAATCCTGATTCTCCGTGGCCAGGTACAGCTTTGCAGCGAAAACAGCTGCAGAGGCGTTTGACAATGCATCCTTGGATACTTTCCTCTGCTCGGAGTGATAGAGCCCTCCATCAAGTTTGAGGTCAAGTCCGCTTTCTATGAATTTCCATATCATCTCCGCCTTCTGAATATACTCCTTGTTACCAGTGACTATATAAAGGTCTGCCATGTCGCTTCCAATCGCGATATTGTCGTCGTAGTATCTCTCTGAAGATGAGGCATTTGTGTTGCTTGACGCATACGCATGAGGAGCCCGCTTCTTGTCGAGATATCTTTCCAGTAGAGGCATATACCTGCTTCTGAAGGCGCTCTCGAATGACGGATCCGCCTTGACTATGGCTGCAGCGGCAGAGAATACAGTCGCATACTGTTGAAGGCTGGCATATGGGAGATTGCTGTCGTCAGTCGCTGAATTGACACTACGCAAAGCTACCTTTATGTGCTTGTTCATTGCTGCAGCTTCGGTCTTTATTGTCACGGTTGACTTCCTTAATCCTTTACCGCTGACATCGACAGTTATAGTGCCTGGCGTCTTGCTGCTCTGTATAAGTATTGTCAACTGGCCGTTGAACAGGTGCATCTGCGGCTTATGAAAAGGTTCCTGACATGCTGGATCGCCGTTTGCCATTGCTTTGAATGATCCGGTTCCGCTCACCTTTACATTTATGAGTCTTTTATCAGTCGGAACTGGATAGCCGTTCTCGTCAATTACGCTTACGTTGATGAAGCATAGGTCTTCGCCGTCAGCATCCAAGATATTCCTGTCAGGTGTCAGTCGTATTGACGTCGCCTTTCCGGCAGTACGTACAATTCTGGTCATGGCCTTGGTGCCGTTTTCGTCATATGAGATGACCTTAAGTTCGCCGGGTTGATATACGACGTCGTCCCACAACAGGCAGAATCTTTCCATTGCTGTACTCTCGTGTTCGGGAGTTATACCGGATGGCATGGCTTTGCTACGTTTACCCTGCGATTTCCCGTTCACGAACAGCTCCGCAGACGGATACGATGTATATACATGTACAGGTATCTTCTGGCCCTCACGTCCTTTCCAGTCCCAATGCGGAAATATATACAATGTAGGTTTGTCTTCATTCCATACGCTTCTGTACAGGTGGAATATGTCCTTTGGAATATACGCGTTATCGACAATACTGTATTGAGCCGGATTTTTGAGTTGATCAAATCCGCTCCAGACAAACTGTCCCACGCACCACGAATAGTCCTCGTCGGCTGCAAGGCTATTATATACTAAGTTGGAAGTCTCTGCTGGCACTGTTTCAGTGCTGAGGATAAGTCCCTGAGGAAGAAGCGCATAAGCCTGAGGATATCTGTCTGTCATATGGTTCAGTCCCACAATGTCCAACTGGCTTGCGAGTCCGTTATCCAGCACGTTATCCAGCTGGTCAACCGCGCATGTTACTGGACGGGTAGAGTCTTCGCGAAGACCTGTTTCCTGCAGTTCGTCCTCATTACCGATGCACCACATTACTATGGATGCATTGTTCCTGAAGTGATTTGAATACCCGGCAATGACCATGAGCCCCATTTCGTCACAAAGTTCAATGAGTTCTTTCGCCGGCGTGTTGTGTGATGCACGGATGGCATCGCATCCCATATCCTTGAGTATGGCAAGCTGACGTCGTATTGCAGACTTGTTTGCAGCTGCACCGAGTGGTCCGAAGTCGTTGTGCATGCAGACACCCTGGAATTTTCTCATCTTTCCATTGAGGAAGAATCCCTTCCCAGGACGTATTTCGATGTTTCTTATTCCAAATCTTGTTGTTGCTTTGTCGAGCAGAATCTTTCCCTCTGTAAGACTGAATGCCGGTTTTTCTCCGCTGTTGTCCGTGTTAATCACCGCACCAGCATATATCTCTGTATCAGCACGATATAGTGCAGGGCTTTCTGGAGACCAAAGCTCAGGGTTATCAACAGTAATCTGCTGCTCCACTTCTCCTCGGAAAAGTTTTCTTGTGTCTGCCTTGCGTACGATCACGTTTCCATTCGCATCCTTGATAGAGGTCTTTACGGTCACAGGTGTTCCATCCTGCATGCCTTCCACGCGTGTGCGTATTGTCACGCATGCATATTCCTCACTTACGTAAGGAGTGGTGATATACGTTCCCCATATAGGGATATGAACCTTGGGGAGAGTTATGTGACGGACCTTTCTGTAAAGTCCGGCTCCCGAGTGTTGAGGCCTGCGTTCCAGGAGTACCGCGATGTCGTTGCTGCCGTTCTTGAGGTAATCAGTTATATCGCACCAGAATGAGTTGTAGTCATGTGGCCAGGAGTATACTTCGCGGCTGTTCACATAAACCTTTGCATTACTCATAGCCCCGTCAAAGTATAGTATGTGTCTGCGGCCATCCAAAGTGCCCGGGCCTATTTCAAGTGCGTGTCGATATACGGCTTTATCATGAATACTTTTGCTCTTATCGGACTGGCTGTAAATCGCCCAATCGTGCGGTACGGTCACATTCTGCCAACCCTCGCTTGTCCAGTAGCTGTGGTCTTGGCGGAATTTCCAGTCGGTAAGTATCTTTTCGCTTCTGATGTCCTGGGCATATGACGATATGGCCAGAATCAGGGCGATTGCTGCTGTGATGATTCTTCGTAAGTTCATTATAGGAACAATATGTTTTCTGATGGTGATTTGACTTCGACTATGCAGTTATCCTTCACGCTTGCCGGAATCTCCGCCTTGTTGTAAACGTTCTTTTCTGCGAAGTCGTTCTGTGATGTCCATGTCATTGATTCTGAACCCATTTCGACTTCGTACGAACATGCCCAGTCATTTCCGTCGTTATATTTTCCTGAAATCACATTTTCCTCGACACCCCATTTGCCGCGATAGAGGCGGTATGCGCCGTCCCCGATCTTCTGATAGAGTTCGAATGCACCGTCTTTCGTGAAGCTTACATATATGTCCGCGAGGGCCTGACTGTTGCTGGTATGCCACTCTCCGCATATCTTTTCCGAGAGTGTCGGCTCTGCCGGTACGATCGGCTCGGGGCCAGGTCCGGGTTGCTCGCCATTATTTCCTGTGTTGCTGTTTCCGCCACAGCTCATCAACATGGCTGCTGCCAGTATTGTGTATAGTATCTTTTTCATAATCAGTGATTTAAAACCATCCTCCGTTCTTTGATGCAAACGGTCTTGATACAATGGAAATCTCGCGGGAAAAGTCGAGGCCGCTGATTCCGTCTTCTCGAGACCCATCCTTGCCTACGCTTGATGAAAGCTTGATTCTGCCTGATCCCACCCTGGTGCAGGTCAGCTCGAGCATCGTGCCGTTTATTACCGGTTCGGCCTCGATTCCAAGCGATGCCTTGCTCTCCGCATCCACCGTAACTTCGAATGTGAAATTGCCTGCTGTGCCTCCGAGATGACTGCTCAAGTCTATAGTTGTTTTCCTGCCTGGCGTGGTGACGACAGATGGTATGCCTTCAATGCTGTTGAGGAATCTCCATGCGTCGACTGCTCCTGTTCCCATCTTTCCTTTGAATGATGAAAGCTCGAACGTTCCGTCAGCATATGCCTTGGAACCAGAGTTGAGGAACTGGTCTATGTCATTTACTGATGTGAGAAGCATTGATATAAATTCCTCTCTTGTGAATTTCTTGCCCAACTGAAGTGCGTATGACATTCCCAGGGCAACGACTCCTGACACATGAGGGCAGGCCATCGAGGTTCCGTATTTGTAAACATAGCCACCGCCGCCGCCGCTGGTTACTCCTGTTGAAAGTACCATGCATGGTGCTTCGTTGCTAAGTGTCGGTGCGAGCCATGGGTCTCCGCCCGGAGCAGCGATGTCGCATCCCGGACCGTGGTTGCTGTAACCTCCCGGCAGGAAGTCAGGGCCGAATGCTGTCACGGAAATACAGAACGGAAGGGCTCCCGGGTAAGATGAGTATGGAGCTCCGTCATTTCCGGCTGCAAATACGGCAATGTTCGATCCTACAGCTGCACAATTGCTGTTCGCTGGGTCTGTAAAGTATTGAAGAGCAGCATATTCCAAAGGTGCAGGATTGCTTTTGTTTTCGATGCCATCGATATATTCCTTGTCAGAAAGGATTGCTCCTCCTACCGAACCATATGAACACTGCGCGATGCTTGCGCCGTTGTCTGCAGCGTATATGAATGCCTCTGCAACAACCCTGTCAGCAGATTTTGCGCCTTCCTCGAAGATCTGGCATGACATGATTCGTACTCCGTCACCGTTGCCGCTGCCGCCGGCTATCGAGCTGACGCCCTTGCCGTTATTGTTTGTCGCAGCAATAGTGCCGGCAACGTGAGTACCGTGGTCGTGGCCGTATGATGCGCTAGGGCGGCTCTTTCCTTCGGCGAAGTTGTATCCGTTGGTGTCATCGGCATAGCCGTTTCCGTCGTCATCATTTCCGCTTGTCCCGCTCTTCTCCTTCTGGTTTACCCAGAGGGCATTGACAAGGTCTTCGTGAGTGACTCTCACGCCCTCGTCGAGTACCGCGACTACTACATCAGGGATTCCCGCGCACAGTCTCCATGCGTCCTTGACACCGACATCGGCACCTTCTACTGCAGTGGATGCTATGGCCTTGTTTCCTGTATTGATGAGGTTCCACTGGTCGGCCAGCATCGGATCGTCAAAAGGAAGGGCATTGTCTGCTTTGGTAATGGCAAGAGATTGATGGTCAAATGTTTTACCTGAGTGCACCGGCTTGATGACCGAGTTGTACTGCACGGCTTTCACTGCCTTTTCTGCAGCCACTTTCTCTGCTATGACCTGAGGCTTGATGCTCTTGTCAAAGCTTATTTCATACCATTGGTCCAGCCCGTATTTTCTTGCTATCTCCTTGTTTTTCGGAGGAACCGGCAGAGCCGGCCTGATGCCGGATATTCCGTAGCCGGCGAAGATGTCTGCACCGTTTTCGATATCTGCCAGAGTCTCATCTGAAAGACGTATCAGCAGGCAACCTGGCTCGATTTCTCCGCTTGTGTCTCCGGCAAGCTTGGCCATGAGTGTGCTGCTTGCTTCAGTGAGCGGACCTTTAGTTTCGTCGATATGCTCCTTTACGCAGGATGTCATGACGGCGGAAGAAGCCATCAGAGCCGCAAAGAGTTTTGCTATTGTCGGGTGTAGGATGCTTTTCATGCGCATTTTAATATAATGTTAACCTACAAATATAGAGATTTTATTGATTTGATTGCCTACTTAATGCTAAGTGGATCCCAAGCGTGTGATTTTTTTGCATAAGAGAATGTGATTTTGTATCTTTGAGGGAATAATTGTATTAAATCAAAACACATAATTACCAATGAAAAGTTTATTGTTTTTAGGAAATATCGGCGCAGGTGAAATCATTATCGTTGCGTTGGTCGTGCTCCTTCTTTTTGGAGGAAAGAAGATTCCGGAGCTCATGAAGGGTATTGGAAAAGGCGTGAAGAGCTTCAAGGATGGTCTCAAGGAAGTTGAGAAGGATATTGATCTCGATGAGACAGACAAGAAATAAGTATTCGTAACTAACAACTAATAACTGAATTTTATCATGGGAAAGGAAATTTCAAGGAGATCGTTCCTCAAGACAGGAACGGCTGCTGCTGTAGGTCTATCGGTCGCACCTGATATGCTCGCGAAGAAAAAGAAGAAGGATGTGCCCCCTGCACCGCTTGACAGAAAGCTCAAGATTCTTGCCGTAGGTATCGGAGGTAAGGGTTCAAGCGACCTTCGCGACGTGGAGACTGAGGAGATCATCGGTTTGTGCGATGTTGACTGGAAATACGCGGCTCCAGTTTTCGAGCGTTATCCTAACGCAAAGAGATATAATGATTATAGAGTGATGTTTGCAGAGCTTCTCGATGAGGCTGACGCTGTATTGGTCGCAACTGCTGACCATACTCATGCAATCATCGCTGCTGAGGCTATTGCTGCCGGCAAGCACGTATATGTTCAGAAGCCGTTGACTCATACTGTTTACGAGTCACGTCTCCTTACAAAGCTTGCAAAGAAGCATCAGGTGGCTACCCAGATGGGTAATCAGGGTTCATCAGGAGAGGGTACAAGACTTGCCTGCGAGTGGATCTGGAACGGTGAAATCGGTGAGGTGACAAAGGTTGAGGCTTTCACTGACCGTCCTATCTGGCCACAGGGTCTTGAGCGTCCTAAAGAGGAAGTTCCTGTTCCAAGCACACTGAACTGGGAAGCTTTCATCGGTCCTGCTCCAATGCGTCCTTATAACCCTATCTACACTCCTTGGAACTTCCGCGGATGGTGGGATTTCGGTACAGGTGCTCTCGGTGACATGGCTTGCCATATCCTCCATACTGTACATAAGGGACTTAAGCTCAAATATCCTATAAAGGTACAGGGTTCTTCGACTCTCCTTCTTAACGAGTCTTGCCCTAATGCCCAGATGGTGAAGTATGTTTTCCCTGCACGTGACAATATGCCGAAGGTGGCAATGCCTGAGGTAGAGGTTACTTGGTACGACGGTGGTCTCAAGCCAAATCGTCCGGAGGGTCTTCCAGCAGGTGTTGACCTGAATATCGACGGTGGTGCGGCTATCTTCTACGGTACAAAGGATACAATGATCGTAGGTTGCTATGGAAACAGACCTTACCTCCTTTCAGGTAGAGTTCCTGATGCTCCGAAGGTTCTCAGAAGAGTTGATCATCATGCTCAGGACTGGGTACGTGCATGTAAGGAGCACCCTTCTGTACGTGTACCTTCTGCGTCTGACTTCTCGGAGGCAGGTCCATTCAATGAGATGGTTGTAATGGGTGTCGTTGCTGTAAGACTTCAGGGACTTAACATGGAGCTCGAGTGGGATGGCGAGAAGATGGAATTCACAAACATTCCAGCTGACGCTACCGTACAGTCAGTTATCCATGACGGCTTCACAATCCATGAGGGTCACCCTACATTCAACAAGGATTGGACTGAGCCTGTAAATGCACGTGAGTTCGCTAAGGAACTTATCAAGCATACATATCAGAACGGCTATGAGCTTCCAGCTATGCCAGAGGAATAATTAATCTAAAAACTGTAATATAACAATGAAGAAATCATTTATTTATGCAGCCGCAGCTTTTGCTCTTATCGCTTGCGGCGGTCCTAAGACTCAGGAACTTGTAATCGGTGATGTTACCTGGACAGGTGAAGAAACTGAGGTGGCAGCGAATCCTACAACTCCAAACTGCCCTCCTTATACTGTGGTTAACAGACCTCAGGTAAATATCGAGGATTTTCCTATGGATGCTGACGGTTACTATGTGATTTTCAATGGTAACGAGAAGATGCAGGGCTGGAGAGGTTACGGTAAGGACCATATCCCTGCAAGATGGTCGGTAGAGGACGGTGCGATCAAGTTCGCAGGTTCAGGCGGCGGTGAGGCACAGACCGGTGAAGGCGGTGACCTTATCTTCGCTCACAAGTTCCAGAACTTCGTGTTCGAGATGGAGTGGAAGGTTTCAGAGGGTGGTAACTCAGGTATCTTCTACCTCGCACAGGAGGTCAAGAACGAGAAGGGTGAGTACGAGCCTATCTTCGTATCTGCTCCTGAGTGCCAGGTTCTTGATAACCAGAATCATCCTGATGCAATGCTCGGTAAGAAGCTTGGTATCCGTCAGGCATCATCACTCTATGACATGATCGTTGCAGAGCCTCAGAATGCAAATCCTGCAGGTGAGTGGAACAAGATCAGAATCATGGT
>JAEIGA010010977.1_pt1 | contig 13742 bp, 18 predicted proteins | sample 9270691 | NCBI WGS metagenome assembly JAEIGA01 (sample SAMN17057246, study PRJNA624740) | gut metagenome | biome: biome; isolation source: fecal sample | host: Bos grunniens | place: China: Xizang | collected 2019 | reverse complement strand
CAAAAAAAAGAAAGGTGTAGTAAAATATGGACAAAGAACATTTTGACGAATCTAAAGTTAAACGTGATAAAATGGGGCGTTTTGCTGAAATGTCATCAAAAGAAATATCAGATACAATAAAACAAGAAATTGGTGGGCATAGATATATAGAAGCAGTAAACGATAGAGTGCCTTTTAACTCTTTAACGTCAAATCAATGGAGACTTTGGCATCAAGAGCAAACACAAAGAGAGAAATCTTACTTGTTAGAAAAGTATCAAGAAAGAAGATTTGTTAATGTTGATGGTATTTTTATACTTACCACAGGAACATTTTCAAAGCCAAAAGTTGAAGCAATTTATAAGTTTTATAGCAGTTTAGGACAAGAGTTTAAGAAAATATTGGAGAGTAGATATGGAAACAATTAGAGAAGCAATGATTAGTCTTATTGATAGAGCAAAAGAGAAACAATATTCAAAAGATAGTGTGGAAATTATAGGAGCTATTGTTTGTTCCGAAAAAGCTGTTGAATTAGGGTATCCGCCACTTGAAGGATTAAGTCTTGCATTAGAATATGTAGAAAAATATAATGACGAAAAAGACTGTATCAACGCTCTAATAGAAATAATTAAATAAACTAAATAATCAAAATACTAAAAGACTATTGCGAACTACCACAAGGCAAGCGCAACGGTCTTTTTTTATACCCCGAAATCGCTCGCACAGGGGCAAGTGCAAACAAAGTTTTTAGCGTATGTCGGCAAAAACTCACAGAGTAAGTAGCTTACTATCAACGATATAAATAGAGTTTGAAGAGCAAAAACAACGATATATCGAAAAAATTAAAAGGAGAAACAAACAAAAATGGCACTTTTCAACAAGAAATTATCGCTTGATGAAATCTTGAAAGCTATTGAAGGTCTTTCTGAAGAAGAAAAAGCCAAAGTAAAAGCAAAAATGGACGAAGGCGCACCAGTTGAAGAAACACCCGAAGTAGAAAATGTAGAAGAACAAGCAGATAACACAGCAGAAGGCGAGAGCGAATTGCCTAAAGAACCAGGAGAAGAAGTTGGAGAAGCACCGGTTGAAGCACCAGGCGAAGAACAACCAACCGAACAACCCACACCTGAAGGCGAAATCCCACCACAAACCGAAGAACTTGACGGAGCTGAACAAGATAACAAGGATGATGTTGTTACTGGTTTAGTGGATAGAGTACAAGCTCTTGAAGAAAAACTTGCAGAACTAGACGAACTTAAAGGCTTGATGGAACAATTTACTAAAAAGCAAGCGGATAGTTTTGGGTACAAAGGCGCAGTCCCAGGTGCAAAGAAAGACATACATGATATGTCAGCGTCAGAACTAAAAGAAAAAATGCTTAACGGCGAAATTTAATTAAAAGGAGAAAAAATAAATTATGTCAAACTTTGTTTATAACGTAAACAATACTGCAACCCAAGTGCTTGCAGCAAAACAAGTAAAAGAAAACCTTTTCGTAAAACTCTTACACAGAAATGGGAAGGGTGTAACCGAAAGAACTGAAACCAACGCATCATCTATCAGAATGTTTAAGGTGTTACCTGGTGGTAGCAAAGCTCGTGAATTAGGTCACACACTTAACGGTGCTTTCTTCAATGGCTCTAAAGCAAAAATATCTGAAGTAATCGAATATGACCTTAACCTTCTCTATTTAATGGACCAGGTGTTCGATATTCCCGAAGTACAACAGGACATGGTTGCTGTAAACATCTTTGATGAAACCACGAAAAACATCGGTGGCGAATGTGCAACCGAAATCAACGCATCTACTACGGCTATTCAATTAAAGGCTGTATTTGACAAGGCTGCAACTGCAAAAGCTTGGGATAGCCTTGCTGTTGTGTTAGGTGCAACCCCCGACTACACCGAAGCTTTTGTTTCTGCTAACTCTATGCTTGATGAAGGCGATGCAGAAAACCACATTCAATCTTTCCCATTTGAAGATAGACAAGCATTTGTTACTTCTAAAATGAGACGTGGTCTTATGAAAAATGGTCAAGTATTGCTTGGTGGCTCTAACTTTGCTCAATCAATGCTTGCAAAAGGTACTCTTTCGCCCGAAGACACCAAAGACTTTGGCGATATGTATCTTGGCGAAATTGACGGTGTTCCAGTATACTTCATGCCTAAGGCTATTTTAGACGAAGCTAAAGTTTGGGCAGGCAACTCTGCAACCGTTGATAAGGTAGAAGGCATGATTTGTGCAGCAAGCGCAACCGACCGTGGTATTTCTACTCAAGACTACATCAAAATTACCGATTCGCCAGACGGCGCTGGTAAGAGATTGCAACCCAAAACTCGTTGGGGTGTTAAGGTTTGCTATGCAAAAGGTATTGTTCCTATCGTATCAAACGGCACGACTGTTCCTGCTGCTGAAACCACGATTAAAGCACCTGGCAATGTAACCGTTGCTTAATTACAATTAAAAAGTTTTCCAAGGGGTTTGTACTTTAACAAGCCCTTTTCCACTTACTCTTATTCATTTCCATATCCATAAGGCTTTGGTGGGTTGTGCCTTATCAATCCACCACCATTACTAATTTTAGGAGATTAAACTATGTATCCATTATCCGATGATTTTATGATTTATGACTATACAACGCATCACTACGTATTGACGGAAGAAGACGTGATGACAAATCTTGGGATAAACCTTGCCGCTCGTATGAACAACGAGAACGCCGTATCTGCCCTTTTAAGGCAAATATCAAGGCAAGTGTATTCACATATCCACGCATATACTTATCAAGGTTGTGGGGCAATTAAAGAGTATATAATCGCAACTACGGAAAAAGGAAGACAAGTTATTAAGGAAGCAATGGAACAGCAGTTAATCTATGTGCTAGCCGTTGGCGACTTGTCAAGGTCAACAGACCCAAATAAAAGGGTGCTATCTTTCGACAGAACGGCTGAATTAGTCTTGCTTGAAACAATACCCGAACTCGGCACAAGTATCCTTTACACGGGATATTTGGGGCATAAAATACCAAATGACGTGGAGTGGTAAATATGGGAGATTTTTTAGACTTTCTTGCTATAAGCGATGAAGAAGTATTTGAAGGCACATATTACAAGCGTAAGCCATTAACACCGACGGAAAGGGGCGAGCATTTTAGATACGATATTGTTAATGATAGCGACAGGTCGTATGCAAAGTTGCTTGATAATATGAAGACCGAAAGAATGATGTTAACGATAAAAACCAACGATAATTGTGGGTTTAAGATTAAAGGCTACGTTGCAACGCAGGACGGAGACTTGTGGCAAATCAATAGTTTTATAAAGAAACTCAACAAGCCAGAGAACAAGCAAGCGTTGAGAATAATCAAGGAAACCATAGAAACCGAGTGGATTATAAGACTAATTCAAGTCGATAATCCGTGGGGGATAAAATGACAAAACAAGAGTTTGAACGGTTATGTATGCGAGCCGTTCAAAAGGTGCGAGAACGTGCGCCAAGAGATACAGGTAATCTTGCTAACAATGGTGTTAATTACGTATGGGAAGACGAAAAGACGTTTGTCATATATGTAGACGAAGATGTTGCACCTTATATGCCGTTTACAAACGAGCCGTGGGTATCGCCAAAGTGGAACGGCAAGAAAAACCCAAATGAAGCTTGGTGGGAAGACGCAACAAAGATTGTTGTTGAAACTATTCAGCGAGATTATAAAGGAGAAGTAAAGTGATAGAACTAAAAACACTTGCTAAAAAACTGCAAGACAAACTAAACGGAATATTGTCAGGTTTTAACTTTCATATCGTAACCGACACAGGCGAGTTGAGATTACCTGAAAGAGAAGGGAACGATGTTCGACAATTCGTTAACGGCTTGCTTACGTCTAACGGGTCAGAAGTAACAAACCTTGTGACAGGCGACAAGAATAATCTTATATACGCAACGCAAAGTTGCACTTTTAGAGTTATCTTGCAACTTGAAGACGAAGAAGAAGATATTTATATAAAAGACTTAAAAGGCAATATTGTCGACACAATTTACGGTTACAAGAGCAAAATTGCAAGTTTAAGGTCAACGCTCAACTCTGCCTTTCAAGGGGTTTATAACGAAAATATCGAAGAAAATGGTCGCACCTATTCTGTGACTACTGTTTACAACTTGGTTGAAAGTGGTCAAAGGGAAATGGTTGAGCACTTGGGCGACTCGTTTATTTTCTATACTTACATTTATTATTCATTTATCGAGAACGGTGTCAACACTCGTGATATGACGTTTAAGTTAGACGGGGCAACGATACCGTATCAGTCGATTACTGTGTTTAGAACACCGATAATGGACGGAAACGTCTATGCTAACGGAAAAAACGGCTCAACAAGGAACATTTCATCGCAGTCGACACTTTCCTTGTCATTTGAATTGCCTGCCGTTAAAGGCAAAACTCTCGACGCTATTATTAACTATATACTTGACGGAGACCTTAACCAAGCACATCTGTTAAAGGCAACAATAAATGGTGTTGAGCGTGATTACTTGGTGGCTTATGGCGAGAACAAGTTAATGGGCGAAACGATAAAGAACGTCGGCATGTCTCTTTCGTTGGTAGAGTGTCCAGACGAATATGAGCTTATACACTTTAACTCTAGTTATTCAATTTACCAGGCAAAAGAAGATTATAACGATGTTATCTTGTTTGTAGGCGATTCGCAAGTGTATGTGTTTGGCGAAGATGGTAGATTCTTAAAACTAATGCCATTAGGAGCAGGCGAGCCTGACTATATAACAACTGCAAGTTTTAAGAAAGGAGAAATACTTGTTTCTACTTGTAAAATGAACAGTTCGTTTGTTGGTAAATTTAACGTATTGCAAGAAGGTAACTAACTATGGCAGATAGAACTTATAAGATATATTTAATGGCAGAAAACCTACAAGACGCAAAAAGCCCTATTGCAGGGGATAACAAGTCTAGCGATACCGAAAAAGGCAAAGAAAGTGGTGCAAAAGGTGGTGGCTCTCTTAAGGCGATAGGTTCTATTGTTTCATATAGCACGCTTAAATCTTTTGCGACACAAATTGTAAGCCACCAAGTTTCTACGGTAGAGTTAAGAACAGGCTCACGAGAACAACAAGAACGAGCAAACTTTACTTATCAATTAGCTCAAAAGGGCTTGGGAATTATTGAAGGTGCTGTTGGTGGTTTTATGGTAGGAAATCTACCAGGCGCAATCATAGGTTTTCTTTTAAGTGCCACGCATACAGCTATTGGCTATGCACAAAAAGAAAACACCTTAAACATGCAACGAGATTTAGAAAACGTTTCGATTGGCATGAATTACTTAAGAGCAGGTGTAAATGGTAGCAGAAGGGGGCAACAATGAACAAGTTTAAGATTGAGATATATAACCCAAAAAATAAAGAGTGGGAAGATTATTCAAGATATGCCGTTTTGCCACTTAAATGGGCAAATTTGCTTGATGAACAACTAGACGAAGCAAACGTTACTTTGAAGAAAGTTCCACAAGAATATTTTTTGCCGTTACGTAAAGTTCGTGTAACACTTATAAATTCGCCAGATGCCTTGTTTGGTAGCGATGAAGAAATAAAGGCAAGAGCCGAAAATAATGCAACGATAGAACACAACTCAAGCACTAAAAAAGTAAGCGAAACTCTAACGATTAACTTTGTTATTGCGAGTGACAATTCAATCGAAAGCCCTGTGGGCAGTGGGAAATACGACCACGAAATTTACTTGATAGAACTAACAAAAATACTAGAAGGGTTTATCGGAGATAGCATTGCATTTACAAACCCGTTAGGAAATAATTTCTAAAAAACTATTGACTTTGCAAACTTTCATGTTATAATTTAAAAAAATTTAGGCGGTGTAATATGAAAAAGAAAATTATAGTTGTTAGTTGTTTAGCCTTTTTAGTTTTATTAAACATTATATTTTTATTTCAACCAGTGCTTAAGATAGGAAGTTATAATGGTACAGATAGAAATGCTTATGGAAGTGTAGAACTTTCATACGTCTTTAAGGATAATGTGTGTTATACAACAGAAGATTATCACGAAGCAAAAGTTTATGGACAAAATTTATATAGAATTATAAAAAAATATGGTTTTATAGGAAATTCAAACATTATTGAAGAAAATGGCGATTTAGATAGAGATGAGTTTCACGAAGCTGATTTTATTACAAAGTCTGTTTTTTGCATAAAGGTAAGTGATGCAAGTTTAATAAATGGAACAGCCGTGGTAATACAAATATTCTTGATTATATTTATAACAATAAACACAATTTACCTAATAAAAGTTTTTAAGTAACAAAAATTAAAAAAGGAGAGCCACCCTTCTGGGTGGCTTTTAATTTGTATGAGTGCAATTTTAATTTACAAAGCAAGTGGAAGACACACCCCAATAGTTGGAGATGCCGAGCCGATTACAATAGACGGTATGGCGATAAGTTTAGTTTTCAGTGAAAAATATTCTACAACTTCTTTGATACCAAAACCAAAAGCTATTAAGGGCGAAAAAAACATATCGACATTAAACACAACAGAAAAAGAGTGGCTAAAGGGTGGCTCTTACTCTTTAAAATCAATAACAAATAAAGCCGGCGAAAATGTAGAACTAACATATAGTGGAACTTTGCCAACAGGAGAATATATAATTGTTTATGAGTGCAATTATAATTCAGGGTTAACGATTGGTGGTAGAACGGTTATTGATGGTACATTAACTTATAGTTTTTTGGTTGAAAACCAAAATTTCCCATTTAAAAAATATTCTATAAGCGATACTATTGTAAGAATATGTGACACAATTATCCCCTTAAAATACGGACAAAAGCCGAAATTTAGGCTCCAAGGCGTTATTTATGACAACGAAACGGGAAATGCAACAGGATATGAACAAGGCTCTCTTGCCGAAAAATTAGACAAGATAATTGCCCCTGAATACGCCTTTACGAAAATGACGTTAAGGGAAATGTTGCAACAGGTTGGTGGAACGATACACGGCGAGCCACGTGTTTTAGATATTAAGTATGACGAAGACGGCACAGAGTGGTTTGAAGTTGGCTTTGATATGTACGGCTCAAGCAAAGTGTCTAATATAAGTAAAAGGCATAGAGTTTCGGCAGGGTTTGGCACAGATATAAACGAGTATTGCACTAGCCTTGATAGTTCTGCTGACAACTTGATTAGTCAACTTGATTGGGCGCAAGGTGTTGTGACCGAGCCGTTTAATCATTATGGTTGTGGGCGAAGTTTAAGAACTGAAACAACCACAACTCGTATGGCTGAAGACGATAGCACGTTTATAAAGACAGAGTTACCTATATATGCACTAGGCGAAAAAAAACAAGTATTTTGCACTAACATACCGGGCATAGATAAGGTAAGTGGTACGATTACAGAAGTGTCGGGCGATTTGCGATTATATCTATCTTACAACGAAACGGATTATCCAAACTTTGTTTATTTGACAAAATGGAGTGATGACGATGTGTTTATCGCTCAACAAGCAGAAGACGGGCGTTGGTATGTAATTAAACCCACGAATTACAGGGCAGAAGTTGGCGATAGTGTAAAAGCATATTTTAAGTATGATATTACACCTTATATATTTGAAAAGGCTGATTATGATAATCTTTCAAGTTATAAAGGGGTCTATCCATTTGCAAAAAACTTTGCGTTATATTACACACAAGGTCAACCGAATATTAAAGGATTGTTTTTCAAAGTGCCTAACGCAGTTACAGGTGTGTGGTCAAAATATGCAATAATCAACATATTAAGACAAGTGACAGGTAACAATGCTTTAGATGTTTCAGGGCAAGACTTAATGAAGCTAGCATTTGAAGTGACGTATTTACCACAATTCTCAACAAGGATTAAAACAAATAAGCAAACTGTAATTGGTGGGTTGCCAAGAACAATGGCTTATAATCAATCAGCAAACTTAATAGAATCTAGGGCTTATGGGGAAAACCTAAAAGGCGTAGTGGCAAGGCTTGGAAACGTATCAAAAACATATACGTACCACCTTGCCTTTTTAAGTGATATACCCAAAGCAGGAATGATGTTTGATAAACATTATTATATATCGTCGGTATCGTGTGAGTATTTGCCGTCATATATAAAGTGTACAATATCGTTATCAAAAGATTTTAATAGGTTGTCACAATACATAGGCATTAACTCTAACAAGCGCATGTGGGAAGTGTCCGAAAAGCAAAGTTTTGAAAGAGAATCTATTTTTGTTGAGTATGTAAAAATAACCCAAAACAGCGAAGACCTGCACGATGTTGATAGTTTGTACTTATACAACACGGGGGTTGCAAGTTATTTGTTTAACAAAGCTTATTCAGGGCTTATTACAAGTGCTTACTTTAGAAGATATCTTTTGAACGAGTCTGAACTAACACCAGAAATTTCATTGCCAGTTATAAGTACAGCGATAGGAAATTCAATGCTTTTTACTTATAGGGTTGAAGACAACTATTCAGCAGGTCAAAAAAGTAGTTATGTTGACAATGACGCTTATAAAGTAGGGGTTTCAGGTTATTGGGGCGAGTACGTGCCTTATAACGATTATTACGGTCGGTTTTACTATTTAGGGTTTAGGCTTGATTCTAACCCAACGCCACGTGGTAATGGGATATCGCTTGCGAGAGAAACTTCGTTGATGTTGCCACAAGTAGAAATGCTTGGTAATTACTACATATCTACTCGTGACGAAACTTTAATTAAGTATCGTAAAGATAGTAGAGAAGTGCCGTCAATAACCTATCAATTAACAGCAGTTACAGACGACGACTCAATTATAATTGGCTCGGCACTAATGAAGAACTGCAAAATGGTTAATTCAAAGCCCGTTAAAAAGTATCAGGTGTATGCGTTCACGGAATACCTAAACAACCTTGACAGTTATCTTGATACAACCTACGAAGACGAAGTTATTAACATTGACAACGGTGTGTTAATTGCCGACGGTATAGGCGATAACGGATTTATCGTTAATGGCGATTCAATAACCTTGCCTGATATTGATACAAAATATAAGGCTTGGGCGATTGTGACGGAAGCAACCATTGAAACGATAGACGTTCAAGACGAAATGGGCATACAAACCGTGCAAAAAATCCAAAAGGGTGGAGAGTTAGTTTTGGGGCAAAACAAAATCCCTGAAAACAAGACTTTTTACTTTAGGGTTAAAACTAATGTCTATGACATATAAGGAGTAATTATGATATTTTTCTACACAGCAACGGGGGACTTAATAAAACAAGTCCCCGAAAAAGTTTATCAAGGCTCTAACAAAGCCAACAGGATTTGGTTTGTTTGCCCAACGGGTGCAACAAACGTTGTAAATGTTGCTTTTAAGTTGCCCGACGGACACTATACACCAAAAATTGCAATGTACTCTGAAGTTGCCGTTGGCGATTTAATCGGCAATGTTGTTGGTGGTGCTATGGCGAACGAAACAAGCGCAGGAATAGCAGAAGTTCTAGACAAGGAAAACACACCTTATTCTGTGTGGTACTATGAAATCCCACAATCCGTGACGGCGTTTGTTGGTAAGGTAAAAGTGCAGTTCTCTATTTACAATACCGACGAAACACTTTATTCGCAAGTAACAAGTTTTGACGTGTTGCCTGGTGTTCCACCTATTCAACAAGAAGAGTTTGATAGTCAATATGACAGAGTTATGCAAGAAATCGTGGCTATAAACGAAACGATTCAAAATCTAGGTGGTGGTGGAATATCGCAAGAACAACTAGACGAAATCGCTAGCAAAATTAACGAAAAAGTCACAAAAACCGACTTGCCGGAGAAAATTTACGGCACGAACAATAAGGGCGAACAAGTAGAATATAGCCTTTCTTCTTCTGCCGGTGCTGGTAAAATTGTGATTTATAGGGAAGATGGAAGAATTGAAGTAGCAGACGGAACTAGTGGAAGTGAAGTTGTAAACTTTAAACAACTTGATAAAAAACAAGATAAAGTTAACGGCGTAGATATATCTGGTACTAATGCTGAAGGTGCCAATGTGTCAATAACCCCGCACGGTGTTTTGACTAGAGTACACTTCGAAGATATAGACGAAGAGCATACGGCTGCTATTACTCCAACTGGATTAACCATTGGTTGTAGAAGAGATGGGGATAATAAATATTGGGTATTGTCCTGCGAATATGAAGACATCCCAGAAGGTTATTCTGAAATTGTAAACACGCCACCCAGGACTGATGGTGCATTGGCGACCTTAACGGACATAGCAAATGAGATTGCTAAAATTGTAGGTGGTGCAGATAGTTCATATGACACACTTAAAGAAATCGCAGACTGGATAAAAGCACATCCTAACGATGCGTCAGAACTAGCTTCACGAATAAGTTCTTTAGAAAGTGGCAAGGTAGATAAAATCACATCGGTAGACAACACCATTAGAGTATATGGGGTAGATGGTAACGGTATAAACACAATCTTTAGAGCATATTTTGTCGCAAAAGAAAACACAATTCCACTGAGAAAAGCTAACGGACAATTAACAGTCAAAGAAACACCCGAAGACGATAGCGATGCTGCTTCTAAAAAGTATGTTGACAATCTTGTCGGCGACATCGAAACGGCTCTTGATAGCATTATCGCAATTCAGAACTCTATTTTAGGGGGTAATGCATAATGAGTATAGCAGATAAATTACAGACTATTGCAGAGAACGAACAAAAGATTTACGACAAAGGCAAGCAAGACGAATATGATAGGTTTTGGGATTTAGTTCAATATAAGGGAAACCGAACACATTACGCAAGTGCTTTTTATACTTGTAAAAGTGCTACCGATTTTAATCCTAAATATAAAATCTATGCAACTAACGTAAATAATATGTTTTTTTCGTATGGTAGCGAAAATATGAGTGTTGGTGTTGGCGCACTTACAGAAGATAAGATTGATTTTACAAATATTGCGGGAGTAAACCACACTTTTTATAGTGCAGCATTTACTGAAATATGCGAAATAGCACCAACGAACGGGTTGACAGAAGTAGCAAATGCTTTTGCGTATTGTAGGCGTCTTAAAACTATTAAAAAACTTAAACTTAAAGACGACGGAACAACGAGTTTTTACAATGTACCATTTGACTATTGCGACGCATTGGAAAACCTTGTAATTGAAGGTGTAATTGGTAAAGCGGGTTTGAACTTTAATACTTGTTTTGTATTATCGAAAGCAAGCATCACAAGTATAATCAATGCGTTGTCAAGTACAACGAGTGCGTTAAGCATTAAGTTTTCAAAAAAAGCAGTAAACAAAGCCTTTGAGTTAGGCGAAGGATTAAACGATGGTAGTGTAACATCAGAGTGGTTGAATTTAATAGCGACAAAATCAAATTGGACAATTTCGCTAGTATAAGGAGAAAAACAATGAAACAAAGAATAATTTTATATGCAGAAGAAGGTAAAGTATTAACTAATGGCGAAACCTACGGCAAGCAGATTTATCTTGCTGACGGTGTATCGCCTGATCGTTTTTATGAAATAACTGACGAAGAATACGCTGAAATAGAAGAAAGAGAAAGATTGGCTAATATGCCTGAATAGGAGAATATTATGGAAAAAATAATTTACATTACCAAAGACAATGTTGCAAGGCTCTCTGATACAGAGCCTTTTTTGTTGCCAGATAATCTTATATTAAGTTTTAAGAGCAACGGCTACGATTTAAGAAATGCGTTTATTAGTATCAAAAACGGAAATGCAAAAGGGCAATTCAAACTATCAAACCCGTTTGTAATAGACCAAGAATACTTGTTCGCAGGTCAACTTGATATTGATATAAGATTATACAACGATGAAGGGGAACTTGCAAAAAAATGGAGTGTTGCCCCGATACGTATAAAAGAAACCGAGTTTGGTATAACAGGGTTTGACGTTATTGCCGATATCGAAAAACGCTATGAACAACTTGTCGAAGCGTTTAACAAACTTGCAGAAAGCCACAACGACCTTACTGACACAGTAAGAGATTTAAAAGAAGGAGAATAAAAAATGGACTTCAACACAATATATGAAACAGTTAAACCTTATGTAGGCACAGGTGCGATTGCATCTGCGATTATAACCGTGCTTGCACTTGCAGTTAAAGTTTTTGGACTTGTAAAAGAAGCAAGAAAGAATTTTGCTAGCACAGAAAACGAAATGCTAAACGCATTTAAAAAGGCTATCCCTAACGAGTTATACGTTAGTATAGAAAGCCTTACAAAGACCGAACTAAACAAGATTTTAGAAAGAGTCAAAGAAGTAGTCGACGAACAGTTTTTGAGCCAAATTAAGGCAAATACGGAACTCACGCAAGCAATAGCAAATGCTCTTATCACGATGAAGACTATTCCTGATAGTGCAAAAAAGACGATTGCAGAACTTTTAGAAATAAAAGAAGTGAAAACCACCGAAAGCCTAAAAGTTGAATTGTTGGCAGGCGAAACCGAAGCGAAGGTTGTCAAGAAAGAAGAAGTGCTTATCGACTAAAAGGAGAGAGTATGAAGAAAACAAAAAAAGCGTGGCTATATTTTAGCCTGCAATTAGTGTTTATGTTACTTGTTCCGATGTGCTTGATTTGGTTTCAATATGGCGATTTGAAAGGTGTTTACAAAGTATCAATGACTGGTATTTTATGCACAATCCTTATTTTCTGGGTGTTTAAGAAAGTAATGCTCAACAAGTGGGCAAAGGGTTTAGACCAAAAAATCGTTAATATTGAAACTAACGCATTGTCTATAACCGATAAAACGGCTATCGAAACGAATAAAAAGGCGTGGCGAACATACACGTTGTTGCAATTACTTATAAACTCAATAATACCGATTCTATTGTTGGTGTTTGCTCTTGTTACTATAAAAACACTAGAACAAGGCTTAATTAAACTTTTTGGGTGCATGATGTTCTGCACCATTTCTATTGGCGTCGGTGTTATATTCAAAGTAGCTGAAATATATTCAGTAAAACTAACGCACGAAAGCGATTAGTAATAAAATTGTGTTGTGGAGTAGATTAAGGAATATATCGTTTGATATGTTCCTTTTTTTACTTTAAGGAGAAAATATGAAAAATATAGTACAATCAACATTTCAAGTAATATTTGTTATTCTTGCCGTTATCCTTGTAAATTTTGTCACTTTAGGAATAAAACAAGACTTTACAAGGCTATCAACAACCGAGTTTTGGGTGGAAGTGTCTGCACAGTTGCTTATAACAATGATTATATTCAATATTGCAAGAGCAATCGATAAAAGACAACGCACGCATGATAAAACAAGTAGATTCTTCAAGGCGTATGCAACTAATCATTTACGTATAAAAGAAATAGAAAAGAATAAACTTTATAACGAACTTGATGTTGCCGTAGCCAAAAAAAACAAAGAGTACCTTATAAGCAAATGCAACGAAAAATTACACGCATTGTGTTCTAGGGTAAATTATGAAGATGTTAACAATGAAAAGCCTATTGAAGAACTTATCGCAAAGTTTAAGGTATTCAAGAAAAAAGAAAAAGAGTTTGCAAGTCTAGTCGAGCAAATTCGTTGTGGGTTAATACGTATCAAACCACTCAAAGCAGAAGTGTTCCTGCGGGATAAAGAAGTGTTGTTTGAAAAAGCCGAAAAATACGATTATTCTAACTTCCTTGTTGGATTAACGGATAATACTCAAAAAGCCTTTACTTTTCTAATTGTGTCGATAATAACGTCAACTTTAAGTTTT
>JAEIGA010010976.1_pt1 | contig 13743 bp, 12 predicted proteins | sample 9270691 | NCBI WGS metagenome assembly JAEIGA01 (sample SAMN17057246, study PRJNA624740) | gut metagenome | biome: biome; isolation source: fecal sample | host: Bos grunniens | place: China: Xizang | collected 2019 | reverse complement strand
ATTTTTGCATCAATAGTTTTTCCTGTAATTTTACGAGCAATATCAATTACTTCTTTTACAGATGTTCCAACTTCTGAACCTAAATTTAATTTTAAGTTTTTATTATTTTTTGCAATATACTCAAGTGCTTTTACATGAGCATCTGCTAAATCTGTTACATGAACATAATCTCTAATACAAGTGCCGTCTGGTGTATCATAATCATCCCCAAAAACAGACATTTGTTTTCTTATACCGCATGCTGTTTCCATTACAACAGGAATAAGGTTAGCAGGATTTTGTTCTAGTCCAGAAATTTCACCTTCAATATCGTAGCCAGCAGCATTAAAATAGCGTAGGGCAGAGTAGTTGATTCCTTTTAGTTTTGAATACCATTCAAGATAATCTTCGATAGATAATTTTGTAAATCCATAATAATTTTCTGGATTTTTAGGATGATTTTCGTCAATCGGTAATTTTTGAGGATTGCCAAAAATTGCAGCAGAAGAAGAGAACACAATATTTTTACAATTATGTTTTACAGCTGAATTTAAAATATTTAATGTTCCTGTAATATTATTTTCTGAATATTTTTCAGGAACAAGCATTGATTCACCAGCAGCTTTAAATGCGGCAAGATGTATACAAGCGTCAAATCCTAATGAAAAGGCTGAATCTAAATCAGACTTAATCAAAATGTTTCCGTAAATAAATTTATTTTGCTTAAATAAATTTTGACGTAAACCACTTGAAAGATTGTCAAAAACTGTAACCTCATAACCTTGTTTCATTAAGGCTTTTACAACATGGCTACCGATATATCCGGCACCACCGATAACTAGTGTTTTCATAATAGGGGAGACTCCTTTAGATTTTACTCACAACTAAAAGTATGACCTTGAACTTTGTTTACAAACTCGTATTCAATAGTTTGTTTTAAGCCATCTTCAAGTTTCACAGGTGGCACAAAGTCTGTTTTCTTGATATTTGCACCAACAAAATATGTGTTTTGACAGAATTTTTTTACACGAATTGAACTGATAGCAAATTTCTTTCTTGTGATAAATGCTAAAAAGTCAAAACATTTTCCGCCAAAATATGCTAACCAATATGGAAAGTGGATTAGTTTTGATTTTGGTTTTCCAAGGAATTTGTAAACATCTAAAACTAGATGATTCATATCATAAGCAGGTTCATCACAATAATTGTAAAGATGTTCACCACCTTCGTTATCATGGGATAATTCATATTCAATGAATGCTGCAACGTTTTCTACATAGTTCATTGATTTTCTGTTTGTACCTTTTCCTACCATTGGGAATTTTCCACCGGCAATTTGGCGTAAAAGGTTATAAACATTACCTCTGTTTTGTTCACCGAAAATTACTGTAGGACGGATAATAACAACAGAATTAGTAGAATCTTTAGCTAACCATTCACGATACTTACCTTCTGCTAAATATTTTGTTCTTCCATAATCGTTAAAATAATTAATTTCGCCAGTTTCATCTGTTCCTACAGGTGCAAAACCATAAACAGCAACAGAACTTGTAAAAATGATTTTTTTAATTCCAAGTTCAGAACAAGCGTTACACACATTTTCACTACCTTGAACATTTACATCATCATACAAAGATTTTGGAGTAACATCATCTCTATGTTCTGCAGCAAGGTTTATAACAACATCACTTCCTTTTAGAACATCTATCAATGATTGCATTGGCATTGCTTTTGCAGCTTCTTCTGCCTTTCCTGGCGCACTTGCAGCATCTGTCAAACTTTCTGGAAAATCCTTTGTTTCATTTCCTGCATTTCGAATATCACAACGTACCCACAACTCTGGATATGTTACACTTTTTCTTTTATCAGCAATTTTTACTGTATGCCCTGCAGCCAAAAGTCTTTTTGTTAAACGAGTTCCAACAAAACCAGAACCACCAATGATTGTTATTTGCATGATTTATCCTCTCAAAAATTTATATACAAGTTTTAGTCCCCATTTTGGTAATAACCTAACAGGAACCCTTAATAAAATTAGTTTTCTATATTCATTTTTAGATATAAAACTTCGTTCAAGCTGTCTTTTTAGAAAAAATATTTCGTGCTTTGCATATGAAATACCATGACGCCGACCAATCATATCATTTCCAATACGAGCTTTTACTAATTTTTCTGGAATATTAGCAACATGAAATCCTTTTTGAACAACTCTTACCCATAAATCATAATCTTCAAAATAAGGAACTTCTTGATATCCCCCACTTTCCAAAATTACAGATTTCTTAAACATAACAGCCATGTGGTTAAACGCATTTCTTTTTTTTAAGGAATTAGCAATTTCTGCATTTTCCAAAGGAACCGTTCTCGTACTTGCAATTACATTAGAGTCAAAATTAAACTCATCAATATAGCCAGATAACAACGAAATATTTGGATTTGACATTAAATAATTAATCTGTTTTTCAAATCTATCAGGATAACAAATATCATCACTATCCATACGTGCAACTAATTCAGTTTCAACAAATTGCAAACCATAGTTTAAAGCATAAGCCAGTCCTTGATTTTTTTCATATCCAACAATTTGAATTGGAAGTTTTTCAGACCAAGCATTGATACATGAAGTTATTTCATCTGAAATTTCGCCATCTTTTACTAAAACAATTTTAGTAGGTTGTAATGTGTTATTTTTGATAGATTCAAGACATTGATTCAAATATTCAGGTTTGTCATTTTTGTATACGGACTGTAAAATTGTAAATTGCATTACATACAACTCCTACTTATTCATTATTTTTTTTACGCAAATTTTTATACTTTGGGGTACTAAGCTTATTAAGAATCTTTTTATGCGAATACCATAAGGTGCATATAATTTTCTAATAAATTTGTCTAATGGTAATGTATCGATTCCCTCATAAACAGTTTCTCGTTTTTTGGGTTTATACGAAGGAGCCTTTAATTGTTCATTATGTTTACATACAGAGTCTTCTGACACCTCTATATATTCAACATCATTTTTAACTTTATTGAAAAGCACGTCTCCCTTTTCAGTATTTATAATACAACAAGAAACACCATTTTTTGCTTTAAATTTCGGATAAAGCATCTCTATACCCCAAAAATCTCCCATAGAAATATCAGCTGGACGATTTTTTACAGAAGTAAAAGGACATGAATAACATGACATTTTATATGTTTCACCACGTATAAAAGAAGAAAAATAAGGATCTGTTGCTGCACTTATTGTCTTTGTCTTTGTCTTTGTCTTTGTCTTTGTCTTTCCGCCACAGGACCAACCGTTTACATCTTTATCTCTAAAACCGTAATATACAACTTTTTCACCTAATTTATTTTCCAGCCAATGTAAATACTTATTAAATAATTTTTGACTTGGCACTCCATGACAAATTATATCTGCAGTGTACAAATTATCAGGATTTGTTCCCAAATAAGAATATAAGCCAGCTATTTGACATGGAGAACCTGAATATAATACTTTATTTCCATTTTTTAGAAATTCTTTTACTTCACTATAGGTATTTTCTGTATTTGAAGTTACATATTTTGAACCTTTCAATTTTATTAAGTCATCATTTGAATTTATTGAAATATGTTTAACTTGTAAATGTTCATCATAACTGGATCCAAAAACAACACCACCATTGTTAATTATATTTTCAGCTAAAACAGAAAATAATCCCCCAGAAGAACTTTGCATCAATTTTGCAACATCTTTTTGTTTTAATGCATAAAATTTCTTAGAGAAACTATTTGATTTAAAATCATTATTTACAGGACAATGGGACAAACAAATCCCACAAGAAACACATTTGCTATTATCTATTTCAGGATATAAAAAACCTTCGATAGTTTCAGTCATTGTAATACATTTTTTAGGACAAACCTGTTCACAAGCTCGACAGCTAAAACATTTGTCCGTAGATATTAATTCTATTGTGTTCACTTATTCACCTATAATTCTTGTTATTTCTGATAGTAAATATTTTTTTGAGTTAGTTCTATTATCTTCAAGTATCTTATTTACATCATTATATTTTACTTCTTGTAACAAAATCTTTTTACATTCTTCACTAGAAGTAAAAATTCTATTTTCTAATTTATATTCAGATAATAAATTATGCAATTTGTTAGAGTTGCCTCTGAGTTTTGTAGCAAAATTTGATTCTGTAATAAGAGATAATACAGTACCATGAAAAGTGTCTGTAATTATATATTTCGCATTCTTAAAATATCCTAACAACTCTATTGGATCAGCATTAATATTTTTATCACACCATTTATGATAAAAACCTATTGAATAAACAGGAAGATTTAATTTCTTGGCAACAGTTTTTACTAATTCTATATCTTCACAAGAATTCATGTTATTATCATACGAGTATAATAAAATATAGTCTTCTTCTATTTTTCTTTTCTGCATACTGATTTCTTTTTTATACCCATATAAAATAACAGGATCACAAGTTAGTGTAGCCTGTGTATCAGAAAAGAACTCTATTATTTTTTTTGAATTTCTATCTCGAACGGCTATGCTAGAAAAGTTTTTAATTGCTGTTGTAATATAATCATCAAGTTTTTTTTCTTGTATTTCTTCTATTGTTGTTGGGCCAAAACTTCCTGCATAAGAAATAATATTCTTACACATTGAATTATTTCCCCAAAAAGCATCTGTCAATCCAGTTTCAACACTAAAAACTTCATCAGAGCCAACAATAATTAAATCATTTTTGAATTCTGAATATAATTCACCTAAAATTTTATTTTTATCTCTGAAATTATCAAAAATTACTTTTTTTCTAATGTTAAATAATGTTTTTTTCAATCCTTTTGAAAATAAATATTTTAAATAAAAAGGTATAGACTTTAATGATATTGAATACTTGTTTTTTGCTTCTATGCTCATATATCTATAATCTTTTTCAAATTGAAGAGCTTTTGCAGTATATCCATTTTCTCTTAAAACATTCATAAGCGCAAATAACTGAAGTTGTGCACCATGATTATGAACTCCATAATGTGTTACAATTCCTATTTCTTTCATATTATACCTCACCATATATTTGTTGATACTTATTTGACATAATTTTGCTATCAAATTTTTGTCTATATTCAGATATTGTTTTTTCAATATTTTCAATTTTCTTAGATTGTTTTATTTTATCTAATAAAGAATTTTCTTCATCAAGAGTAAACATATATTCTTTTAATATTTTATCTTCTGAAAAAAGTTCTTTAAAGGCTTTACAATCTGAATAAATTAGCGTTATACCAGACATAATTACTTCTAATGCTGCTAATCCAAAACCTTCCGTTTTTGATGCGGCAATTGAAAAATCAGCTATTGATAAATATTCTCTGATATTCATCTGGTATCCTGTGAAAATTATATTTTCATAACCTTCAGCGATTTTTTTACACTTCCTAAGGAGAGGTCCAGTTCCTATAAAAAAGAAAACCTTCGTATTGTCATTTAACTTTTTGATTGTGTCGATTATATGTACTATATTTTTCAGTTTACTAATCGTACCAACAGTGACATAGACAGTTTTAGTCTGTACGCCAAATTTTTCGCGAAGGCTTTCACGTTCAATTTCTGATGGAATAATAAATTTGTCACAATCAACACCATTATAAATTGTAAAAACGGAGTCATCCTTTGTTTTCTTTCTGTAAAAATTTGATACAATCTCTGAAATGCCTATTTTTTTATCAAATTTCTTAATAGCCCTCATATAACGAATAAACATGTAATTTCCAAGGAAAAATCCCTTTTGACGCGGAAAGTCTTCATTGCATATATTGTGAAATGTAATTATTTTTTTTATATTTTCGCTACATTTTGAAAGAATTACAGCAGAATTATATGTATGAGAGTGTACAATATTAATGTTGTCTCTTTTTAATTGTTTTTCAATTATTTCTACACATTTTTTTGTTTTTAGTTCCATTTGAATAAAGGAAAAATTAAAAAAAATTACTTTTATTCCCAAATCTTCAAATCTAGCTAAAACAGAACGAAATTCTACATTCTCTCTTAAAACATAAATATATGGTTCGTATCGAGTTCTATCTATGTGAGATACAATATCATAAACCACATTAACAGGTCCTGCCTTTATTAGAGAATTAACAAAAAAAGCTATTTTTTTCATATAAAATCTACCTCCTTAAAATCTAAATGTATATATCTGTGAAAAACCTGATTTTAGTGTAAATAACAAAAACAGAGACAAGATACCGCCGATTATAATAAAATTACCATTTATCTTATATTTAGGAATAATATACGGAACAAGTAGAACAAAATATGGTAAAACATAAAACCCGATACGTTGACCAGCTTGGAATGTATAAAATAAAAGATAAATACAGAATGACATTAAAGATAAATTTTTTAATATATTTATTTCTCTTGAGTTATGTTTTCTAAAACAAAAAACAATAAAAAAACATACAAACAATAAGATAAAAGCATATAAAGAAGTATTAGATTCTGATGGCGAAATACCATTTAAATATCCAGAGTAAATTGAAATACTAGAAACAATCCTCAAAACTAATGGAAGAAAACTATTTCTCAAAATAAAGCAAGAAAAAATTATACCTATCAAAAATAAATTTGAAAAATTTATCAATGATACAAAAAAAATAGGGATAATCAATACAGCACTTTTATGAAAGCAAGAAGCTATCAAAACAACAATAAAAAACTTCCAATATTTTTTCTTAAAAAACAGATCAGAAAATCTAAAAATTATAGCCATCGCAACAAATTGACGAACTATATTAAATGATTCTAAAAACAATTGAGGCATTGCAAGGTAAAAAGCAACTGAGATGTAAAAATTTTTTGATAATCTTCTAATACCTATAATAAAGCAAAAGTTAATACCAAAAGAAGTACAAAGAAACCACACAGTACTAGAAAAACCCATACTTCGTAACAGATGGGAGAATATCTGCCAAATAGGCTCTATAAAATAATTTCCTGCACTTTTAGGATTTATGAACATTTCCTCATAACTTAAAAAATCTCTACCAACATTATATCGAAAACCAGAAACTACAGTTAAAAAAAATATTATAACATATGATGTAATTTTTTTTATGTACTCATCATTTTTATAGTTCTGAAATGATAAATAGAGAAGAAGAAACTGTAACAAAATAAATATATATGATAAATACACTTCAATTACCTATATTTAATTTTCCTTCCTAAGTAAATTAAGTACAAAAGCAAATTTGAAATAAAATAATGTTGTTTTATCATCAAACACGTTGCAATTTTTTTGATTTTAGACACCCCCTTTATACTAACAATTTTTTCATCAACTTCAGGATATAGTGAGTAATATTTTTTTTGTAATGAAATATCACCTTCACATAGAATACTTATTTTTATACGTGTCTTCATAATAAGAAAGTCATCATAATAAGCATTAAACATGTTTTTCTCACGAAAAAATGATTCAATTTCTCTAACAACACAAATAAAATTGATAATTCTTTTTTCATTAAATGTATTAACTAAAGATTGAGTATTAAAACGATAGTGATACAATGATTCATCAATATTTTCAATTTTTTTTGCATAAACAAATATTTTTAAGGATAATAATACATCTTCCCATAAATCTATTCCTTCAACCCATGAGATATTATTATCAAGAAGAAGACTCCTTTTTACCATTTTTACATGAAGCCATCCTTGTAATGTTCCCAATAATAACTGCTTTACGCATAAATCCGATGAAGTTGGTAATAGATTTTTTGTGTAAACGGATTTATGAGGAAACTCTTTCGTAAGATTACACCCCACAATATCTGAATCTGTATTTTTTATCTTATTATATAATTTCTCTAAATAAGTTGGTTCTACCCAATCATCACTATCAACACAAATAAAATACTCAGCATTAGCTTTTTCAAAAGCTGTATTTCTTGCTGCCGCCAAACCTTTATTCTTTTCATGCTGTAATACAGTTATATTTAAATCAGGATTTTTTCTTATCTCAGCATATAATTTTTCCATAGAATCATCTACTGAACAATCATTTACAAAAATAAATTCAACGTCATCTGCAATGGTTTGAGAAAACAAAGACTGAACACACCTTGTAATATATTTAGAGACATTGTAAATAGGCACTAATACAGAAACCTTTAGCATATTCACCTCACAAGAAAAATTATTTATATATTATTAATTTTATCAATCACAAACCTTCTTAATTTTATTAAAACCATAATAAAATTTCCTAAAAAAAAGTTTCCATTAATTAATAATCTTAATGCAATTTTTTTTAACATAGGAATATTTTTTTTGTACATTAATTTATCTACTTCTGGATAAATCGAAATATACTTTCTTTGTATTTTTCTCTTACTTTCTAATAGTATTTCGCATTTTACCCTAGATTTTATACTTAGTAAATCATTATAATAATAAGAAAATACATTCCTATCAAATAAAAATTTTTCTATCTCATCGACAGCGCATTTTAGATCCCTAGCTCTTGCTTCTCCATATGTATTTACAAGAGATACAGGATTGTATCTATAATGGTATAGTTCAATATCAATGCTAAAGATTTTTTCTGCATAATAAAAAACTTTTACAGAAAAAATCATGTCTTCCCATAAATTAATATCCTTAACAAATTGTATATTATTATTAACAAGCAAAGTTCTTTTTATTAACTTTATATGCAGATATCCTTGTAATTTTCCTGTTAACAAATCAGATAAACACTTTTTGTTACTTTCTGGCATTAAATTTTTTACAACAACACTTTTTCGAGGATACTCGCGAATTAAATTACATCCAACTACATCTGCATCATTTACAGAAGCTACATTATATAGTTGTTCTAAATAATTATTTTTAACCCAATCATCTGAATCCACACAAATTATATATTCACCATTAGCATTTTTTAAAGCAATATTCCTTGCTTCAGCAGAACCTGTATTTTCTTGATGTATAACAACAAATCTACTATCCTTTTCAGCATATTCGTCACAAATTTTTCCACTATTATCAGGAGAACCATCATCTATTAATATACATTCCCAATCTGTATATGTTTGAGCAATAATTGAATCTAGACATCGATTTAAGTATTTTTCAACCTTATACACAGGCACAATTATACTAATTTTCGGCATTTAATATCTCCATAAAATTTGATTTTAAATTTGCTTTCTTTATCTTATATTCTTTTTCTAAATCTTCAAAACAACTGTCTATATAACGACTTTCAATTCCAAGCAAATTAAATAAAGCCACAAACCGTGTATTCATTCCTTCTACTTTACCTTTTAGTTTTACTACTCCAAACTTCTTATTAAATAATGAACTAAACACACAACAATGAAAACTATTTGTTATTACATATTCGGCATTATCGATTAAATAAAGCCACTCTGGAATTGTTGCAAAAAACTTTTCTCTATTGTTAATTACTCCATTTCCTGTAACATACACAACGTCTAAGTCTTTTTGTTTTGCATAATCATATACTTGCTGAATATCAAAATCACATTCATTATTAAGCATATATAGCATAATATATTTTTTCTCAATTTTTCTGACGTATTCGTCCATATACAAATTTCTGTACACATCAGCTGATAATAACAAAGTTGGATCACATACTAACTCCGCATTGTCATAACCACATTGTTTACAAAGAGAGATTCCATTTTCTTCTCTTACAGAAATATAGGAAAATTTTTCTATTAAAGGTTTAATTTCTGAAATTAATTCTTCAGATATTGATTTTACACTCCAACTAGCCGCATAACTCATTCTTTTTATACTATCATCGCCAAAATCAAGCATATAAGAATGAATACTATTATATACATATTCGTTTTTATTAGAAAAAATAGAAAAATTCCAAACTTGATCACTACCAACTATATAGACATCTGCTTCAGGAGGATTTTCCTTTAACTGTTTATATGAACTATAGAAAACTTCTGACTGGTTAATATATTTTCTTCTAAAATCATCAAAAAAGCGATTATTATATTTTTGTTCTTTCATCACCTTCTTATAGTTTATTTTTCTTTTTATAAATCTAAATAGTAATACAGGATTTAACGCTTTTAAACATTTTTTCCACAATGGAGATTTTTCTTCATCCTTATATCTAATCAGATAAGATTCATGACCTGCATCACGTAAATATTTCTGAAGAGCATAACATTGTAGTATCTGACCATAATTATCTTGAGACCACCAAAATGTCATTATTCCTATTTTCATTTTTTTATCATCCTTTTTATTTTTCCTAAGCATCTACGCAAAAATCTATAACCTCTAACAAAAAGACTATCTACGGTATATTTTTTCACAAGCTTTTCTAGTGAAATTTTATTTTCTGAATATTTTTCTAAATCCAAAAAGAAAACATCCCTTTTTGTAGGTCGTATTACAGACCTTACATAAGAAGGATTATATTTTACACCTTTTTCTAAAGGAATTAGCTTTACTGTACAATTTGATAAACAATCTATTATCTTCTGCCCTTTATCTGAATGTATAATTACAAAAGAAGTTCCTTTATCATCATCTAATTCAGGATATTCATTTTGTAGTCCCCAAAAATCTGCAATAGTAATATCAGCAATTCTTTTTGCTGTTTTATATTTACAGTTATAACAAGATTCACGAAGACAAACATCTTTTAAAAATAACTTAAGATAAGAATCTTGTCTTAATGTATTACAGTATTCACTTGCGTTACCAAAGGTAACTGCAAGTGAATACTGCTTCCAGCCGTAATCCTTACGGCGGAAAGCAGTTTTCACTATTCGCGAAGCGAATTTTTTTTCAAGATTTTTTTTGTATTCTGTCCATAAAAGTGGAGAAGGTACTCCATGACAGATTATATCTACAAGAAGTAAGTTTTCATAATCCCTTGCTAAAAAAGATTTCAAACCTGCTAGTTGGCAAGGTGTTCCAGAAAATAAAACACTTCTATCTTCTTCCAAAAATCTTTTACAATCCCTATAAGAATCTCCGATAGTACTTTGTACATATTTTGAACCACGAAAATCTGCAAGCCCCTCTATAGAATCTGTATATCCGTGAATTACGTTAAAATCAGTATCAAACCTTGCACCAAAAACAATACCGTTTTGATTGATAATATTTTCTGCTAATGCAGTAAAAACACCACCACTAGAACTTTCCAATCGGATTTTTTCGTTATTGTTAATTACTGCATATGCTAATGTTTGTTCATTTTCTTTTTGTAATGGATTTAATATAGGACATTTTTTTTCACACAAACCACATTTTACACATAATTCATCATCAATTTGTGGATACAAAAAACCTTCATCATTTGCACCCATTTTTATAGCTTGTTTTGGACAAACAGAGTAACATGTATGACATCCATTACAAAGTTTTAATGCATTTTCTAACATTTTATCTCCCCAACTTACTCTTAACTATTCCAACAATCCATCTTTTCTCGTCTTTCGACAAAGCCACAAAATATCCACTTAAACCTACACAAATAACAGAAACAATAACTGTTACACATAATCTTAAAAAGTTATCTTGCATCAAGTTTTTTACAAAATACGGAATAACTAATGCAACGCCCGCACAACACACAACTGGCAAAAAAACTTTGAAGATATATTTCCAAAAAGAGAAATCTATCAATCGTTTTAGAATACAAAGTCTTACAATGAATGCAACAAAAGTAATTACTATAGAAACAATGAATACACTATATGGAGCTGCTCCAAGTTTTAAAACAACAAAGGCAATTGGTGCATTTAACAAAAGAACTCCACCAACTACAGCTTGATACAGTTTAATCTTTCCAGTAGCTTGAGCAGCTGCCATAAGTGGATAACTAATTGTATCAATCAAAGCATCTATCAATGCAAGAATTGTGAATAATACAGCATATTCAGGAACATTTTTTAACCAAAGTTTTAGCACATAAGGCATTTCTAAAATCAATGGCAAAGCAAAAACAAACATCAACAAAAAAGTTGCTTTACAACTTCTAAACATAAGTTGAAGCATTTTTTCTTTTTCGCCACTAGCATAATTTTTTATTATTTGTGGTCTAACTGCTGTACTAAAATTTTGAGCAAAACTATTAACAGCACTATTAACTTGAGCAGCAATTCCCCTTGCTGCATTTACAATAGGATTAAAAAATTGATTCAAAATTATATTTACTATTTGATTTTTAAAAACTCCTACAGCAGAACCAAACATATTCCAACCTGTATAACTAACAAGTTCTTTGAACAAAGATTTTTCCCAAAAGAAAGAAAATTTACATTCTGTATATTTCTTTACACAAATAGTTCTGTAAATTGCGGTATTAATAAATACAACACATGCCATCAATAAACCATAAAAAATTAACTTATCAATAGCAAATAATGGTAAAAAAAATACAATACCCAGTTTTAAAACAACTTCTATTATAGAAACATAAGCATAAATATTCATATCCTCATGAGCAATAATCGAAGCCATAAAAGGTGCTGTCAAAATTGTAAAAATCATAGAAAAAACAGATGATTGGTAAATCCAAAATGTAGCATCTTTTCTTTCTATAGGAACAACTAATTTATTTACAACAAACCACAATCCAACTGTTTCTGCTAGAACCAAAACAATCAACGCAATCAAACAGTAGATTGTAAAAGACATGGAAAAATATTTTTTTAGTTGTTCAGAATCCTTTTGACCAAGTGCATAACTAAAATAGCGCTGACTGGCAGTTGCCATACTAGAACTTAAAAAGCTAAACATTGTGACCACACCAGCTACAACATTATATATCCCGTAATCCTTTGCTCCAAGTGTATTCAAAACTACACGAACAGTATACAGACTTACAATCATTATAAGTATCTGTCTAAAGTAGAGCATGAGAGTATTCTTCGCTATTCGTTTTGTAGAATTTTCTTCACTCATTTACTAATTATATCTTTCCTTCAAAAATTTTTTCCCAGTTTTTTTCAAATTTTTCACGCAAAATACAATTTTTTACATAATAATAATAGTGTAGGGACATTCAATATACAAAAAGAATCTTATCATTCTGAACTAGATTCAGAGTCTTTGCAAAGTTGTATAGATTCCAAAAATAAATTCGGAATGATATAGCACTTTTGTACATCTTTATACAAGATTACAATGAAGATTTCTTTTTGGAAAATCTAAAGTTTGCCTTACAAACTAAATAAAATGTTGTCTTATAAAAAAAAACAAAAGACAGCACAAAAGGAGTTTTTATGTATAAATTCAAGTTAAAGAAAGAAGTTAGAACACCTTCTGCAATGGAAATTTTTATCAACGAAAGTGTTGATAAAGTTGCCTTTAAATGTACCGAAATTTGTTACAATAAAGAAACCTGTACAAGTATTCACAAACAAAATAACAAGAATTGCCTAAAATTTTGCAAAAGACTTGTTTGGGTTTAATTTATAAAAAAGTAGGAGAGTGTAATCTCTCTCTTACTTTTCTAAATTTTAGCTATGCACTCTCTTTCAAATTCATCAGCAAGATAGTCAGGTCCATTCCACCAAAAATTTGTTTCTTCATCAAAAAGCATATTTGCTGTTTCATCTGATAATAAAATCCAAAATTTCTAACGCTCTCTTACTTTTGTAATAAAATATCCATAATGTTACTTACCTTCTGAGTAAAAATCTCTTTAGGACAACTTTCTTCACAGATATTTT
>JAEIGA010010975.1_pt1 | contig 13743 bp, 9 predicted proteins | sample 9270691 | NCBI WGS metagenome assembly JAEIGA01 (sample SAMN17057246, study PRJNA624740) | gut metagenome | biome: biome; isolation source: fecal sample | host: Bos grunniens | place: China: Xizang | collected 2019 | reverse complement strand
ATTGTAGTATCGATTGACTTACCGTTCACAACTGCAGCGATCGAGCTACCGTTTCCGAGGTGGCAAGTGATGATCTTTGAATATGCGAGGTCAAGACCTGCGAACTTTGCACCCTTGGCAGATACATATTTATGGCTGGTTCCATGGAAGCCATATCTGCGGATACGATACTTGTCGTAGTACTCGTATGGAAGAGCATACATATATGCGTATGATGGCATTGTCTGGTGGAATGCAGTATCGAACACACCAACCTGAGGAACATCCGGAAGAACTGCGCTCACAGCCTTGATACCAAGGATGTTTGCAGGGTTGTGAAGAGGTGCGAACACAGAACATTTCTCAAGCTGAGCAACAACGGCATCAGTGATAAGCTGGCTGCCGACAAACTCCTCTGCGCCATGAACAACGCGATGACCGACTGCTTCGATATCCTCAAGAGTAGTGAGCACGCCATACTCCTTATCAAGGAGTGCATCAATAACCGCCTGAATACCAACGGTGTGATCTGCAATAGGCATTTCCTTTACGAGTTTCTCCTTGCCTGAAGCCTCATGCTTAAGGCATCCTACTTCCATTCCGATTCTCTCAACGAGACCTTTTGCGAGGAGATCATATACCTCATCATTCTTCATATCAAGAAGCTGATACTTCAATGAAGAACTTCCGCAATTAACAACTAAAATAATCATTTTCTATAGATTTTTGTATTATTTTTCAATCCGTTAGGGTTTTTCAAAAAATCCCCGACAATTCTTGCAAAGTTATAAAATTTATCGCTACTTTCGCAAAAATTGATATTCAAATGAACGTGGAGAGAGATATTGCAGGGTTTGCCTTACCATTTGCTGCCGGAGTTCTTGTAACGGCATACGCAGGAGCCATATTCTGTGGCTATTCATCCTATGTACATTTCATAGCCTTGCTGGGGATTTTCTGCTCTGCCATGGTACTTCTTCAAAGAAGAATTCATGATTTCCATCCATCTTTCATATACTCGCTGATTGCTGTTGCCGCCTTAGGATGCGGAGCGCTTTCAGCAGCCACAGCAATCAGTATGTCCGACATGCCACTATCCGGGTTGGAAATCCATTGCAGAAGGTTCGGGCTTGCAATGCAAAGGTTGATTGACACCTTACCTTTTGATTCTGATAACACGAATTCATTGACGAAAGCCTTGTTGACTGGAGAAAGAGCAGATTTGTCAGATGAGATAAAGAACGCTTTCCGAGAAAGCGGAGCATCACACATACTCGCATTGTCCGGTCTGCACCTAGGAATCATATACGGTATCTTATCGAAGTCCATGGCACTATTGGGTAACAGCAAGAAGATGAGAATACTGCGTTCTGCAATGATCATATGCATGTGCGGGATATACACATTGTCCACCGGAGCCGGAGATTCGCTGGTACGTGCATTAATCTTCATTACGCTTCGGGAAATTGCAAAAGCCACATGCAGATATCATGGACTAGGACAGATTCTTCTTGTATCTCTGATCATACAACTGGTCCTTGACCCGCTCGCAATCCGCTCTGTCAGTTTCCAGCTGTCATATGCAGCAATGGCTGGAATTGCATTCATATATCCTTGGCTGCAAGGCTTTTGGAATCGCGCTGCAGAGTTTTTTCAGTCTAACAGTTCAGACAGAACAGCAAGTCATCTCAGTGGACTTGTCAGCTATCCCGGCAGATGGATATGGAACACGGTAGCACTCTCAATTGCCTGCCAGCTGACGACAGCGCCTCTGGCCTATATGTATTTCGGCACTTTCCCTATCCATTTCATGCTTACCAACCTGCTCACTCTCCCGCTAACGAGTCTGCTTATCCCGACAGCTCTGACAACAATCTGTCTTCATGCTTTGGGATACTGCCCGGCATTCCTGATTCACGCCACCGAATGGATGGCCAGTACGCTTGTTCGGATTCTGGAGGTTATCTCCACTATGTGATGCTATAAATTAAACATCTGCGAAGGATACTGTCTTGGCAGACAGCGAAGTGACACAGCACCTTTTTCCACACCAAGAGACCTCAAAGCTTCCGCGCTGCACGCATATGCCTGCTCATGCGTATTATTATTTTCACTGAGGTGGCAAAGGAAGATATTGCGGAGACCGGAATGGTAGAAGCGTCGGATTGCACCTGCACATTCATCATTTGACAGATGCCCACAGCCCTGGACAATACGCATCTTGAGTTCATACGGATAAGGACCGCTCATGAGCATATCTATATCATAGTTGGACTCCACAACCACAGTATCTGCCCATCGCGCAAACTCCACAGCCTCATCGGTCATTCGTCCCACATCAGTCATGATGACAAACTTATGTCCCTCAACCTCAATAGCATAGCCGACTGTCTGGGTCGCATCGTGAGGCACAACGAAATAACGGATCTTCATTCCCGCAATCTCATTCCACTCCCCCTCGACAAGATCACGCCTGCACGGGCCGATGGTCGGCGCAGTGAAAGTATGACGTGCAAGAGCACGATGAATAGCCTCAGATGTATAGACCGGCTTTGACAGACGCTTGCAGAAAGAACCTAAGTGACGAATGTGATCCAAATGGTCATGCGTAACAAGCACAGCAGAAAAGGAATCCAGATCAAGACCATTTTCAAGCAAGGTCTTCTTCAGACGACGAAGACTGACTCCGGCATCGATCAGAATTCCACCTGATTCTGTTCCAAGATAATAGCAGTTGCCGCAGCTTCCGCTTGAAAGACTCATAAACTTAACCATCCCTTACTTCTCCTCCATATATTTAGGACCGTACTCAGCAAGCGACGGATCACCTAGAACCTCTGCGAGCAAAGCAGCAAGATCTGAAGTCGGGTCGTAATAAACAGATGGGAGTCCAACAGCCAACGCTCCATCGACATTCTTCTGGGAATCATCGATAAAAATCAAGTCCTCGATCGGATGGTCAATCTGCTCGATCACCCTCTTATAAAACTCTTCAGAAGGTTTCAAAGCCTTCATCTCGTATGAAAGGAAGCTCTTCTTGAACAATGTCTGATAATCTACTCCGACACTGGCAAAAAGCATAGACATATTGGAGGCAACAATAGGATTATTGTTTGAGAGGATATAGATGTCATATGACTCTGCAAGGCGATTAAGGAGCGGACCCTTATAGGCTGGTATACCTGCCAGGATATGCATGAAAGCAGCTTTAACATCCTCTGCACGTGCTCCAGGACGCGATTCTTTGAGAACTTCAGCACAGAATTCATCACCGGAGATAACTCCCTCCTCCATGTCACCTACTATACCTTTCTGATGGCATGGATCAAGGATATCATCGATCTTCTCATAACCAAGATCTCTCTTGAAAGCTGCCTTGCAGCCTTCAATATCAAGGTCGATCAGAACTCCTCCAAAATCAAATATAATAGCCTTTTTACTCATCCTCTTCACAATATTTTTTAATCACGCTATAAGCATCCTGCACACCAAGCTCTCCTGCACGTGACAGATCAATACATCCCTTTTCCTTGTCCTTCAGATATATAAGCACAAGACCTCTATTGAAATAGGCATCACCCATATATGGATACAGGTCGATTGCCCTCGAATAATTTTCTATTGAACTGATATGTTCCGCAGAAAGACAATATAGATTACCAAGATTATAATATATATATGGTATGTCCGGAACAGCCTCAGCAGCTGCCCTCATATCACGTATTGCATCAGAATAGTCATACTGACGGGTAACCTGATCCTTCACACGTGCTCTTGTATTACCGGAATCATCCATCGAAAGAACCTGCACGTTGTTCTCGATTGATGAAATGAAGTCAATCATTTCCGCACGCAGGGCGCCTCGGTTCATATGATAGAAAGCGCTGTATAGACTCTCGATCGTCCCCTTGCCCTGAGATTCCTCAACCGCCTGGCCATAATAGTTGAGAGACGAATTGAACTGCTTACCCACATAATCATATAGGGCTCTCATAAAGAGCTGTTCTGCTGTAGGCTCGGCTCCGGCCCATGCTGCCAGCTCAACCTGTTCAAGTGCAGCTTCATCCAGAGTCACATCAGAATTTCTTATTGACACTCCCACCGGAAGAGTAGTCTCGAAACGGGCGATCAGAGCATTTTCATAGCCACGGGCAAGTGCATAATTCGTATTATCCTTCTCACCGGTCAACACAAAACGATAAAGAGGACGCAGGCGGATATCTATATCACGATGCTGCAACAGTTCATCATTGAAATCCTTCTTTGCAAAATCTGCATCCAAGGCAATCAGAGTGCTATATTTTCGTGTAGTGTCAGCAAATGAGACCTCATCAGAAGCACTCTTCGCCCTATATTCCTGAACCTTTTTCTGGGCTGTCTCGTAGTCTTTCTTCGAAGATTTGAAATCCCCGAGCATATTCTTCACATAAGCTCGGTTCATATAGGCTTTGGCAAAGTCAGGATAGAGTTCAATTGCCCTGTCATAGTCATCCAGTGCATCTTTGTACATGCCCATCTCAATGAAGATCGAAGCACGGTTAAAGTATGCCAGGACGTTGTCAGGATTGATATTCAATACCCTGTCCATGTCCGAAAGCGCATCCTCGTAAGCGCCAAGCTGCGCGCTGATCAGACCTCTGTTATAAAGAGTCAAGGCGTTGCCAGGTTCATCCTGCAGGACACGGTTAAGGTCAGCCATTGCTTCGCGATACTTCTCCTGCTCATAGTACATGATGGCGCGGTTGAAATATGCGAAGGTATTGGTGGTATCCAACTCGATTGCCTTGTCCATATCGGAGATTGCAAGATCGTAGTTCTTCTGCTCCGAATAAAGACGACCACGACGGATATATCCTTCCGGATCGAAACGGTCCAGCTTGATGGCCTTATTGTAGTCATTTACCGCCTGGAGGGTATCACCAAGAAAAAGATAGCTGGCTCCTCTGTTCAGATACGCAGAAGGGTCCTTAGGCTGGTGACGGATGTATTTATCAAAGTCCTTGATTGCCTTCTGGAACTGCTGAGACAGGAAATATGTCACTCCTCGGCTGAAATAAAGTCCTTCCATTCCCGGACGAAGATCGATTGCATGCTGAAGATCGTCAAGGGCTGCTTCATAGTTGCCGAAACGGCTTTCTGTTATACCACGATAGTGATAGCCGGATGTAAATATAGGATTCAAGGTCACTGAGCGGTCAAAATCTCTTTTTGCACCACGCAGGTCTCCAAGGTTGTATTTTGCAATTCCTCGAAAAAAGAAAGTCCAATAATCAGCTGTATCCAGTTGGGAGAGGACATTGAAATTTTCGATTGCCGCTGCATATCTTCCATCGGCAAGAGCCTGACGGCCTCGGTAGAAGAAAACATCTTTATCATATTGTGCACACAACTTGCCCGCCCCAGTTGAAAGAAGCAGGATGACCATAAGGTATTTAAGAAGTCTGTGCATATAAAAATATTTCCTGATACAGCTTATTTTTTCTAATTTTGGCCTCCCGAAACAGGGTAAACCCAAAAGCAAACCCACAAATATAATCATTTCCCGCGCGTATGCAGACAAAAAAGTCCAAAATTTCAACGAAAGCTGCCATGACACTCATCATGTCAGTCTTTCTTTGCGTCGCTGCGTGGGGACAAGGCAGCATAGGTTCATCGAGTTCGGCTGCTAAGAATCTGATCTGGGAAAAGAAATTATATCAGAAAGTAGATTTCCTTTGCGACACACTTTGTCAGGGTCGGGCCACTGGAACAAGGGGCAGCATCGAGGCAGCATTCTGGATTGAGAGAGAATTCCGTGACGCAAAACTTATGAAGTTTGACAGCACTTACACAAAGAGGATATATGCTGGTCAGGGACTTCTCGGACGCAATATCATCGGCTTTATCCCCGGTTCCACAAAAACCCCAAGGGACAGGTATGTGATTGTCGGAGCGCATTATGACCACATCGGCCAGCTGAACCGCATCACATATCCGGGAGCTGACGCAAACGCCTCAGGCACAGTGGCTTTGACAAGTCTGGCAGAAATGTTCTCAATGATGAAGACACTCGGCAGAAGCTACAACAGCAATATAATTTTTGTGGCTTTTGATGCAAGGGAAATGAGTATGGCAGGTTCGAACGCATTCTGGAAGATGATTGAAAACGGAGAACTGAACGACCCTGTCAGCGGTAAAGTAATAAAGCCGTCCAACATCAAGCTGATGGTCAACATCGACCAGCTCGGCTGCACGCTTTCTCCACTGAAAAGCGGAAGGGAAGATTACATGATCATGCTCGGAAACCATTCGCTCAAGCCTGCAGAAAGGGAACTGCTTTCATATTGCAACCGCAGCAGCGGACTGCACATGGACCTGGACTTCACATATTACGGAAGCAAGAACTTCACTGAGATTTTCTACCGTCTTTCAGACCAGAGGATTTTCGTAGACAACAAGATACCTGCAGTACTCTTTACATCAGGCATTACGATGAACACTAACCGCACACGCGACACTGCAGACACCCTCGATTACGAGGTTTTCAAGAAAAGAATATATCTGATCTTCGACTGGCTTGAAAAGATGCTATAAAGTTAGTATCTTTGTGAGTTATGAAGCAGTTTTGGAAAGTACTCAAGCGTTTTGCCGCACCATATAAAGGTTATCTTGGAGGTTCAGTGATCCTGAACCTGTTCTCGGCAATATTCAACATATTCTCATTTGCACTCCTGATTCCTATCCTGAACATCCTGTTCAAGCTGGACACCACAATTTATGAGTTCGTCCCATGGAACGGGCTCCCTGACAAGGACCAGCTGATGAACAACATGTATTGGTACATCAGTCAGATGATTGGAAAGTGGGGCGCCTCCAATACCCTGCTTATTCTCGGATGCATCTTCGGAGTCGTGACCTTACTCAAGACATCATGCTATTTCGCGTCTTCTGCCGTGATGGTTCCGCTGAGGACCGGCATTGTCCGCGATATCCGTACAATGGTCTACAACAAGCTGCTCAGCCTTCCTATGGGCTTTTTCAGCAAGCAGAAGAAGGGTGACATCATTGCCAGAATGAGCGGTGACGTGAATGAGATCGAAAACTCGATCATCAGTTCGCTTGATATGCTCATCAAGAATCCGATTCTCATCATCTGCTATTTCTCCGCCCTGATTTTCCTCAGTTGGGAGCTCACACTCTTCACCCTCACAGTCGTTCCTGTCATGGCAGGGGGGATGAGCGCAATCGGAAAGAAACTGAAACGCAAATCTCTTGAGGCACAGGAAAAGTGGAGCGAGACCATGGCCCAGCTTGACGAGACACTCGGCGGTCTGAGAATCATCAAGGCTTTCATCGCGGAAGACAAGATGAAGGAACGTTTCACAGAAACAGCCAATCAGTACAGAAAGGCATCTGCAAAAGTCGCTGTCAGACAAGCATCTGCGCACCCAGTCAGCGAGCTTCTCGGCTCTCTTATGATTATGGTCGTGCTTTGGTTCGGCGGCACTCTCATCCTCAGCGAGAAGGCACCTATCGACGCATCCACCTTCATCTACTATATGACCATCCTTTACAGCGTGCTTGCTCCTCTGAAGGAGTTCTCGAAAGCAAGCTACAATATTCCTAAGGGATTGGCCTCAATGGAGCGAGTTGACAAGATCATGGACGCAGTGAATGACATCACCGAACCTGCTCAACCTGCAACCCTCAAAGGTTTCAATGAGGAAATCAGATTCCAGGGCGTGTCATTCAGCTATGAAGAGGGCAAGGAAGTACTTCATAGCATCGACCTGACAGTCCCTAAGGGAAAGACTGTGGCTTTGGTCGGTCAGTCAGGTTCCGGAAAATCCACTCTCGTGGACCTCATCCCAAGATATTATGATGTGAGCGAAGGTTCGATCACCCTTGACGGAACAGATATCAGAGATTTCCGCGTGAAGGATCTCCGCAGCCTTATCGGAAACGTGAACCAGGAAGCTATTCTCTTCAACGACACCATATTCAACAATATTGCTTTCGGTGTTGAGGGAGCAACAATGGAACAGGTTGTTGCAGCAGCCAAGATTGCCAATGCCCACGATTTCATCATAGAGAAGGAGGACGGTTATTTCACAAATATCGGAGACCGCGGCGGCAAGCTTTCAGGAGGCCAGAGACAGCGTATCAGTATTGCACGAGCAATTTTGAAGAACCCTCCTATCCTCATTCTTGACGAAGCCACATCTGCACTTGACACTGAGTCCGAGAAGATAGTACAGGAAGCACTCGACAGGCTGACTTCAACACGAACTACGATCGCCATCGCCCACCGCCTGTCGACCATCAAGAACGCCGATGAAATCTGCGTAATGCATGAAGGCAAGATTGTTGAGCGCGGGCGCCACGAAGAACTGCTCGCACTGGACGGATACTACAAGAAACTCAATGACATGCAGGCACTTTAAAGGCATGGAAAAGAAAATCAAAAGAATATCTGTTGCTCTTTTCTGCATATACGTCATTGCAGTTATTCTGCTATGCGTGATCAAGACCGATGATATACCGGAGCTTCCAAAAATGTTCTTGGGAATACCATTCGATAAGATTGCACATTTTATCATGTTCCTGCCATTCGTTATCCTTGGATATGCGTCCTTCATGCCCAAAGAGAAGGGAGTTATGAGAAAGTTGGTCGTGTTGGGAACAATACTTATCCTCGGTTTTGCTTTTGCAGTTTCGACAGAACGGCTCCAGGCGATAACGGATTATCGATCATATGAAATTCTGGATATGGCAGCAGACTGCCTCGGCCTAGTCATAGGAAGTTTATTGACCTTAGGTTTCATTGTAAAGACTAATAAATGAGAAGATTACTCATATACATATTCCTGCTGATTTCGTTCTATGCGCATGGTCAGAGCGGAATCGTTCTTGATTTCACTCCAGCCTGTGACACCTTGGCTACAATGATACAGGAGCGTACAGGCGTGACTGGATTTCTGAATATAAAATCCATCACCCGCAGAGGGACAAGCCTTGATTTCTATTTCACAGAGAGTCTGGGTGACTTCCCTTGGAAAGATGGAGATCCCAGATGGTTCAGGAATGTGCTACACTCGCAATTCCCCGATAAGTACAAGAAATACAAGGTTGGCGAAATATATAGCAGAGGCGTTAATCTGTCTCATCTCGTAACTCCAGGATTGGGCTCTGATGGAGAACCGAGACACTCACGCCACCGCCTGCGCACATACCACGACACTCCTGCCATTGTGACGGCACTTGATACTCGGGAATATAAAAAGGGGCTGAAAGGACGCCATATAGCTCTGTGGCAGAGTCACGGACGCTATTACTCTCATACCACTGACAGCTGGATCTGGCAGAGGCCTGCACTTTTCCAGACCTGCGAGGATATGTTCACTCAGAGTTTCGTACTCCCCTATCTTGTTCCTATGCTTGAGAATGCCGGAGCATACGTAATGCTTCCGCGCGAGAGAGATACTCAAGTCAATGAAGTGATCGTGGACAACGACAGCAGTTGGGTTTCAGAACCGGTATATGACGTCGCGGGGTGGCCCGGAGCAGTCAGAGGTATCGGAAAATATTCAGAAAAGGGCAGTTGGTCAGAAGCGGGAACCGGCTTTGCCGACTTGAAGGAAACATATATGGAAGTCGAGAATCCATTCAGCATGGGTAAAGCTAGAAAAACTGAATGCATTCCGCACTCAAGCAAGTCGAAGGATGCTTTCATTGAATGGAGGCCTGACATTCCGGAGCGAGGCAGATATGCTGTTCATATATCCTATAAGAGTCTCCCTAACAGCAGTACTTCTGCTCATTACACCGTTCACCATTTGGGAGGTGAGAGCCATTTTGCTGTGAACCAGAAGATGGGAGGCGGCACATGGATCTATCTCGGCACATTCGAATTTGCCGAAGGTGAACAAGGATATGTAACTCTTGACAACCGAACTCCTGAGGGATGGAAACACCATTCTGGCACCGTGATCACTGGTGACGCTGTACGCTTCGGTGGAGGAATGGGCAATATTGCCAGAGGAGAAGTCAGAGACAGTTCGGGTGTAATTATTTACGAACCGTCCGTCTCAGGTCTCCCGCGTTCAGCCGAAGCTGCAAGATATTGGCTTCAGTGGTCCGGAACTGACACATCCGTCTGGTATCTTAACGAAGGTCTTGATGACTACCGTGACGACTTCATGTCGCGCGGAGATTGGGTGACCTGGATGAGCAAGGGATCGTGGATGAATCCTTGCAAGGATGGAGGAATGGCTATTCCTTTCGACCTCACTCTTGGTTTTCACTCTGATGCAGGAGTTACACCAAATGATTCGATTGTCGGAACCCTTGCAATATATACTCTCAAGAACGAGAGGACAAAGAAACTTCCCTCGGGAGAGGAGCGCCTGACCAGCAGAGATTACGCATCAGCCGTCCAAGACCAGCTGGTTCATGATCTTCGTCATGGGTTTGACTCACTATGGTCACAGCGATCGATCTGGGACAGAGGTTATCGTGAATCGCGTACTCCAAGCTCCCCTTCACTTCTTCTTGAACTTCTCTCGCATCAGAATTTCGCTGATATGAAATATGGTCTGGATCCGTCGTTCAGATTCTCAGTGAGCCGTGCAGTCTATAAAGGTATGCTTAAATACATGAGTAACCGTTATGGTCGCGAATATGTTGTGCAGCCGCTTCCTGTGGACAACATGGGAGTTCGATTCCTTGATAACGAGAAGGCTGTCATAAGCTGGAAGCCTGTCGCAGACCCACTTGAACCGACGGCTTCAGCTGATGGATATATTCTATATACACGAATTGATGACGGAGGATTTGACACCGGATATGATATTGGTTCGGGTGTTCAGGACGTAAACGGCACTGTAAGCCTTGAGGTCGATATCAAGCCCGGACATCTTTATAGTTTTAAGGTGGTTGCGTATAATGAAGGTGGTTGCAGCTTCGCATCGGAAGTCGTAAGCATCGGCAAGCCAGCTGAATATGTTGATTCAGAGATTGTCCTCGTGGTCAATAATTTTGACAGAGTCAGCGGCCCGGAATTCTTCGACACTCCTACCGATGCTGGATTCAATAATAGAATCGACAGTGGAGTACCATATATCAATGACATTGCCTTTATCGGAGAACAGCATAACAATATCCGATGCAAGCCTTGGGTAACTGATTCTAATCCTGGTTTTGGAGCTTCTTATCAGGACTATGCAGGAAAATCAGTTGCAGGAAATACCTTTGATTTCGCTTCAGTTCATGGCAAAGCCCTCATGAAGGCCGGTCATGCTTTCTATTCCTGCAGCAATGAAGCATTCTGTGGTGATTCCACATACAGAACTTCAGCTTGGGCTATTGACCTTGTCTGCGGAAAACAGGTAAGCACCTCTGTGGGAAGCGGAATGCTCCAGAAATATACAGTATATACTCCTGAAATGCAGGCAGCTCTGAAACAGTTTGCCGGCCAAGGCGGAAATATTCTTGTCAGTGGTTCATACATCGGAACTGACCTGTCAGAAAAAATATTCCCTGTACAAAAAGATAGCACTTTAATGGAAAAATCCATTAAATTTGCTGCGGATGTGCTTGGATATAAGTGGAGTGCGGGACAGGCAAGCAAGGTCGGAACAATCAAAGCAGTGAGAAACGGTCTTGTTGATTTCAGCGGGCTAGGCACATTCGAGTTCCACAATTGCGTGAACCCGGAGTGCTATAGTGTGGAATCACCGGACGGGCTGGAGCCGGCATCTGCTGCAGGAAAGACTGTCTTGAGATACACAGACACAGGTATATCTGCAGGTGTGGGATATGAGGGCAATGGATATAGAGCCATGAGCCTTGGATTCCCTATCGAAGTCCTCAAGAATGAAGAAAATATAGATCAGATCATCAATATAACCTTAGAATTTTTCAAGTAATGACTACACGTGAAGCCGAAATCATTGAATTGATCCGTAAAGAAGTGAAACCTGCCCTTGGTTGCACCGAACCTATCGCAGTTGCCCTTGCTGTTGCAAAGGCTATGGAGATTATGGACGAGAAACTTCCTTGTCTTAATACAGGATGGAAGATGTCGGATATATACAGACTGAAGATTGAGGTCAGTGGAAACATCCTCAAGAACGGTATGGGTGTAGGCATTCCTGGCACAGGTATGGTTGGTCTGCATATCGCGGCTGCTTTAGGTGCAGTGTGCGGAAAATCATGCTATGGACTTGAGGTACTTCACGATCTGAATGAGCATGCAGTTGAGCATGCAAAAAATATGGTTGCAGATGAAATGGTCACTGTAGGTCTTGCCCAGACAGACAAGAAACTCTACGTCAAGGCTATTGTGGAGGCAGCAGACCGATTCGCTTATGCCGTCATCGAGGATGACCACGACAATATCGTTGAAACTGCATTCAATGGAACTATCCTACATTCTGGCCGAAAGACATCTGATGATTCTGTCGAGGTTGTGACCAAATCAACCCTCGACTACAAGTTGACCATCAAGGAAATCTATGAATTTGCCAAGACAGTGGCTTTCGAGGATATTGAATTCATACTTGAGTCACGTACTCTGAATCTAGCCTTGGCACATGAAGGCATGACAGGCAAATATGGTCTCAGAGTCGGCTACTGCATCAATCATCTTGGAAATAAGGAAGTGTTCGGCGGTGATTTTCTCAGCTATGCCATGTCAATGACTGCTGCAGCCTCAGATGCCCGTATGGCAGGCTGCACATTGGCGGCTATGAGTAATTCGGGAAGTGGCAATCAGGGCATTACCGTCACTATGCCGGTGATTGCATATTCTCTCAAATATGGAACTTCTGACGAGGAGTTGGCGCGTGCCCTTGTTCTCAGCCACCTTGTTGCAATTCACATCAAGGGGTACCTGGGCAAACTTTCTGCACTCTGCGGCTGTGTTATTGCATCTACAGGTTCATCATGCGGACTAGTCTACCTCCGTGGTGGAGACTACGAACAGATCTGCGCTTCAATCAAGAATATGATCGGTAACATCACCGGTATGGTCTGCGACGGTGCTAAAGTAGGATGCGCAATGAAGGTTGCATCAGGAGTATCATCTGCACTTCAGTCTGCAGTTCTTGCCCGTGAAGGTGTCTGCATTTCATAACACGACGGTATCATCGAAAAGGACATAGAAAAGACCATCCAGAACCGCGGCCGTATCGGCTCGGTCGGCATGCAGTCAACCGACTCTATGATTCTGGACATTATGGTCTGCAAATAGAATCAGTATACCCTGTATTTTGAAACAATCCCTCCCATTCCTAATGGAATGGGCCCCTCCCTCTGCGGCCAGAGGGGTAGCACGGTTTCAAAATACAGGGTATACTGATTCTATATTTTCCAGACTTTAAGGTACTGCTGAAGAGCCCACATCTCGTCGCGATACTTTGCTGCGGCTAGGAAATCAAGGTCTGCTGCTGCCTTGTTCATATTGCGTTTTGCCTGTTCGACTGCCTTCTCCACCTGTGGACGGGACATAGAGCGTATCACAGGGTCCTGGAGTACAGCAGCAAGGTCTGCCTGGATATATCCGTCCACATATGCCGAGTTGGACTCACGTTTCGAGTCGTGACCAAGACCTACGCTGACGCTTCCGCGGCCAAGATCGGTCGGATCCGGGATATATGTAGGATCGTCATATGAATTCGCTGCACTGACTTTTCCTGTTACAGTATTGGCCAGTCTTGGATTACGCTGTTTCTCCTCCACAGCTGCCTCATCAATCAGGACATTGCGTTTCACTGCCACCTGAGT
>JAEIGA010010974.1_pt1 | contig 13743 bp, 9 predicted proteins | sample 9270691 | NCBI WGS metagenome assembly JAEIGA01 (sample SAMN17057246, study PRJNA624740) | gut metagenome | biome: biome; isolation source: fecal sample | host: Bos grunniens | place: China: Xizang | collected 2019 | reverse complement strand
CCTCCCCCAAGACAAGTTTTCCCAGACGCAAGTCTCTAAAGTCAGGTTGTAGACCACGACCTTGATAGGCCGAAGGTGTAAGCGTAGCGATACGTTGAGCTGATCGGTACTAATATGACGTGCGGCTTAGCTTATTTATTAGTGCTTAGTAGTTAGTAGTTAGTAGTTAGTATTGCACTAACCCCTAACCCCTGACTCCTAACAACTAAAACAAAACTTCACTTCAAAGTGAGATCAAATCGCATCTCAAGGTTGTAATTCTCTTTAGTTCCCAACTTAAAATAATGTTCAGATTTCCGAATGTCAGAAAGTTGAAATCATTCAAACATTCTAACATTCCAACATTCAAACATTATCAAACGGTTTTTTGCCGGTGGCCATAGAGGAGTTGTCACACCTGTTCCCATTCCGAACACAGAAGTTAAGGGCTCCATCGCCGAGGGTAGTGCGGGACTCGCCCGTGCGAGAGTAGGACGCTGCCGGCTTTTTTTTATTTCATACTGTCGTATGGAATAAAAAAAGCCGTCATCGTCCTTAAGGACGCTCTTACCTCGCAGTCGCTCGGCTTGGTTGCTTCCCCACGGGTCGCAACCACCAGCAAGGGGCGGTTACGCCGGCTTTTTTTATTTCTACCCGAAAAGTGATAATATAGGTCTGACCTGAATTATCACGACTATGCTAACGACATTTTACTAAATAAAAGGTGGTTAAATGAAAATTCTCGTTTTTTCAATTGTTGCATGTGCATCGATATTTACATTAAGAGCCGCGAATAGGCCGATTGGCGTTTTTGATTCAGGAACGGGCGGCCTTACGGTATTAGAGAAGCTTCTCAGTATAGATGAATACAACAATATTACAGGCGAGCATACGCCCGATTCGAAACCCGATCTTGACGGCGAAAATTTCGTCTATTTCGGCGATCAGGCAAATATGCCTTATGGTCTTTATGGAGCTAAAGGGAAAGCCGATTTTTTACGTGAGCTTATTGTAAGGGACACCAAATTTGTTCTTTCTGAAGAATCTCATCAGCCCTCCAAGATTGTTGTTATTGCATGTAATACAGCTACCGCCTACGGACTTGAAGATGCTCGTTGTGTGGCAAAGCCAAAAGGAGTGAAAGTAATCGGTGTCGTTAATGCCGGAGTCGAAGCTACTATGGACGCGCTTAATGTCAAGGAAGGTATGCCTCGATTTGCTGTTGCGGTAATCGCAACTCCAGGCACGATAGCGTCGGGTGTTTACGAAAGAACATTGCGCGCTGAACTAAAGAAAAGAAATGTTGATTGCTGCGAAATTGTAAATCGCGGCGGAATCGGACTTGCAGAGGCTGTAGAAAACGATGAAAGAGGCGTAAACGACTGCGCAAGAACGAATTTTATCGCCATGGTCGAATCGCATCGTGTGAACGGCGGCAAGGCTCCCATTAAAGCTGTAATACTCGGCTGTACCCATTATCCCTTTGTCCTGTCGGAATTCAAGAAGGCCGCCGCGGATCTTAGAAAGGATGGCAGATATTCTTCTCTGATAGCGGAAGATCTTATATTTATCGATCCTGCGGTTTATACGGCGATTCAATGCTACACGACGCTTAAAAACGACAAACTTCTGAACAATGGAAAAAACAGAAGAAAAAAAGTTGAAGCGTTCATTTCGGTCGGCCGCAACGGACCTCTTTCTATGGAAGTGAAATATGGCCGGGCTTTGGGCCTTAAAGACATAGGTACCGTTATTGTTCCTATGACGGAAAAAACGATGTCTAAGGAATCTGTAAAGCGCCTTAATGAATTGCTGCCTTTTTCTGGTAAAGAAATTTTTTCGAAGTAAAAGTGAACTTAAGTCGACTGCGGCTAAAACAACCTGTCACCTTTTTGGTATAATATAGTACCAATAGGGACAAATATGCCGGAAAAGAGGAATATAATGTTCAAATCAGTATCTAACAAAGTCGCATTCCCTCAGATGGAAGAGGGAATTCTAAAGATTTGGAAAGAAAATTCGACATTTGAAAAGTCGCTCGAGAAAAATAAAGGCAAGGGCGAATATAGATTTTATGACGGGCCTCCGTTTGCGACGGGGCTTCCACATTACGGGCATCTTTTAGCCGGTATCATCAAGGATATTGTTCCGCGTTATCAGACGATGCGCGGCAAATATGTGGAGCGTCGTTTCGGTTGGGATACTCACGGTCTTCCGATTGAGGCTCTTGCGCAGGACGCGCTCGGCGTTGCTGGAGCACCAGAGATTAAGGCTCTTGGCGTAGACAAGTTCAATGAGCAGTGCCGCTCCATGGTTCTTAAGTATGTCGATGAATGGGAGAAGACGGTAACACGCATGGGACGTTGGGTTGATTTCAAAAACGACTACAAGACGATGAACCCTGATTTTATGGAGACGATCTGGTGGGTCTTCAAGCAGTTGTGGAATCAGGGCCGCGTCTATAAGTCACATCGCATAATGCCTTACAGCTGGAAGCTTTCTACGCCTCTTTCCAATTTTGAGGCAGGCAATAACTATAAAGACGTTCAAGATCCAACTGTAACTTGCCGTGTTCGCGCCACTTCAATCACGAGCGAAGAGTTGCGGGCAAAGGGCGAGGGTAGCGTTGTTTATTTCCTTATCTGGACTACTACGCCTTGGACTCTTCCTTCGAACCTCGCGATTTGCGCCGGCGCAAAAATCGATTATGTCGCCGTTCGTGACGTGACGGATCAGGCGCGGCCGATTTATGTCATGGCAAAGGCCCGCTTGCCGTTCATCTTTAAAAAAGAAGAGATGTATGAAGTCGTTTGGGAAGGCAAGGGCGACGCTCTTAAAGGTTGCGAGTACGAGCCGCTTTTTCCGTATTTCGCCGATAAGAAATCCGAAGGCGCTTTTCGCGTGACTAACGATGATTATGTCACGACTGATGACGGCGTAGGCCTTGTTCATATAGCTCCGGCATACGGTGAAGACGACTTCCGCGTATGCAAAGAATCGGGTATGACGGCTTTTGTCGATCCTCTTGATGACGCGTGCGCGTTTACCGAGGCGATCCCTGAGTTTAAGGGGCGTTTCTGTAAAGATTGCGACAAGGATATAATTAAGCTTCTCAAGACCGAGGGCAAGCTCGTTCATCAGGCGACGATTGTTCACTCTTATCCATTCTGCGACCGCACCGATACGCCGCTTATTTATCGTGCGATTGATGCTTGGTATGTGAGAGTCGAAGATCTCCACGAAAGACTTGTTAAAAACAATGCTCCTGTTCATTGGACGCCGGAATACGTCGGCGAGAAGCGATTCGGCAACTGGCTGCAGGAAGCGCGCGACTGGAATATTTCGCGCAACCGTTTCTGGGGCAGCTGCATTCCTGTATGGATCAACGATGATGATCCTGAAGATATGATCTGCGTAGGCTCTATTAAAGAGCTTGAAGAACTTTCGGGTGAGAAAGTTACTGATCTTCACAAGCATTTCGTTGATAAGATCGTTATTAAGAAAGACGGTAAAACTTACCATCGCACTCCTGAAGTTCTTGATTGCTGGTTTGAGTCGGGTTCAATGCCTTATGCCCAGCAGCATTATATGGGGGAACAGGGAACGGGGAAGAGTATTGATGATTTCTTCCCGGCTGATTTCATTGCCGAGGGTCTCGATCAGACGCGCGGCTGGTTCTACACTCTTATGGTTTTAGGGACGTGCCTTTTCGATAAGTCTCCTTATAAAAACGTTATCGTAAACGGACTTATTCTGGCCGAGGACGGCAAGAAGATGTCAAAGCGGCTAAAGAATTATCCCGATCCGAATTTGATGCTTAATACTTACGGCGCCGATGCGATAAGGCTTTATATGATTTATTCGCCGGTCGTCAAGGCTGAGTCGCTCAAGTTTTCGGAAAGCGGCGTTAAGCAGATTATGCGAGATCTGCTTATCCCTTGGTGGAATGCATATTCCTTCTTCGTGACCTATGCCAACGTTGACGGTTTCCATGATAAGGAGGTTGCCTTCCCCGAATCAGAGAACGTTCTTGACAAGTGGATCGTCTCTTCGATGGAAACGCTTATCTCCGATGTTACGGAGGCGATGGATAATTACGATCTGCAGAAGTCTGTCCGCCCGTTCGTGAAATTCGTCGAGGATCTTACCAATTGGTATATCCGCCGTTCCCGCCGCCGTTTCTGGAAGTCGACGAATGACGGGGATAAGCTTTCGGCATATAGAACTTTGCGGTATGTTCTCGTTCAGCTTTCGAAAGTCGCAGCTCCGTTTACGCCGTTTATCGCCGAAGAAATTTATACGAATCTCAAGGGTGAGAGCGATCCGGAATCTGTTCATCTCTGCGATTTCCCGACGGCTAACGCCTCAGCGCGCGATTTGCCGCTCGAGCGTCGCATGTCGGATGTACAGGCGGTCGTTGAGCTTGGTCGCCGCTTAAGAGCTGATAATGATCTTAAAGTGCGCCAGCCACTTTCGGCGCTCAAATTGGCGGGCGGTGACGTTAAAGGGCTTGAAGCTTTGATCGAGGATGAGCTTAATGTTAAGAGCGTTGAGTTTATTGCGGATGAGACCGAGCTTTGCAATGTCAGCTTCAAGGCGAATTTCAAAACGCTCGGCAAAAAGTGCGGGCCGAAGATGAAAGCCGTCGCCGCAGCGATCGCGAATATGGGGAATGGGGAGCTGGGAACTGGGAACGGTTGGACGAAAGAGATTGAGGGTATTGAGATTACCTCTGACGATGTGCTCGTTACACGCTCTCCCAAGGAAGGCCTCGTCGTCGCGTCTGAGGGCGCGGTTGTCGTCGGCCTTGAAACGTTGCTTACCCCAGAGCTCGTTGCCGAAGGGCTTGCGCGTGAGTTTGTCAGTCACGTTCAGTCAATGCGCAAGGAGGCCGACTTTGAGGTCGTTCAGCGCATAACGGTTACGGTCAAAGCCGATGACGAACTGAAAGACGCTCTTGAAAAACATGCGCAATACGTTAAGAACGAGATCCTTGCGACATCACTTCTTTGGAGTGAAGATATTGATGCTCAAGAGTGTGATTTAAACGGGCATGCGACAATAATCAAACTTGAGAAAAATTGACATGAATGACATTCATTTCGATTCCGTAGAAGATTGCCTTGAATCGTTGCGGCGTGGCGAGATAATTCTCGTTACAGACGATGCCGACCGCGAAAACGAAGGCGACTGCATCTGCGCCGCCGAGTTCGCCACGTGTGAAAATGTCAATTTCATGGCGAAGTATGCTCGCGGGCTTATATGCATGCCGATGAGCCGGCAGTGGTGCCAAAAACTCGATTTGCCCCAGATGGTAAGCGAGAATACCGACAACCATTCGACGGCGTTTACGGTATCGATAGATTCCGTGCGCACAACAACGGGCATCTCGGCTGAAGAACGCTCCATGACCGCTCTTGATTGTGTGAAAGAAGATGTTAAGGGAAGGGATTTCAGGCGCCCAGGGCACATGTTCCCTCTTCAGTCGCGTGAAGGAGGCGTCCTAAAGCGCGCAGGTCATACGGAAGCGACCGTCGATCTGTGTCGTCTTGCGGGGTTGAAAGAAGTGGGCTTATGCTGCGAGATAATGAAGGATGACGGGCGTATGGCGCGGCTTGATGATGTCGCGGCTTTTGCGAAGGAGCATTCGCTTAAAATGACCACTATCGCAGATCTCATCGCCTATCGGCGTAAAAACGATAGGCTCGTCGAGGCGGTTGAAGAAGTTGACATGCCGACAAAGTACGGCCACTTTAAGCTCAAGATGTACAGAAGCCGTGTGACTGGGTTGGAGCATCTGGCGCTTATCAAAGGCCGCGTCGATGAAGGTGAAAGCGTATTGGTGAGAGTCCATTCAGAATGTTTTACAGGAGACGTTCTTTCGAGCGAGAGATGTGATTGCGGCGCGCAACTTCATACGGCTATGGAGATGATCGAAAAAGAAGGTTGCGGAGCCGTTCTTTATATGCGCCAGGAAGGCCGCGGGATAGGACTGGCGAATAAGCTTCACGCCTATAAAAAGCAGGAAGAGGGGATGGATACCGTTGAGGCGAATGTGGCGCTCGGTTTTGCCCCCGATCTTAGGGATTATGGCGAGGGAGCGCAAATGCTTGTTGATTTGGGCATACGGAAAGTGCGCCTTATGACAAACAATCCCTGTAAGATAAAAGGGCTTGATGGGTACGGCATAGAGATTACCGAACGAGTGCCGATCGTTATCGAGCCTAATGAGCATGATAAGCATTATCTCGACACCAAGAGAGAGAAGATGGGGCATATTTTCTGAAATCCGACGATTTGATATAATATTTTCAATCGGCCATTACGGTCGAAAAGAGGAATACAACAATGACAAAAGTCGAAAAAGAGCGTTTGGCGAAGATCGGCAAGACCTTTAATGCCAAAAAATACATCAAAAACGAAATTGAAGAGATTCGCCGCCAGGTCGGCGACAAGAAGGTTCTGCTGGCCATGTCCGGCGGTGTTGACAGCTCTGTTTGCGCCGTTCTTCTTCAGAAGGCGATCGGCAAGCAGCTTACCTGCGTTTTTGTCGATCACGGTTGTATGCGCCTTAACGAAGCGAAGGAAATCAAAAAAGTTTTCAAGGGCAAGTTCGGCATTAACCTCATTCAGATAGACGCTGAAAAGCGCTTTCTCGACAAGGCTAAGGGCGTTACGGACCCTGAACAGAAGCGCAAGATTATCGGCGGAGAGTTCGTTCGCGTTTTTGAAGAAGAGGCCAAGAAGCTCGGCAAGATTGAATTTCTCGGTCAGGGTACGATTTATCCGGATATCATCGAGTCGGGCGTCGGCGGACATAAAGCCGTCAAGGCTCACCACAATGTCGGCGGACTTCCAGAAGATCTCGGATTTGAAGGTCTTGTCGAGCCTGTGAAATATCTTTACAAGGATGAGGTCCGTAAAGTAGGCAAAGCTCTTGGGATCCCCGAAGAGCTCGTTATGCGCCAGCCTTTCCCGGGTCCCGGGCTTGCAGTTAGGTGCTTGGGCGAGCTTACGAAGGAGAAGCTCGACATTCTGCGTCAGGCCGATTTTGTTTTCCGCAGTGAAATGGCCAAGGCCAAGCTCGATAAGAAGGCTCAGCAGTTCTTTGCGGTGATGACGAACGTCAAGTCGGTAGGCGTTACAAAAGGTGCCCGCACGTTTGGCTATGTCATCGCCATTCGCGCTGTCTCGACTTCGCAGTTCGTTCACGCGGGTGTCGTCGAACTTCCTTTCAAGTTTGTCGTCTCCGTCGCTCAGAAGATCGCGACAAAGGTCAAGGGCGCCAATCGTGTCGTTTGGGATATTACACCGAAACCGCCTGCTACGATCGAGTGGGAATGAGAAAGAAGATATTTATTGACGGGAGCGCCGGAACGACGGGGCTTAGGATTCGTGAGCGCCTCCAGGGGCGTGCCGATCTTGAGCTCCTCACTCTTGCGGAAGAACTGCGTAAAGATCCGTCAGCGCGTCGCGACATGTTAAATTCGGCCGATGTGGCGTTTCTGTGCCTGCCGGATGCGGCGGCGAAGGAGGCTGTGACATTTGTCGAAAATGACGCTACCGTCGTCATTGACACTTCCACCGCGCACCGCACGTCGCCGGACTGGGCGTATGGATTTCCAGAACTTGAAGGCTATCGTCAGAGAATCGCCTCTTCAAAGCGCATTGCGAACCCTGGGTGTCACGCAAGCGGCTTTATCGCGCTTATCGAGCCTCTTATCCGCAAGGGCCTTTTGAACAAAGATGTGAAGCTTGCGGCGACTTCGCTTACCGGCTTTTCTGGCGGCGGAAAAAAGATGATTGCTGATTACGCCGAGCTTGATGAGCTTAAGAAAGGCGCTCGGCAATACGCTCTTTCACAGTCACACAAGCACCTGCCTGAAATTTCCGCCGTCTGCGGCCTTGAGACAGCGCCGGCGTTCATGCCGATTGTAGCGCCTCATTATTCGGGCATGGAGGTGTCCATTCCTGTTTTTGCGGCTGATCTTAACGGCAGTGCTGAAGATATAAAAGCTCTTTATAAGTCATACTACGGCCAGGGGCTTGTCAAATATGTCGAAAATGCCGATGAAGAAGGGTTTTTGTCTTCATCGAAATTGTCAGGGCGCGATGATCTGGAGGTGAGCGTCTATGGCAACGATGAGCGTATTCTTTTAGTGGCGCGCTTTGATAATCTCGGCAAGGGAGCGTCTGGGGCTGCTATTGAGAATATGAATATAGTTATCGGAGTTAACGAAACGACCGGGCTTGTAAATGGTAATTAATCCCAAGGATAATGTTGAGGTCCGTGAAGACGGGCACAAGTACGCGCTTAAGGATATCAAAGCCGGAGAAAGCGTCATTAAGTATGGTATGCCCATCGGTCACGCGACAGAGGATATCTCCGCGGGAAGCCATGTTCATGTTCACAATGTCAAGACCAATCTTGCGGATGTTCTTGAATATGAATATAAGCCGGTAAAAGGCGCAGAAGAGGCGCTTGCGTCTTTTGAGGGCGAAGTTCCCAAGATCTTGGCTTACAGGCGCAAGAGCGGCCGTATCGGCATCAGAAACGAAATCTGGGTCGTGCCTACTGTGGGGTGCGTCAACAATCTTTGCGAACGCTTGGCCGAAAGTTGCGGCGGCATTGCCCTTACTCATCCGTATGGCTGCAGTCAGCTCGGAGAAGATCACGAGATGACGGCGAATCTTCTCGCCGCGCTTTGCCATCATCCTAACGCGGGTGGCGTTCTTGTCGTCGCTTTAGGGTGTGAAAACAACACGCTTGAGAGTTTCAAGGCGAGACTTGGTGATGTAAGCGCTCTTAATATCCGTTTCATGCTTGCGCAGGAAGCGGGGGATGAATTTGAAGAAGGCCTTCGCCTAATAAAGGAGCTTGAGACCGACCGTGTTGATGCCCGCGAAGAGGTTGACGTAAGTGAGCTTATTGTAGGGCTTAAGTGCGGCGGGTCTGATGGATTTTCAGGTCTTACGGCAAATCCTCTTGTCGGCCGTTTTTCCGATTGGCTTATTGCGCGCGGGGGGTCTAGCGTTTTGACGGAAGTGCCCGAAATGTTCGGCGCCGAGACGCTGCTTATGAACCGTTGTAAAGATCGCGAAACTTTCGAGAAGTGCGTTAAAATGATAAATGATTTTAAGCGCTATTATGAAAGTCACGGCCAGGTGTGTTATGAAAATCCTTCGCCGGGCAACAAAGCCGGCGGAATAACGACGCTGGAAGATAAGTCTCTCGGGTGTGTGCAGAAGGGCGGCTCATCAACCGTTGTCGATGTTTTGGATTATGCCGAGAAGGTTAAATCGCCAGGTCTTTCGCTTCTGACGGGGCCCGGCAATGATCTTGTCGCCTCCACGGTGCTGGCGGCTTCAGGCTGTCATATAATTCTTTTCACGACAGGGCGAGGGACTCCGTTCGGAACGGTTGTACCCACAATGAAGATCGCTACAAATTCAACGCTTGCCGCCAATAAGCCCCATTGGATCGATTGGGATGCCATGGCGAAAACAGATGTTGAGGAGTTTGCCTCCAAGGTAATGTCTATCGCCTCTGGAGAAAAAGCTCGAAACGAAATAGAAAAAGCCTGCGGCATAGCCATCTTTAAAGACGGCGTGACGTTATGACGGCGTTTGCAAACAAAGATAATTTTGAATTTTAGTTCAGGGATATGGCCAAGAAAGATAAATCAAAGGGTTCTGAACCGCCGAGTCTGTTCGATAATTTAGATATGTTCGCCTCGCCCGCGGCGTCCGGAAGCGTTTCTGCGGAAAGTGCGCCTGTGCAGACGGCAGTCTCTAAAATTCTGACCGGCTCCGGTCCCATGCGTGAACTTTACGATTACAACTTCAAACAATATTCCGCCTATGTCATCTGCTCTCGCGCAATTCCGGCGATTGAAGACGGCTTGAAGCCTGTGCAAAGGCGAATTCTCCATTCTCTGTGGGAGAAGGATGACGGGCGATATACGAAGGTGGCGAATATTGTCGGTCATGCGATGCAGTATCATCCGCACGGTGACGCTTCCATCGGGGATGCGATCGTGGTTCTCGCCAATAAACTCTGGGGTGAGGGTAAGGGATATCTTATCGACGGCCAAGGAAACTACGGCTCTCTTTATACGGGGCTTCCGCATGCCGCGACCCGATATATTGAATGCCGGTTGACCGATCTTGCGCGCAAAGAAATCTTCAACAAGAAGACCACAGAGTTCGTTCCTAATTACGATGGGCGAAAAGAAGAGCCTGTATATCTGCCGGCCAAGATACCTTTACTTTTAATGATGGGTGCCGACGGTATCGCAGTTGGTCTTTCCACGGCGATATTGCCGCACAACTTCATCGAGCTTCTTGAAGCTGAAATTTCCATTATACAGAATAAGCCTTTTGATCTTTATCCTGATTTTCAGCTCGGCGGCATAATGGATGTAAGCGAATATGCCGACGGCACAGGAAAGGTGAAAGTCCGCGCGAAGATCGAGAAAGAAGACAAGAACCGTCTTGTTATTACCGAGCTGCCGTGGGGGGAGACGACGGACTCGCTTTCCACTTCAATTGAAGAGGCGATTAAAAAGAAAAAGGTTCCTGTCAGAAAGATACACGATTTAACAAGCGAAGAGGTTCGTATCGAACTGGAACTTCAGACTGGAGCCAGTCAAGAGAAGGCGATCACGGCGCTCTACGCGTTTACATCTTGCGAAAAGTCTATATCGTCAAGGCCGATAGTGCTCGACGCCGGGCGGCCCAGGATGATGACGGTTAAAGAGATTTTGAAGAAGAACGTTGAAAGACTTCTCTTTTTGGTCAAACGCGAGCAGGAGATACGCCTTGGAGAGCTGGACGATCTTTTCCATGCGCGCACGCTCGACAGAATCTTTATTGAAGAGCGCATCTATAAGCGCATTGAAGAGGAAAAGACGATGGAGGGCGTGCAAAGCGCCGTCAAGAGCGGCTTTAAGCCTTTTAGAGCCGAGTTGAGACGTGATGTCACGGATGAGGACGTGGAACGCCTTTTAAAACTTCAGATACGCCGCATCTCGCAGTTCGACATCAGCAAAAACAGGCAGGAGATAGAGGATGTCCTCAAAGAAGAGGCCGAGGTAAAGGATAATCTCGTTCATTTGAGAGCTTTTACGGTCAAGTATCTTAAAGCGCTCATTTCGGCCTATAAGAAAAAATATCCCCGTCTTACAACCGTAGCGAAGGGCGCCTTTGAAGAGGTTGATGTAAGGGCGATAACGGCTACGGAACTTACTGTCAAGTGGGATAGAGAAAATCATTATATCGGCTCCGGAATCCGCGGAGGGGATGAGCTTTTCAAATGTTCGTCGCTCGATGAGCTTCTGCTTATCTGGAAGGACGGCAGGTTTAAAAAGGTTCTTCCTGAGGATAAGCTCTTTGTGGACAAAGATCTTTTGACGGTTCTCAGGTACAATCAGGAGAAAGACCGCGACAGTCGAGATTTCACTCTCGTATACGAAGAGGGTAATTACGGCTTTAGTTACATAAAGCGCTTTACGTTCGGTGGGCTTATCCGCAATAAAGAGTATCGGCTTGTGCCTGCAAAAGGTAAGACGAAAATTCTTTTCCTTCAGGAGGGCTGCCCCGATACGCTTTACGTGAAGTATAAGCCGGCCAAAGGCCAGAAAATCCATCAGCAGCATTTTCTTCCCAAAGAGCAGGTTAAGCGCGTGAATGTAGAAACGGGGAAGAGCGAACTTCGCGATGTCGTCGAGATCCGCGGCGCTGGAACTAAAGGCAAGCAGCTTTCCACGAAGCCGATTCAGCGCATATCTTCGTCAAAGGGCTCTTGGTGGGATAATAATGAAACTCCTTCAAAGGGTGTGCTTGATTGATGGGGGTATGAAAAGGTGCGCGCTTTTTTGCGCTCAGCTTGCGCTTGGGGTATTTCTGGCGGGATGCGATCGCCTGAACTCACGCTCCATCGAGCGGGTTGAATGGCCGAGCATGGGAACTGTGGCCGCGATTCAGTTTGATGGCGAAAAAGATGCTGAAATAGTCGAGACGGTCAAAGGCGTTTTCTCCAGAGTCGAAAAACTTTTAAATGCGCATGATCCGGATAGTGAAATAAGACGCCTTGCGCGCTTAAGCGATGATGAGGTTGTCGAGAAAGCCGACCCTTTAGTCAGAAAGTGTTATGAAGAAGCCTTTCGTATGCGAATAATTACGGAAGGTGCGTTCAATCCGAGATGGCGCGGGACAAACACTTTAGATCTAGGCGCGATAGCGAAGGGCTATGCGATAGATCTTGCGGTGGAGGCGATTGGCGCTTCTGTCACTCAGCGCATATTGATAGACCTTGGCGGAAACCTTAGGGCTGTCGGAGGCGATTGGCGCATAGGCATAGCTTATTCGCAAGATTCATTTGTGTTGTCAAATTCGGCTGCAGTGGCGACGAGCGCAAGGTATTTTAGAGGTGGCCATATAAAAGATGCCCGCACAGGCGAAGAGATGAAGCCGTCGTTTAAATCCGTAAGTGTCATTCACCCTTCATCTGCCATGATGGCCGATGCGCTTTCGACCGTTCTTTTTATATTGGGCGACGAAGAAGGCAGGCGATTCTTGCGTTCTCACGCTTCCCGGGCGCAGGCGATATTTTCTTTTCCGACGAATTAAAGCAGCTTCATCGCTATCGCTATGACGATAGGTATCGTGAGTATGCTCAAAAGCGTTGAGGAGCTGACGATGCTGACTGAAATATCGATGTCGCGGTTGTATTTGGCGGCGAACATCGAAATCATCGCCGCTACAGGAGCAGACGCAGCCGTGATTATTGCAAGCATCATTGTTCTATCAAGCACGTTTCTGAAAGGCAGTATGAGCGCAATAAGGAGCAGGGGAAAGAAAAACAGCCTAATTGAAATCGATAGCCAAGCGGCAGGGGTTTTAAGGACTGAAGAGAAATTCGCACTGGCCAAATAATAGCCGATTATGATCATTGGCACGGGCGTATTTAGTTGGGATAGCATATGTATGGGCTTACTTACTATTTCAGGTAATTTTATCGAAAGGAAAAATAGAGGAAGTCCCACAAAAAGTCCGATTGTTCCCGGATTGACCAGCATTTGTCTTATGTTGGGTTTCCCGCCCATAATCCATAGACCCCAGCTCCAGATGAAAAGGTTGAATACAACAACATAAATAATACCGAAGAATACGCCTTCGTCTCCGAGAATCGCCTGTTCAAGCGGAATACCCATAAAGCCGGCGTTCGAAAAAACGGTAGCTGTGTTTAAAACAACACGAGTTTTTTCTTTGCGGTGACGGATGAATATCAATGAAATGCAGATGGCTAAAAGATGGGCCAGAATGCAGATTCCAAAAGCGATACAGAGCGAATTTAATTTCGACGGATCGTAAGGTCGCTGAAATACGTCTATGATTATGCAGGGCGTGACGATAAGAAGAAGGATGTCGACGAGCCCCTTGATGGAGGCGTCGTTGAGAATTTTTTTCTTGGCGGCGGTAAAACCGACCGCCATTAGCACAAAAAGAATTGAAACTTGAGTAGCAACTGTTATGATATTTTCCATAAGCCGCAAATTATATCAAAAACTAGTGCATCTGGATGCAGCTTCAGGCGTATCAATTAAAATGGTGACAAGACAGAGTAAATGCGACTGCCCGCGAAGCGGGGAGTCGCATTTACTTTGTCATTCTGCCTGGTTGCATTGAATCTGCCTTATCCATAGGGGTTGCATTAACTCTGCCTTAAAGCAAATAACCCTATAATCTGTTGTATACATTGAT
>JAEIGA010010973.1_pt1 | contig 13743 bp, 8 predicted proteins | sample 9270691 | NCBI WGS metagenome assembly JAEIGA01 (sample SAMN17057246, study PRJNA624740) | gut metagenome | biome: biome; isolation source: fecal sample | host: Bos grunniens | place: China: Xizang | collected 2019 | reverse complement strand
ATAATTGCACCAACGTAATTGGATTCAAAATACTGTGAAACAAAAATAGAGGTAGGACCGTCAGCTGCACCGATGATAGCAATAGATGCAGCATCTTTCATTTCAAAACCGAGGAAAGATGCAAGGCTGAGTGTGAAGAAAATACCGAACTGTGCAGCCGCACCGAAAAGCATCATTTTAGGGTTAGCAAGAAGCGGACCAAAGTCGATCATTGCACCGATACCGATAAACAAAAGAAGAGGGAACAGTTCGTTTGCAATACCTGCATTGAAAAGTACGTCGATAGGACCTACTTCAACTGTGCCTTCTGCAGTAACCTGAGTTATTGCACCGGAAAAAGGGAGGTTAACAAGAATAGCACCGAAACCCATCGGGAGAAGAAGAGTCGGTTCCATGTCTTTTTTGATTGCGAGATAAATTAATACACCGCCAATGATCCACATTATGATCATCGGCCAGTCTGTTGCCCAGTTTACAGACAACAAATTGGAAAAAAGTTTGTCCAAAATTTTCACTCCTGATTTATTTAGTCTAGTGTAGATTTTAACATAAAATATATAAAATGTCAACTCTATGATTTGACAAAATGCGGAATTATTAAACAATAATTTTATATAAATACAGAGGGAGCAATCATTGAAAACGAAAGCTCCCTGAGATTAATATTGGATTACTATAAAGTCCATACTGCCTATTGTTTTATGCCCGGAAATGATATTTCCCGTAAAAAAATCTTTACCTTCTTCAATATAATCAGGCAGTTGTTTATTTTCGCTTGAAATATTGATAATAAACAGACATTTTTCATCTTTATTTGATCTGTAAAAACCAAAGAGATCTTTTTCAACAATAACAGGTATGAAATCACCGTTTTTTAAGCATTGTAATTTAAGTCTTGCATTGTTTATCTTTTTAAAGAATGACAATACCTCTCTGTTTTCTTTATCCCATGGGAAACATTGCCTGTTCAGCGGATCTTTTCCGCCCTCCATTCCAACTTCGTCACCGTAATATATTGTTGGAAGACCGGGAAGAAAGGCAAGGAGAGCATAGGCTAAACAAACTTTCTGTTCGGAACCCAAGATATTTATTATGCGTTCCGTATCATGTGTCCCGAGAAAATTCATTAAAGAATGTAAAACAGGAGCGGGGTAATCTTCGCAAATTTCAAGAACAGTATTTTTGATCTTTTCAGCATCACCGTCTTGAATAAATGTTATAACAGCATTTCTGAAAACATAATTCATAACGCTGTCAAGCTGATGTCCGTGAAGATATCTTCTTCTTTGGTCATAACTGATTTTATCTGCCGCATTTTCCCAAACTTCACCGATTATCAATGCTTCTTTATTTTCTTCTTTAACAGCTTCTCTGAATTTTACAAGAAATTCATCCGGCAGTTCGTCAGCAACGTCCAATCTCCAACCTGAAGCACCTGCACGAAGCCATTTTCTGGCGATTCCGTCATTTCCTGTTATATAAGAAAGATATGACGGTTCTTCTTCCTTTGTTTCAGGCAAGATTTTAACACCCCACCAACAGTCATATTCGTCGGGCCAATTTGCAAATTTGAACCAACTGCTGTACTCCGAATTTTGTGATTGATATGCACCTACGGTTTCGTAATTTCCGTATTTGTTGAAATATTTGCTGTCTGCACCTGTATGGCTGAATACACCGTCAAGAATTATCTTGATCCCATATTTTTCAGCCTCGGAGCAAAGATCTCTAAAATCATCTTCATCACCGAGCAGGGTATCTATTTTTTCGTAGTTACCTGTGTCATAACGATGATTTGATGCTGCCTCAAAAATCGGATTAAGGTATATTATACCTATACCGAGTTCTTTCAGATAAGCAAGTTTTGATTTTATCCCCTTTAAATTACCTCCAAAAAAGTCAGAGGTGTCAAGGGTACCGTCTGCTTCTCTTATGTGATTAGGCAATTCTCCCCAAGACTTTATATTTTTGTGATTTTCTGTGTTTAGCTTCCCAACAGAACAAAATCTGTCTGGGAAAATTTGATAAATATTTTGTCCGATAAAAGCTTTTGAAGCGTCAAAATTATTTTCGTAAACAGTAAGTTTCCACCATTGGGCAATTGCGGAGATTTCTGCATTACCGTTGTAATTTTTTCCGATATATAAAGTTTCTTTATTTATATTTTCTATTTCAAATCTGTAAAAATACAAACCCTCGTTTTCAATTTTTGCTGTTACAGTATATTCTTCATATATACCTTGAGATCCCGAAAAGGAGAGAGGGAGTCTAAACTCCCGCTCCCCCTCGAAAACGATTGAAACTTTCATTGCGCCAATTCGTCGTGAAACAAGTATACGGAATGTTATATCCGATTTTTTTTCGATCGCACCAAAAGGCTTTTTGAAATAATTGTCTCTTGAATTAAATCGTATCATAATTTACAGGTTTAACATTCCATATTTTTTCCGCATAGTCAACAATGCTTCTGTCTGAAGAGAATTTTCCGGCATTTGCTATGTTGAAGAGGGATTTTCTGTTCCAACCCTGAATATCTGAATATTCAAGATTTACTTTTTCATGGATCTTTCTGTAAGAGTCAAAATCAGCAACAACCATATAAGGATCTGCAAAGCCCATATCCATCGTAAGATAATTTGCAATATCGGAAAAATTGATTCCGCTTATTCCGTTATTAAGCATTGAAATAATCTCGGAAAGAATAGGATCTTTAATTACATATGAAGCAGGGTAATATCCTTTCTTGTAAAGCTCAGCTACTTCTTCTGTTTTAAGACCGAAAATAAAGATATTGTCACTGCCTACTTTTTCGAAAATTTCAACGTTTGCTCCGTCGAGTGTACCGAGTGTAAGAGCACCGTTTATCATCATCTTCATATTACCGGTACCGCTTGCTTCTGTTCCTGCCTGTGATATCTGTTCACTGATTTCCGCTGCGGGCATGAGATATTCAGCCCATGTTACGCTGTAATTTTCAAGGAATTTAACTTTAATAAGTTTAGAAACCTTCTTGTCCTTCTTTATCATTTCACTGATGCAGTTGATAAGAAGGATGATTCTCTTTGCCATATAGTATGACGAAGCTGCTTTTGCCGCAAAAATAAATGTCGTGGGCTGTACTTTAAATGAAGGATCATTTTTGATACGTACATACAAATAAAGAATATGCAATGCGTTGAGAAGCTGACGTTTATATTCGTGGAGTCTCTTTGCCTGAACATCAAAAAGTGAAGTCGGGTCTATTGTCTTGTCTTCAAGTCTGTCGATGAATCTCTTCTTGTTTTCGAGCTTGATATTTGCAAGTGCGTTGAGAACAGAAGCATCGTCTTTGTACTTTAGGAAGTCTTCAAGCAATTCCGAATGCTTTATAAATCCGTCTCCGATGCACTCCTTTAATAGATTGGTTAGACCGGGGTTTGCCTGGCAAAGCCATCTTCTGAAATCGATACCGTTTGTAACGTTTTCAAATTTCTCGGGCATGAGATCATAATAATCTTTAAAGACTGTTTCTTTAAGAATTTCAGAGTGAAGCTTTGAAACACCGTTTACTTTTTTTGCGGCAATTACAGAGAGATTTGCCATTCTTACGGTATCATAAGCAAGAACAGATACTCTTGAAACTTTATTCCAGTTTCCGTCTGTCTTTTCAAATGTTTCCTGGCAGAATCGTTTGTTGATTTCTTTCAGAATAGAATGAAGTCTCGGCAGGATCGATGCAAATATCTGTTCGTTCCATTTTTCGAGAGCCTCTGCCATTACAGTGTGATTTGTATATGCAACAACATTTGTTGTAATATCCCATGCTTTATCCCATTCATAATGGTAGTCGTCTATAAGTATACGCATAAGTTCGGGGATAATAAGGGAAGGGTGTGTATCGTTAATATGGAATACTGCTTTTTCCGGAAGGTTATCAAGCGTTCCGTAACGCTTCATATGACGTTTGATAACGGAATAAAGCGAAGCTGATACAAGGAAGTATTGCTGTTTTAATCTCAATGATTTACCTTCAATATGGTCATCAGGCGGGTAAAGGATCTTTGATATCATTTCAGCTTTTGTTGCTTCTTCGCTCGCCTGAATATAGTCGCCCTGTGAGAACAGATGCATATCTATATTCAGCGAGCCTTTTGCTCTCCAAAGTCTGAGTTTGGAGACGCCTTGAGTGTCGTGACCGGGGATCATCAAATCGTAAGGAATTGCGTGAACAACGGTTTCACCGATGTGATGAATAACGAGTCTGTCGTTTTCCCAAACTTCTTCAATTCTGCCACCGAAACGTACGTCTACCGTTTCATCGAGTCTCGGTACAAGCCAGCATTCACCGTTCGGAAGCCAAACATCCGGAAGCTCCATCTGCCAACCGTCTACGAGTTTTTGTTTAAACATACCGTAGTCGTAACAGATACTGAATCCTGTTGCAAGATAGTTTTGAGATGCAAGGGACGCCATGAAGCATGCCGCAAGTCTTCCTAGACCTCCGTTTCCAAGACCCGGATCGGGTTCAAATTCATAAAGGTCATCGAGAGTTATCTGGTATTTGGAAAGTGCCTGCTTAAAGTTATCTTCAAGCAAACCACAGCAAACAGCGTTTTTCAGAGCCCTTCCAAGCAAGAATTCTATACAGAAATAGTATACTTCTTTTTCTCCGTTTTTTCTTGCTTTGCTTTTAAATTCTTTACGTCTTGCTGTGTACATATCTCGCATAGCAAAGACTACTGCTTTGTATATCTGTTCAGCAGTTGCCTCTGTCCAGTCTATACCAAGTTTTGAGAGGTTCTCTTCAATAATTCTGTTAATTTCCGCAGCCGAATATTGCGGATTCTTCATAATGTCGTCCATGGGTGTTTTCCTTAATTTAGTAGTTTATTTGTTTTTGTTTAGTTTTTGTAAAGTTCAAAGTATTTCTTTGCTGATGCTTTCCATGTGAAATCAGCTGTCATTGCGTTGGAGATGAGTGTTTTCCATGTGTCTTCATCGTTAAATGCATTTATTGCTCTGATAATAGTATCAAGCATAAGATGTGCATTGTAATCGTAGAATACAAAACCGTTTTCTCCGTCGTTGATACTGTCTTTAAGTCCGCCTGTTGCTCTAACGATGGGCAATGTACCGTATCTGCATGCAACCATCTGTACAAGTCCGCAGGGTTCGGATTTTGAGGGCATCAAAATCATATCAGCACCTGCATAAATACGTGAAGCAAGAGCTGTATCATACATGATCTTAACAGAAAGCTTGTCGGGGAATTGTACGGCAAGTGAACTGAAAAAGTCTTCATAATGTCTGTCGCCTTTACCGAGAACAACGACCTGAACTTTTTCTTCAAGCAGTTTTTTGAGGATACATGCAACGAGATCTATACCCTTGTGTTCAACAAGTCGTGTGATTATGCCTATTACCGGAACAGAAGGATCAACGGGAAGACCGAATTCTGTTTGGATAGCTTCTTTGTTGACTTTTTTGCCTTCGGGATTTTTTGCGGTATAGTGTTTAACAATATTTTTATCGGTTCTCGGATTGTATCTGTCGATATCGATACCGTTAAGAATACCGCTTATTTTAAAGCTTCTGGCATTTATGATATTTTCAAGACCGTGAGCGTAGTAGGGGGTCTTGATCTCTTCTGCGTACGTCTGGCTTACAGTATTAACGGCATCTGCAAGTTCGATAGCGCCCTTCATAAGATTGATCGCACCGTCGTATTCAACCGCATTGATATCATTGTAGTCAATATCGAGAATATCATTGAGGATATCTTTGCTGAATACACCCTGATACTGAATATTGTGAATTGTAAATATTGTTTTTACTTTTTCATATTCAGGCATCTTTTTATATTTGAGGGATGCATATATGGGAACAAGTGCTGTGTGCCAGTCATGTGCATGAATAACATCGGGAACGAAATCAATGTGCGGAAGAATTTCGAAAACCGATTTGCAGAAGAATGCAAATCTTTCAGCATCGTCGAAGTGGCCGTATATACCTTTTCTCTTGAAATAAAACTCATTATCTATAAGATAATATTTTATTCCGTCAATTTCTGTGAAATATATACCGCAATACTGATTTCGCCATGAAAGTTGTACACCTATGCTTTTAACAAAACTTAATTGATCTCTTATTTCCTGTGAAATATCGGAATAAAGCGGAAGTACCACTCTTATATCATTTTTTGTGCTAAGCTTTTTAAGTGCTTTCGGGAGTGCACCGATTACATCTCCCAATCCTCCTGTAACAACAAACGGAAAACATTCCGATGCAGCAAAAAGTATATTCATTTTTAAATTTCTCCTTGTTTTTAAACAATACTTTCTTTTGCGAGAACAAACGGATATGTTTCATGTCCGGAAAGGACTCTTCCGTCTTTTATTACGCAGTTTTTATCAATAATAGCATTATTAATAACCGCATTTTCGCCAATAACTGCGCCGTGCATTATAATACTGTTCTTAATATTCGCACCTTTGCCTATCTGTACGCCTCTTGAAACTACGCAGTTTTCAAGATTACCGAGTATGACACATCCGTTTGCGATAAGGGAGTTTTTGACTGTTACATCAGATGCGTAACGTGTGGGAGCTTCGTCTCTGACTTTTGTATATATCGGACTGTTCTTTTTGAAAAGCTCTTTTCTGACCTCTGATTTAAGAAGATCCATGTTTGCTTCGAAAAGAGATCTGTTAGAGTCAATTTTTATAGCATAGCCATTGAAGTTGTAACCGTAAATTTTGAGTGATGAGGCTCTTTTTGCTATAATGTCTTTTTCAAAACTGAGCTGACCTACAGCAATAGCTTCTCTTACAAGAGTTATAAGGAGTGTTCTCTTAACTATCCACATGCCGAGTGAAATGTTTTCTTCTCCGTCAGGAGCAATTCCTACAAATGCACTTGTTACACGGCCGTTTTCATCAATATTATATATTGTACTGTTAAGACTCTTGTCAGCAACACTTTTACGCTGATACACAACGGTTATATCAGCATCTTTGCTTACATGATATTTGAATACGTCGGTATAGTCGATATTGCAGATTGTGTCGCTGTCTGCAAGAACAACATAGTCATCATTTAATTTTTCAAGAGTTGAAAGAACGCCCTTAAGAGCATCTAAACGACCGGTGTAAAGACCTGCACCGCTTGAATGGCTATACGGAGGGAATACGGTAAGTCCACCAAATTTTCTTGAGAGATCCCATTCTTTACCGGATCCGAGGTGGCTCAAAAGTGATTGATAATTGTTTCGTGCAACAACACCTACATGGGTAATGCCTGAGTTTACCATATTTGAAAGGACAAAGTCTATGAGTCTGTAACGTCCTCCGAATGGAACAGAACCAAGAGTTCTTTTCTTTGTGATTTCGGGAAGGTTATGATCATGAATTTCGGAAAAAATTATACCAACAGCTGTCATATCTTTCAGATCCTTTCTTTATATAATGGGTTCGTCGGAACGGTCTATCATTTCACCGGGAGCTACAACTTCATTATCGTTTATAACTGCACCGCCGCCTATAACTGCAATCTTTCTGCCTTCTTCGGTAGATTCTCCGCCAATAACGGCATTTTCACCGATAACAGTGTGGTCGCCTACGATTGCATTTATTATTCGTGCACCTTTCTTGATAACAGCATCCTGCATAATGATAGAGTCTTTGATGTAAACGTCTTTGTCAACGTAAACCTTATAGAAAATAACAGAGTGATCTATTTCCCCGTATATCTCACTGCCCTCGGATACGATAGAGTTTTTAATTGATGCTCCGTCACCGATGTACTGCGGAGGACATACAGGATTTCTTGCATATATCTTCCAGTTGGGATCGTTTATTATGCCGTTTGTTTCTTCGTTAAGAAGGTCCATATTGGCTTCCCAAAGGCTGTCAATTGTTCCAACATCTTTCCAATATCCTGAGAACGGATAAGCATACATCTTTTCTCCGTCTGCCAACATTTTCGGAATGATGTTTTTACCGAAGTCGTTAGATGAATTGGGATCTGCTTCGTCTTCCAAAAGATATTTTTTGAGTTTTTCCCACGAGAATACATATATACCCATAGATGCCTCATCATTTTTAGGTACCTTGGGTTTTTCTTCGAAGCTTACGATCTTTCCTTCTTCATTTGTATTCATTATACCGAATCTTGAAGCTTCTTCAATAGGAACCTTTATAACCGCAATAGTTGCATCTGCACCCTTTTCTTCGTGGTATGCAATCATTTTGGAATAGTCCATTGAATAGATATGGTCACCGGAAAGAATAAGAACATAATCCGGATCATATTGTTCAATAAACCTTATGTTCTGATATATAGCGTTAGCCGTTCCTTTATACCAGTCTGTTCCGTTGCTCTGCTGGTAAGGGGGGAGAATATAAACACCGCCGTAAAGCCTGTCAAGGTCCCACGGTAATCCGTTTCTTATGTAACGGTTGAGAACTAACGGCTGATACTGTGTTGGTACACCGACAACGTTAATATCCGAATTAATACAGTTAGATAACGTAAAGTCAATTATCCTGTATTTTGCACCGAACGGTACTGCCGGTTTTGCAATGTTTTTTGTCAGAACATGCAAGCGGCTACCCTGTCCGCCTGCGAGGAGCATTGCTATACACCTGTTTTTTCTGATCATGGAAATGCACTCCTTACTAAAAATATTATTCAAGCCCTGATAATGGGAATTACTAACATTTAATTTTTATGCAGATAATTGATAGTGGGGGAACGGTTAAAGATATCTGTTGATTGAAACCGTGCATTGGGAACGGATATGTTTCCATTACACCGTTTGATATTCCTGTTCCACCGAAATATATTGCATCGGATGTGAATATTTCTTCGTATTCACATTCATAAGGGACGCCTATCTTGTAATCATATCTTGTAACGGGAGCAAAATTTGCAATGAATATAAGCTTTTCATCGTTTCCGTTTCTTTGAAAAACGATAATGTTTTGATCTGTATCGTTGTTTGCTATCCATCCGAACCCATCATTCGTGGAATCTTTTTCCCATAATGCAGGATGTTCGAGATAGAAAAGATTTAATTCTTTTACATAATCTCTGAGTGTTCGGTGTTCTTCTTCATTTAAGCATGACCATTCGAGTTCTTTGTCATGATCCCATTCGTTGGTCTGCCCAAACTCATTGCCCATAAAAAGTAATTTCTTTCCCGGATGTGCGATCATATAACCCAAAAAGGTTCTGATGTTTGCAATTTTATTTGTTTGATCACCGGGCATTTTATCTATAAAGCTTTGCCTTCCTATTGAGCATTCATCGTGAGAGATCGGTAATATGTAATTTTCCGAAAAAGCATACGAGAAGGGGAAAACAATATTTCGATGGCAGTCTTTTCGTCTTATAGGATCTGTCTTTGCATAGTTTATCGTATCGTTCGACCAACCTAAGTTCCACTTAAATGTAAATCCGAGGCCACCGATTTCCGTGGGTCTGGTGACCATTTGCCATGTACTGCTGTCTTCTGCCGCAGTTATAACATCCGGATGCTCATTTTTTATGCTGTCGTTCAATTTTCGTAAAAAGTCAATAGCTTCAAGGTTTTCGCGGCCGCCGTATGCATTTTCTTTCCATTCTCCGTTATTTTTTGCGTAATCGAGATAAATCATAGGGGAAACAGCGTCAACTCTGAGTCCGTCAAAATGGAATTTTTCTATCCAATAAAATGCATTCGATATAAGAAAACTTTGTACTTCGGGTTTGCCTAAATCAAACATACATGTTCCCCATGCAGATTGTTCTCTTTTAAAATCATCGGAATATTCATAACAGAAGTTTCCGTCAAATTTGTACAATCCATGCTTGTCTTTCGGAAAACATGCTGGCATCCAATCAAGTAAAACACCTATACCGTGTGTGTGGCAGTAGTCAACAAAATACATCAGATCATCGGGATTGCCGTATCTTGATGTCGGGGAAAAGTATCCGCAGCTCTGATAACCCCAGGAACCGTAAAACGGATGCTCGGCTATCGGTAATATTTCGATATGAGTATATCCCATATCTTTAACATAAGCAACAATCTCTTCAGCGGCTTTGCGGTAATTATAAAATTCACCGTTTTCTCTTTTCCAAGATCCGAGATGAACCTCGTAAATGTTCAAGGGTTCTTTTATGATATTGCGTTCGCTTCTGAATTTCAACCAGTTTTCATCGTTCCAACAAAATCTGTCAATATCAAAATATTGTGAATAGTATTGTTCGTTGTTTGTTTCGGAATAAAATGCAAACGGATCTGATTTTTCATATATTCCGTTGTCTGATACTATTATGAATCTATAGGAGCTGATTTCGATATCTGAATTAAATGTTATTTCAAAATCGCCGAAATCGTTGATCTTTTGCATTTGCGAACAAGGATCGAATTTCTTCCAATCATTGAAATCGCCTTCAACATAGATCTCAAATGCGTGTGGTGCCCAAACTCTGATGATGTATCCATCTTTAATTTTATGCGCACCGTAGAAATTATATGCACGAAAATCTGTACCTTGATGAAATTGGACGGGCGATTTGTTGTTATGCATTTGGAGTTATCTCCTTAATGATACTTTAAATTGTATGCCTGGAAGTCTTTACCTATATATTATATCATATCTTTTAACAATTTGCAATCTTTTTTAGAGAAAAAAAATTGTAAATTAATAAAAAAGTCACGTAAAACTGTTGAAATTATTGTTAGAATATGCTAAAATATATAAGGGAAAGAATATAAATTGAATCATGGAGGATGAAATGGATTTTTTAGTTCTGATTTTGTTCATTACGGTTTTTATAATTGTTCTTCTGTTTCTTGGCGAGAAAATTCTCATTTCTTCTATCCTGCGTCCTAAAAAAACAGAAAACCAGCTGTTTCCTTCTGTTAAAGAAAAATTTCCGGGAGAAGAACGGTTTACAGTTAATTCCGCTTCGGATATACCCATATCTTTTCGATATATTCCTTTGAATGATGAAGGTAACAAACCTCAGAAAATTGTAATCCTTTTTCACGAATACAATTCTTCTTCCGAATCCATGGATAATTACATTCCAATGTTCAGAGAACGCGGTTTTTCTGTCATAGTTCCCGATGCCCGTTTCTGCGGCAAAAGCGGAGGGGAATACCTAGGTCTTTCTTATCTCGATGCTGAAGACTCATCGGCAATTTTTAAGTGGATAAACGATTGCTTTGGATACGGAATACCTATAGGTCTCTTCGGAGAGTCATTTGGTGCCGCACAGGCAATAATTTTGGCTTGTTCAGGTAGATATGACAATATTTCTTTTGTAGTTTCCGACAGTTCTTATTCTGATCTTTATTCTTTGATAAAAGAACGCGTCAGAGCTGATTACAGAATTAAGCCGTTTCCATTGCTTTTTGTCGCACGTTTAATTATAAAGAAAAAATATGGGATCGATATGAAGAAGGTCAGTCCCAAAAAATTATTGAAAACTTGTGGGGCTATTCCAATGTTTTTCATACATGGGGACAGTGATACATTTGTTTTACCCCAAATGTCCATAGACCTTTATAATGCAAAAGAAACAGGGTATAAGAAATTTTATCTTGCAGAGAATGCCTCTCACTGTGAAGCGTTTAATTCAGATCCTCAGACTTACAGAAATAAACTATTCGAATTTTTCGATAAAATAAAAATATGAAAGAGACTGTTTTATGATATTTGATCTTATTGCAACCACCGCATTCGGTATAGAATCTATAACTGCCAGAGAACTTGAAAATCTTGGATTTACAAATCTTAAGGTTGAAAACGGCAGAATTACATTTAAAGGTGACGAGAAAGATATTGCTCGCTGCAATATTCATCTCAGAACTGCAGACCGCATCCTTATCAAAATGGCTGAATTCAAAGCCGTAACTTTTGAAGAACTTTTTCAAGGTGTAAAAGCTATACCATGGGGCGATTTCCTTCCGATCGATGCGGAAATGCACGTAATAGGCAGATCTGTTCGTTCAGGCCTTTTCAGCGTTCCCGATTGTCAGGCAATTACCAAAAAGGCGATTGTTGAAAAAATGAAGGAAAAATATAATATTTCTATTTTTGAGGAAACCGGTCCGAAATATAAGATCGAAGTTGCCCTCCTTAAAGATATCGTTACGATTACAGTGGATACAACCGGTCCCGGCCTTAACAAAAGAGGATATCGCCGAATTGTCGGTGAAGCACCGTTGAAAGAAACTATGGCATGCGCTTTGTTGTTACTTACATATTGGAAAAAAGGTCGTTTTCTGATCGACCCGCTTTGCGGTTCGGGTACGATTCCTATAGAAGCTGCCATGATCGCAAAAAATATGGCTCCCGGTGTTAACAGATCATTTGTTTGCGAAACATGGCGTGATTTTGATAAGCAGATCTGGGATGATGTTCGAGGCGAGGCTCGTGCTGCAGAAATCAAAGATGTTCCGAGAACAATTTTCGGTAGTGATCTTGATCCCAAGGCTGTTGAACTTGCTATTCATCATGCTAAAGAAGCAGGGGTCGGAAACATAGCAGGTTTCAAACAAATGAATGTCCTCGATTTCTACTCTAAGGAAAAATACGGTTTCATAGTTACAAATCCTCCTTACGGTGAACGTATCGGTGAAATGCGTGCGGTAGAACGTCTTTACGGTGATCTTGGAAAAGTCTACAGAAGACTTGATTCCTGGTCTTTTTATCTCATAACCTCTCATCCGTCTTTTGAAAAGCTCTTTGGAAAAACAGCGGATAAACGCCGTAAGTTGTATAATGGACAACTTCTCTGTCAATATTATCAATTCCTTGGTCCCAAACCGCCCAAAGAAGACCGTCAGATTATTCTTCCCAACGAAAAATAATCCGAACTTTTTGTAAACTCGATTTTTTTGTGTATTATGACTATAAAAAAGCACTTGCATTTCTTTGTGAAACTTGGTATAATATTATGTAAGTTGACATTAGATTCCTACATCTGCGGAGGTCTTTTAAAATGAATAGAATCAAAACAGACTGTCTGGTTGTAGGTGCAGGTGCTGCCGGTATGATGGCCGCAGGTTCAATTGCTGAGGCATCAGATAGACTAAATGTTGTATTATTGGAAAAAAATCCTCATCCCGGTAAGAAGCTTCTTATTACAGGCAAGGGAAGATGCAATGTCACCAATAACTGCGATCTTGATACCCTTATGAAAAATGTTGTAACAAACGGCAGATTTCTATATTCTGCATTTGCTACATTTATGCCATCAGATACCATGTTTTTCTTTGAATCTAACGGCGTAGCCCTCAAAACAGAGAGGGGAAACAGGGTTTTCCCTGTAAGCGACCGTTCAAACGATATCGTTTCAGCTTTGAAAAGATATTGCGACAATAAGAGAATCAAACATATTCAAGGCGAACTGAAAGAAATTATACTTGATAACGGTGCTGTTTCATACGGATTGCTTGATGACGGAACTGAAATTGAGTGTTCATCTGTTATAATTGCAACAGGTGGCAAATCTTATCCTCAAACAGGTTCAACCGGTGACGGGTATATAATTGCTTCAAAGCTTGGACATACTGTTATACCCGCAAAACCGTCGCTCGTTCCGATCGAAGCGGAAGAATCCGAGGTTTGTTCTCTGCTAGAAGGTCTTTCTCTTAAGAATACAGAGCTTACGGTTAAACGAAATGGTAAAAAAGTTTATTCCGATTTCGGAGAACTTGTTTTTACATATTCGGGACTTTCGGGTCCGATAGTCCTTTCGTCAAGTGCT
>JAEIGA010010972.1_pt1 | contig 13743 bp, 8 predicted proteins | sample 9270691 | NCBI WGS metagenome assembly JAEIGA01 (sample SAMN17057246, study PRJNA624740) | gut metagenome | biome: biome; isolation source: fecal sample | host: Bos grunniens | place: China: Xizang | collected 2019 | reverse complement strand
CCTGAGGATTGTATCTTGTCGGCGTCTTCATAGTACTGCCAGGTTAGGTCTCCCCATGCGGGGAGAGCTCTTTCTTTTGCTATGGTCACCTTGGCCTGTGCTGGGTGAATGTCTTTGGCTTCCCACTGGCGTTGGATGATTCCGTGCTCGTTTCCCTTGGTGCTATCTGCAGGTAAGCTTGTGAAGGGTTGCCCTCCGAGGGTAATCGTGATGTCGTCAGAGGAGGTGGTGAGAGCCTTCTCTTCAGGGGCGGATAGTATCAGTGCGTGTACTGCTTGAGCGGTAGCTATGCTATTGTCCCATTGGGTTGTTTGCTTTTGTTTTAGCAGCCATTGTTGCATGCGTCCGATGATGTCTTTGGACTGCTCGAGTCTTGTGAAGGCTTCGATGAGTAGGGCTTGTGTGGCTATGGGGCTGGTGTCCCAACTCCAATAGCTTGTGTTGTCTCTCCAATAAGTCCCCATTTCGTCATTGTTTAATGCTGACTCAATTACTACTTTGGCTACCTTCTTGGCCTTTTTCGTTTCAGAAAGGCGGATGAGGGTGAGCATCTTCAACGCTTTTTGCATCAAGGTGCCGTATGTGGCAGAGCTTCTGAGTAGTAGCTTTGTGTAGTACCTATAGGCTTTGTCTTGTTGGGGGGCAAAGGGTATTTCTGGAAACATGCTACGGGCATATAGATAGTACAGCGTGTAGCTTTCTAATACCTCAGGCTTCTTTTGTGAATTGTTGAATTCCTCGGTGTGTAGCTTGTCTAGATAGTTGATGCACTGCTTTGTCATGGTGTACAAGGTGTCGTCTTGCGCGGTGCATTGGCACCCCATCGCTTCCAGTTCGCCAAGCCCCTTGGCGATGAGAAGCGTGGTGTAGCGGTCACTGCTGAATCCCTTCATCCATGCCCATCCGCCATCGCTCTCTTGGCAAGCTGCAAGTTGGCTCATGAGTTTGCGACTCAAGGCGGTAAGGCTTTCGGCGTGGAAGAACTCAGAGTGCCCCTGCACCTCAGGGTAGCGTTCGATGAGATGACGTGCCATTGTGGCTGCGTAGTATCGTTGGAAGAGTCGTTCGATGGAGGGGTTGTCTTCTTCGCTGAGGGGTTGTAATGCCTCGATGGCATACCAAATGGGGTTGGGCACAACGCAGAGCGAAAGGCTTTTGTGTTCTAAGGTATTGGAGTTTTTGTTGACTAATGACTCGAAGAAGAAATCTCGTTGTTCGTTGCCATTGTTGAATAGTGATATGGTCTCGGTCACGAGAGTGCGTCGTGGCAGTATCGTTATTGTCGTTTGTTCAGCATCGCTGTGTGTAAGGCTACGCGCGGAAATGTGATAGGCTACACAATTTTTTTTCTCTGGTGCGATAATTGGGAATGATACCGAGGCTTTGCTGTTGGGTGATAATGAGATTTCTTGTGATTGGATTTCTCCATCTATTGACAGTTCTACCCACACGTCTATTGTCTCTTCTCCGCTATTTGACACTTTTGCGGTGAAGTTGCACCGGTCGCCTTCGTAAAGAAAACGCGGAGCATGTGGCTGAATCATGAGTGTCTTTCGGGTGACGAAATCAAGGTTTATGTGTCCGTGCCTTAGGTCTTTGGCATATGCAAGCCCCTTCACATGCCAACGTGTCAATAGGTCGGGCGCGGTGAAAGTGAAGGTCGCTAATCCCTTTTCGTCGGTGCGTAGACCCGGTATAAAGATTGCAGTGTGATTGAGATTTTGGCGGAGGTGGTGGCTTTGAATCTTAGCCTCGCCTTGCTCGAGGAAAATTGACGAGTGGAGGTCGTTTGTTGCGGCTCCTTGTTTGGTTTTCTCGATCGCCGCCTCGTCACGTGCGATGCCGTTTGTGGCTTGCCTTCTCGTTTGTGGGGCTGCAAGGCTGTAATATACCTTTCTGGATCTGGAGCCCTCAGGTAGGGCATAGAATCGTGGCGCGATGGTGGAACCGGTGCTTGGGTAGGTGTTATTGTTCCAATTCGAAAGGTTGATGTCTTCTGTTTCCAACATGCGCCCCCACTTTGCGGGTGAGGGGAGTATGTCCCAATAGTTTTGCCCATAGCTGTCGAGCGAGGCATCGTAGATGCTAATAATGAGCGATGACTGTATCGGCTTGCCAAGATGGTCCTTTACGCTGATTGTGCATTGTTGCTCTTTGCCCGGCTCAAGATTATTGTCCAGGGAGGTGAGGCGGATGTCGAGCCGGCTTGAGGCGTCCTCTATGGTGTAATGGTGCGAATCGGTACGTCTCACATTGTTTTTTATGGATACAAGGTCTACTCGCATCGTGTTGTGCCACTCTTTTTTGATGGGAATGCGGAGGGGGATCATCTCATCGTTGAGATATAAGGTGCCCTTGTCTACTACCATATCCTCCACCTTTATATAATAGTGCAAGTGTACGTCGCTGTGCCGTGTGCCTACGTACAACGTGGCGGTGTCGCCTGTCTGCACTTTGTCTCCATCTATCCTTGTCAGATAAAGTGCGTGCGACGAGACTGTGTTCTTCCCTTCTCCCCAAAGTTCGAAATAAAAATCTTCGCTATATGGCTTGTCGTTGTCGGTGTAGGTTGCCGTGAGTCGATAAAATCCGTATGGCATATCTTTGGTGAGGACTATGTGATTGTTTCTTTCGGGGTGGGTGTGTTCGCTTAGGTGGAAATAGATGCGTTCGGTGTCCCAATGCTCGATGTCGTTTTCCGTGGTAGGAAGTATATTGGTGGTATGAGGCACCTTCAATTTGCTGAGTTGAAGGGATATGCTCCCTATTGTGCGCTCCCCATTTAGCGAACGTAAACAATATTTGATGCTGTCTACTTCTCTAAGGGTTGTGGGGGTGGCAAAGTCGATGTACTTTGTGCGATGTCCTGCGAGGAAGTTGGTCTGTGCTGCTTGTGTCTCACCGTTGGTGTCTGTGACATGTGCGGTGACGATATAGTTTAGCGTGCTGTGTCCCTCGGTGGTGTCAAGAGAATCAACTGGAATGGTGATGTGGAAAAAACCTTCGCCATCGGTGATGGTAGTACCTGATGTCTCAAAAATGTGTGAGCTAGGTGAGGGGAGTCTCTTGAATAGGTTTATGTCTGTCGCTGTTATGCTATACGCGACTTGAGCGCCCGAGACGGGCATTTGGGTGAAGGTGGTCGAGGTTCCTCTTAATATGAGGCTATCGCCTAGTCGTATTGGCTCTTGAGGACGCTCTAGTATTACTTGAAACGTGGGAGCTTTGAAGGCTTCTACGTTGAGGTCGTAGTAGGTAGAACTATGGTCGACGCTGTTTGTGGCTCGTAGTCTGAAATTCCCAGTCGTGATGTCTTCCGGTATGACAAAGGTGTTGGTCAGAAAACCCCAATCGTCGGTCAAGACTTGCCGTGAAGCAATCGTTCTTCCACGTGTGTCTTCTAGAGATATGTCGATGTGTAGGCGTTCCTTCACTAAACTGGTATTTTTGTTATGGTTATAAGCGATGAGCCCAAAGTGAATTGTGTCCCCAGGCTCGTAGGTGTAGCGGTCGGTGAGGATGGTGAAGGATGTCTGTGCGCTTTCGTCGACTCTTTCCCAATATCTGTGGTCTGAAAAGTCTGCATATCGAAACGAATAGGTGGCGTGAGACATACCATCCGAAGCTCGTAGGTAAAGCTTGCGGTATTTACCTGTGGGCAATGGTACGATGAAGTATCCCTCTTCGTTGATGTCAAATCTGTTGACAAGGTGGAGGCTTTTGTCGCTTTTCTCTACCAATGTGATCTCGCAATCTCTAACAGCCTCTCCGGTGGTGGCATTGAGTGCCATGCCTATGTATTCTCTCTTCGCTTCGTTGAGCATTATCGAAAGTCTTATGTTGCTGACACTGATGGCGGATATAGACGTGCTTTTTATGTCGTCGGTGCTTTCTTCGTTTTGTGCAATGATGAAATAATCTCCAGCTTCGAGTGGGGGGAGTGGCAATGCTATGATCTCGTATTTATAGGGATTGAGATGCTCGACCGTAATTTTTATATGTGCTTCTCCTATAGGCTTGCGCTTGATGATTTCTCTGTAGTTGGAGTTGTCTGCAGCCTCGTCGGCATGGCGCGGTACGATGCGATAAGTGATATCGCTTGCATTGCGATAGGTGAGGTTGATTCCCCCCTCTTGTTTGGGAAGGATGGTTGTATGGTCCTGCAGCATTAGATATGGATGCGTAGCTCGTAGGTAAAGCTTATCGCCAAGGTGAGCCCATTCGCTTAGAGGTGCAATCTCTCTTATTTCCTCTATGAGTTGTTCCATTCTCTCGGCTTTCTTTAGTTCTATGGAGAGAGACTCCTTGTCGCTATGCTCGAAGATGTTGGGGAAGTGGAGTGTGGCCAATTCGTAGAGAAACATTGCGTACACATCGGGATGACTTCTGTAACACCCGGCGATGCGTTCTAAACCCTTGGTGTAGCTTTCTAGCGAGAGGCTGGAGTACGTTGGGGGTCTTAGGCTTCTTATTCGCTTAAGGTCGATATGTGCACGTATCTGAATATCCGATGTCTTAGCGTGGTGTAGAGTGAGTTCTTGTAACTGGCGGATTTGCCAAAGCTCTCGTGATGAGGCTTCATTTGGTAAGCGGAGGGAGAGAAATTCTTCTGATGTGCCCCAGAGTAGTTCGTATTGGGAGGACTTAAGGTTGACTATTTGCATGCCTTCAGTGGCTCTATGCATTATCACGTCGTAGAGCGTGGGGCGAAGGCGCAATCCTGCAGAATCGCCTTGAATGAGCAGGTCGTAGTCCTCGACTCGGGTGCATTGTAACGCTTCGCTCTCAGTGCGCGCGGCTTCAAAGCAGAGTCGCCAAGCATGGTCAAAGTGCTTGGCGTCCCATTGACTTAATACTTCTGTGTCAATCGAGCATAGGCTTTTTATGTTCAGAGGTTGTAGAGAGGCCGTGGTGTGGAAGGGGGTATTGTGATTCTTATAGTCCTCAAATGCTTCTGCCAGAAGCATGTATGCAAAAGCTTTGTCGGCACCATCTAATAGGGGGATCACCTTTTGGTATGCTTTGATGGCATTCTCGATGTGATTTTCCTGGTATGAGGCGGCTGCTGTGTGCTGCTTGTAGATGGCCTTAAGCATGTCGTGGCTTTCGCCTTTTCGCTTTGCTCTTGTGAAGAGCGTCTCGCATTTCTTATATGCTGTGGTGTAGTGTCCGTGAGCGATAAGTGTGTCGACTTCTTGCCATGGGGTTGGTCTGTTTTGCGCGTTTAGTAGTAGGGTGGAGCAAAGCTGCAGAATGAGGAGTAGATTTCTTTTCATGATTGTTCCCTATAGTCTTGCTTGCAAAGATATATCAAATGGCATTGCCTCGCAAATGTGTGGCTTTGTTTTTTCTATCAAGACATGGGGTGAAATGAAAAAAGCAAGACTCAGTCTTGCTTCTTGTAGCGCCTACGGGAATCGAACCCGTCTTCCATGCGTGAGAGGCATGTGTCCTAGCCGATAGACGAAAGCGCCGTGCCTTAAAGTCCCCTTATGTTTAACCACCCCGGGGCAGGTGAAGCCTAATGCTGTAGCGCCTACGGGAATCGAACCCGTCTTCCATGCGTGAGAGGCATGTGTCCTAGCCGATAGACGAAAGCGCCATGTGCAAAAAGAATGAATTTCGCGGAAGCTGGGGGATTCGAACCCCCGGTACGGTAACCCGTACGGCAGTTTAGCAAACTGCTGGTTTCAGCCACTCACCCAAACTTCCTTAAGTGTGGAGGGAGACGAGCTTCTTCCTTTTTGCGGGTGCAAAGGTAGATACTTTTTTTGAATTGCCAAAGGATTATGAGATTTTTTTCGTATCTTCGCCAAAAAATTGCGAAAACAATGGCGTATAAATGCGAAAAAGCTGATTGTTGCGTTATAGTTTAAAAAAATCAATATGTATTATAATGGATCACGACGGAGCAATACATAATAGGCTGCCACGAGGATGTCGCCTCATAGACCTCCCTGTGCATAGCGATGAGCGCGGCTGTCTCTCTCTTGCAGAGGCGAGGAGAGAGATTCCCTTTGCAGTCGAAAGGGTGTTCTGGATATACGATGTCCCTCAAGGGGCAGAGCGTGGGGCGCATTCGCACTGTGAGTGTGCTGAGGTGGTAGTGCCTGTGTGTGGAGCCTTCGATATGACGGTCGATGATGGTACAGAACGCACAACGGTGCATCTTGACTCTCCTTGCCAAGGGATATTGATTCCTCCAGGGTTGTGGTGTCAACTGAGCGGTTTTGCTCCCGATACCGTATGTGTCGTAATGGCCTCGCATCCCTATAGTGCAGAGGGCTATACGCACGATTATGCTGAGTACAAGGAGGGAGCGATAGAGGTGGTGCCCTACAATGAATCATTGAAAGGGGTGTGGGATGGATTTGTGGATGAGTCGAAGAATGGAACATTTCTGTTTCGTCGCGACTATATGGACTATCATGCCCATCGCTTTGTGGATAGCTCGTTGCTATTCTATAAAAAAGGTGTATTAGCGGCATTGCTGCCCGCCAATTACGTAAGAGAAGAGCGGGTTGTGTGTTCTCACGGTGGGCTTACCTATGGCGGTCTCATTCTTTCGAATCGTATATCTGTGGCCGATACGCTGCAGGTGATGTCTTGCGCTATGGAATGGATGCGACGTTCATTAGGAGCTGAGCGTTGGGAGTATAAGCCAGTCCCGCACATCTATCACAGGGCGCCAGCTGAGGAGGATTTATATGCCTTGTTTAGGCAGGGGGCGGCACTTAAGACGCGTGGCGTGTCTGCCGCGATAGACCGTGAGGGGCGCTTGACCATGCAAGAGCTACGCAGGCGTGGCGCGAAGAAGGCGGCCAGCCATGGTGTGGAATATATGGAGAGTGATGATCTCCGTTCGTTTTGGGCTATCCTTGAGGATGTGCTTGCCGAAAGGCACGGGTGTGCCCCTGTGCACACTGTGGAGGAGATGTTGCAGCTATGGCGCGTTTTCCCAGATCATATACGTCTTTTTGTGGCTCAGAAGGATGGATGTGTCGTGGGTGGTGCGTTGATTTATGAAACAGAGTTAGTGGCTCATGCTCAATATATTGCAGCTTCTTCAGAGGGACGTTCAGTAGGTGCTCTCGATGGATTGTTCTGTTATCTTCTAGCAGAGGTGTATGCAGACAAGAGGTTCTTTGATTTTGGTATATCTACAGAGCAAGGTGGACATTATCTCAACGAGGGGCTGGCCTTTCAGAAAGAGGGATTTGGAGCTAGAGCAGTGGTATATGATAAGTATGAATTAAAATTGTAGGTTGAAAATCCAAATAAAGATGGTGCAATTTCTTGACTTGGAGGCGATTAATGCGGTTTATGCCGAAAAAATCGAAGAGGCGCTGCTACGTGTGGCTCGCTCGGGATGGTACTTGCGTGGTAAAGAATTGCGCAGCTTCGAGGAGGAGTATGCGAGATACATCGGGTGCCGGCATGCGATAGGGTGCGGTAATGGACTGGATGCTCTGCGGCTCATTTTACGAGCCTATATGGAAATGGGTGTCTTGCGAGAGGGGGATGAGGTGATCATTCCTGCCAATACCTACATTGCCAGTGTGTTGGCTGTTACAGATAATAGGCTAAAACCTGTTTTCGTAGAACCTAATGAGGAGACGTTGCAAATAGATGATACTCTGATAGAGCAGGCCATCACACCGAGAACTCGCGTAGTCATGATAGTGCATCTCTATGGCCGTTGCGCTTACACGGAACATGTGGGCGAATTGTGCCGAAAGTATAATCTGTTATTGGTAGAGGATAATGCGCAAGCTCATGGCGCGAGGTTTAATTCTCGAAGAACGGGAGCATTGGGACATGCTGCTGGGCATAGTTTTTATCCTGGAAAGAATCTTGGTGCCTTGGGTGATGCGGGCTGTGTCACGACGAATGATGATGAGTTGGCTGCAGTGGTGCGAGCATTGGTTAATTATGGCTCTGAAGAGAAGTATGTGTGTAAGTATGCTGGATATAATAGTCGGTTAGATGAGTTGCAAGCTGCTGTGCTTGCTGTCAAACTTCCGCATTTGGATGAGGACAATATGCGTCGTGCTTCAGTTGCTGAATGCTATTATAAAGAGGTGCGTAACCCGCTAGTGCGCTTGCCGCGATATGTGGATCCTGTAAGCAATGTGTATCATCTGTTCCCTGTGTTCTGTGAGGAACGCGATCGCTTGCGAAGCTATCTTATGGAGCGAGGGGTGGAAACACTAATACATTATCCTATCGCTCCACATCAGCAGAACTGCTATAGGGAATATGCTCATTTGTCGCTGCCTATTACAGAACGTATGCATCGGACGGAGTTGTCACTACCTATCGGTCCTTTTATGGCTCAGGATGAGGTGAGGATGGTAATCGAAGCCGTTAATGATTTTAGATAAAGAGAGAATGAAAAAGTTGGTGATATTTGATCTTGATGGCACGTTGCTTGATACCGTGGCTGATCTTGCCAATGCAACAAATCGAGCGTTGGAATATTTGGGATATGGGACACATCCTGTAGAGGCCTACTACCAGTTTGTGGGGAATGGTATTGATAAACTGTTCTTCCGTGCGCTCCCCGTAGAGCAACGTACGGAGGACAATGTGCAACGTGTTCGTTCTCTTTTTGTGCCTTATTATAATGAGCACAATGCGGATTGTAGTAGACCTTATCCTGGTGTCGTGGATTTGCTTCATTCGTTGCAGCTTCAAGGAGTACAACTTGCGGTGGCATCCAATAAGTATCATGAAGCTACGCTTAAGTTGGTGCGACGCTTCTTTCCTGATGTACTTTTTGCATCGGTCTATGGGCAACGGGATGGAGTGCCTATCAAGCCTGCGCCAGATGTCGTGTTTGATATTCTGCGCGATACAGGTGTCGAAGCAGGGCATGCTCTATATGTTGGAGATTCGGGGGTGGATATGCAGACGGCAAGTAATGCTGGAGTCGAAAGCGTAGGCGTTGCTTGGGGTTTTCGTGGTGAAATGGAACTCAGGGAGCATGGGGCTATGCATGTTATACATAAGGCTGACGAGATATTAGGACTTCTTGACAAAGAATGAACCTTAATAAAACCTAATCCGCTCTCTTTTGTTAATAATGCATAATTGAATTAAAAGGTTTGCAAATCCAATAATAATACCTACCTTTGCAAGACTATATAGGAGTTTACCACTCGAAAAAGGCAAAAAGTATGGAATTTACAGCGAAACAAATTGCTACATATGTGGGCGGTGAGGTCGTTGGCGATGAGAATGCCAAGGTGAGTACCTTTGCTAAGATTGAGGAAGGCATGCCAGGGGCATTGTCATTCTTATCTAATCCTAAGTATGCAGCATATATATATGATACAGAGTCAAGTATCGTTTTGGTGAACGATGATTTTGTCGCAGAGAGGCCTGTCAAAGCAACGTTGATACGGACTGCTAATGCGTATGAGAGCTTGGCCAAACTGATGGCGCTTTATGAGAGTGTCAAGCCGAAGAAGAAGGGGGTCAGTTCGATGGCCTTCGTGGCATCGAGTGCAACAATCGGCGAGAATGTTTACATTGGCCCGTTCGTGTACATCGGTGATAAGGTTGTCGTGGGTGATAACACAATCATTGAAGCCAACGTGTCGATAGGCGATGGCGCTGCTATCGGTGCAGATTGCATCTTATATAGTGGTGTGACTATATATCACGGTTGTAAGGTGGGTAATCGTTGCATCCTACATGCTGGATGTGTTGTCGGAGCCGATGGCTTTGGCTTTGCTCCAGGTGCAGATGGGTATGACAAGATCCCTCAGATTGGTATAGCTGTGTTGGAAGACGATGTTGAATTGGGAGCTAATACATGTGTTGACCGAGCCACGATGGGAGCCACTATCATTAAACGCGGAGTGAAACTTGATAATATGGTGCAGATTGCTCATAATGTGGTTGTAGATGAACATACTGTGATGTCTGCACAATGTGGCGTGGCTGGCTCCACAAAGATTGGCAAATGGTGTATGGTGGGAGGACAGACGGGATTCAATGGTCACATTCAGATAGGCAATGGAGTCAAGGTTGGAGCCCATTCCGCCATCCCTAATAATGTAAAGGATGGACAAGCAGTATTTGGTTATCCAGCATTTGAGCACACCAAGTTTGTTCGTTCTTCTATCGTGTTCAAGAAACTTCCTGATATGTATCGAGAGATGGAGATGTTGAAAAAGGAAATCGAATCGCTGAAGCAGCAACTTGCTCACTTTGGCAAGGAATAATCCACCTGTTGCAATGGAAAAGCAAAGAACAATAAAAGAAGGTTTCAAACTCTCTAGCAAGGGGTTGCATACGGGGTTAGATCTTACAGTGGAGTTTTGCCCCGCCCCAGAGAATTTTGGGTATAAAATACAGCGTATCGATGTTGAGGGTTGTCCCATCATCGATGTGCTTGCTGAGAATGTGACTGACACACAGCGTGGCACAGTCTTGTCCAATGGAGTCGAAAGAGTCAGTACGATTGAGCATGGTCTCTCTGCACTTTATGCTTTGGGAATCGATAATTGTCTTGTTAAGGTCAATGGTCCGGAATTTCCCATTCTCGAGGGTAGTGCCAGACTCTATGTCGAGAATATCTTGAGAGTAGGTATCTTGGAACAAGAAGCAGAAAAGGAGTATCTTGTCGTGAAAGAACCTATCGAGTATCGCGATGAGCAGAGTGGGTCTGTGCTTCGCATTGAACCTGCCGAGGATTTCTCTGTCAGTGTTGTGGTTTCGTTCGACTCGAGTAGCATCAGTAATCAACGTGCAGAACTAAAGCACATGGATGATTTCGCTACAGAGATAGCAGCAGCTCGTACTTTTGTCTTTGTGCGCGACATTGAGCCTCTCTTGGCGGCAGGTCTCATCAAAGGCGGAGATCTTGATAACTCTATCGTTCTCTATGAACGCGAGATGCCTCAAGACCGTTACGACCGCATCGCAGATGCGATGAATATTCCCCGCATGGATGCCAAGAAACTAGGCTATATCAACCATCGTCCTCTCGTGTGGGAAAATGAGCCTGCACGTCATAAGTTGCTCGATGTGATTGGTGACCTTTCTCTTGTGGGTAAGCCCATCAAGGGTTTTGTCACGGCTTATCGCCCTGGCCATCGTGTCAATAATCAATTAGCTCGATTGATAAGAGCAAACTCATAACTTTTAATACGTAACTTCATGGCAACAATAAGTCCTCTAGCATATATACATCCCGAAGCCATTATCGGTGATAATGTGGAAATAGGTCCTTTTGTCTACATTGATCGTAATGTGGTAATAGGTGACAACAATGTTATCATGCCCAATGCTACCATTCTCTATGGTTCGCGTATAGGTAAGAATAATACGATTTTCCCTGGTGCTGTTATTGGAGCAGTTCCTCAAGATCTAAAATTCCGCGGGGAAGAGACGACTGCGGAAATCGGTGACAATAACACCATTCGAGAGAATGTTACAATCAACCGAGGTACAGCAGCAAAAGGTCGTACTGTGGTGGGAAGCAATAATCTTCTGATGGAAGGTGTGCACGTGGCTCACGACACCATAGTCGGAAACGGATGTATTATTGGCAATCAAACTAAGTTCGCAGGCGAGGTGATTGTAGATGACTTTGCGGTCATTAGCTCTACTGTGCTTGTTCATCAGTTTTGCCGTATTGGTAGCTATGTGATGATTCAAGGCGGATGTAGAATTACTAAAGAGGTGCCTCCGTATATCATTGCAGCTCGTGAGCCTGTGGCTTATTGTGGGCTCAATCTCGTAGGACTTCGTCGACGTGGCTTTACTAACGAACAGATAGACACAATTCATCAGGCTTATAGATACATCTATCAGAGTGGGTTAAATACCTCAATGGCTCTTGAACGTATCAAAGAAGAAATGCCATCTTCTCCCGAAGTTGAGTATATAGTCTCCTTTGTCGAAGGGGCCAAGCGAGGCATCATAAAATAAATCAAGAATCATATTCACAACTTTTAATTCATAATTCTACTATGGTATATCGTTTTACAATCATATCGGACGAGGTGGACAATTTCCGCCGCGAGATTCAGATAGACTCTGATGCTACATTCCTTGACTTGCACAATGCAATACTCAAGTCTGCCAATTATCCCAATGATCAGATGACCTCGTTCTTTATATGTGATGATAATTGGGAGAAGGAAACAGAGATTACGCTCGAAGACATGGGTACTAGTTCCGATATGGATAGCTGGGTCATGGAAGAGACGCCGCTCAATGAACTTCTTGAAGACGAGAAGCAACACTTGCTCTATATCTTTGACCCATTGGCTGATCGCGCGTTCTTTATGGAGTTGTCCGAAATCATTACAGGAAAGTCACTTAGTGCGGCTGAGTGTACCAAGTCTATCGGAGATGCTCCTCAGCATCTGCTCGATTTTGATCAGCTGATGGCCACTCAAGTCGCAGCCTCTACGCTTGATGATACCTTTGGTGACGATGAAGACTTTGATCTAGATGAACTCGATCCCGAAGGTTTCGAGATGGGTAGTGCTGAGGATTTTGAGAGCATGTTTTATTAAATGAGAGTGGTCTGAAATTAGAGATTAGAGGCTTTCTTTTTTGTGTTGAATATGATTGCGCCGTTAAATCTAGTGTCTAATTTCTAGTTCCTAGCTCCTAGCTCTGATGAAAACTCTCGTTGTTCTCATAGGCCCTACGGGTGTTGGCAAGACTGCTTTGAGCCTTGCTTTGGCCGAACGGTTGGGCTCGCCAATACTTTCGGCAGATTCGCGTCAACTCTATTCAGAGATACCTATAGGAACAGCTGCGCCCACTAAGGAGGAGCAACAACGTGTAAAGCATTATTTTATTGGTACTCATCAACTCACCGACTATTACAGCGCTGCGCAATATGAGATGGATGTGATGAATCTCACTGAGGAGCTCTTCAAAACTCACGAAACTCTATTGCTTACGGGGGGAAGTATGATGTACATAGATGCTGTATGTAAAGGTATAGATGACATTCCTACAGTGGATGACATTACTCGTCGTACTTTACTCAATCGTTACGAAACCGAGGGTTTAGAGCCTCTTGTTAGCGAGTTGCGATTGCTTGATCCAGAGTATTACAACATTGTAGACCTTAAGAATCCTAAGCGGGTTATTCATGCTCTCGAAATATGTTATATGACAGGGCGCACCTATACCTCTTTCCGTACACAAACAACCAAGGTACGTCCCTTTCGAATTATTAAGATTGGACTTCAACGCAATCGCGAGGATCTTTATGAACGCATCAATTGCCGAGTAGATCAGATGGTAAAGGATGGACTTGTTGCTGAAGCTCGTCGTGTCTACCCCTATCGTCACTTAAATTCTCTCAATACGGTAGGGTACAAAGAACTTTTTGCACACTTTGATGGTGCCTGTACATTGGAGTTTGCCATTGAAAAGATTAAGCAGAACAGCCGTATCTATTCACGTAAGCAGACTACATGGTATCGTCGCGATAAAGACATCCACTGGTTTCATCCTGATGACGAGGAAGGTATTGTGGAATGTTTGGAGAAGCTGCTACAGCAGGTATAGAGTGCATTGGGTAAAACGAAAAGAGAAGAGATCTACCACGATAGACCTCTTCTCTTTTGAGCCTCTTGTCGGATTCGAACCAACGACCCCGAGATTACAAATCACGTGCTCTGGCCAACTGAGCTAAAGAGGCGGGTGGGTAAGCAATCTATATCGCGCCGCTACGACCTAATACCTTTGCTGCGGTCAAGCCCT
>JAEIGA010010971.1_pt1 | contig 13745 bp, 25 predicted proteins | sample 9270691 | NCBI WGS metagenome assembly JAEIGA01 (sample SAMN17057246, study PRJNA624740) | gut metagenome | biome: biome; isolation source: fecal sample | host: Bos grunniens | place: China: Xizang | collected 2019 | reverse complement strand
TGTGTTTAGGATTTTCACAAATAACCATCACACGACCTTTACGTTTGATGATGCGGCACTTATCGCATATTGGTTTGACAGATGGTCTTACTTTCATGCGTGTTTCCTCCTCTTTCCCGTCCTATTTGTGGCGGAATGTAATACGCCCACGTGTTAAATCATAAGGTGAAATTTCTACAGTTACACGATCCCCTGGTAAAATGCGAATGTAATGCATACGGATTTTACCAGAAACGTGAGCCAGAATCTCGTGTCCATTTTTTAATTTCACTTTAAACATAGCATTTGGAAGAGTATCTTCGACTACTCCTTCAATCTCTATAACATCTTGTTTACCCATTGTTTTGAAGTTCCTCCTTATTTAATGTTGTAAGAATTTCATACCCATTCTTCGTTATTGCAATGGTATGTTCATAATGAGCTGTGTTGCTTCCATCTCTAGAAACCACACTCCACCCATCTTTAAGGATCCTCGTTTGAGGTTTCCCCATATGTACCATTGGTTCAACGGCAATCGTCATGCCTTCTGTTAAGATGACGCCACGACCAGCTGGGCCAAAATTGGGAATACTGGGATCTTCATGCACTTCTGTGCCAATCCCGTGACCAGTATATCCAGTAGGAATCGAAAAACCATGGGAAATAACATACTCACCAATTGCGTGAGAGATGTCACTTAAATGGTTCCCTGCTTTTGCGTAACTTAATCCAACAAATAAAGCATCGTGAGTAACTTTCATTAATTCTTTAGTTTTCTCATCAACTTCACCTATTGCATAAGTCCATGCGCTATCTCCGTGATAGCCTTTATAACAAGCACCTATATCCACTGAGATTATATCACCATTTTTTAATTTTGTATCATCAGGTACCCCGTGTACCAAAGTAGAATTAATCGATGTACATACGGCCGCACTAAACCCATACAAACCTTTAAATGACGGCGTTGCATGGTGTTTAAGTATAGTTTCTTCACAAATCTGATTGATTTGTTGCGTAGTAACCCCTTCAACTAAATATGGTTGAATTGCTTCATGAGCAAGAGCTACTATACGACCTGCTTCTCTCATGTACTCGAGTTCTTGCGGTGATTTGGTCGTAATCATTAATCCTCCAAGGCTTTTTGAACATCGTCCCAAACTGAGTCAATACTTTGGTTTGCATTTACAGTTTTTACTAAACCTTTTTCAGAATAGTAAGAAAGAACTGGTTCAGTAGATTTTTGATATTCTTCTACACGAACTGTCAAACTTTCCAAAGTATCGTCTTTTCTTTGATACAATGTTCCTCCACATTCATCACAAACACCTTCTACTTTGCTTGGTTTGTTTTGAGTATGGAAAATTGCTCCACATTCTTTACAAATGCGGCGGCCTGTAACGCGTTGAGCTAAAACTTCAAAAGGAATCTCCATGTATAAAACACGGTCGATTTCTAAATCTGTTCCAGCAACTAAATCGTTAAATGCTTGAGCTTGAGCAAGCGTACGAGGATATCCATCCAATAGATATCCTGTCGCGTGATCACTTTTTTCTAAGAAGCTTTTTACCATTGGGTTAGTAACCTCATCTGGTACAAGCAATCCTTTATCGATATAGCTTTTAGCTAGCAGACCTAATTCAGTTTGTTGTTTAATTTCGCTACGGAAGATATCACCAGTTGAAATATGTAAGATATTATACTTACTTAAAATCTTTTGAGACATTGTACCTTTACCGGCACCTGGTCCACCCATAATCAACAAGTTCATAAAACAACCTCCTAAAAAATTAGCGTGCTAAGAACCCTTTGTAAGTTTTTTGAGTCACTTGGTTAGTTAAAGATTTAACTGTTTCAATAGCAACACCAACTACGATAATAACCCCTGTACCACCTAAACCTACGTTAGTATTTTTTAGCGCTGGTACTAATAGAGGAATAGCGTGTGGTAAAATCGCAATGAAAGCAAGTGAGATTGCACCCACAACAGTAATTCTATTTAGCAATGTAGATAAATATTTCTTAGTGTCATCCCCTGGACGAATTCCAAGGATGTATGTTCCACTCTTTCCTAAGTTTTCAGCGATCTTTTCTGGATCTACTTGAATATTAGTATAGAAGAACGCAAATAAGATAATTAATACTACATACAATATTAAACCATGCCAAGAGCTAAAATTCAAGACTTTTGTTATCCAAGTTGTAACAGAATTTGTTGGGAAGAAGCTTGCAATAGTTACTGGAGCTACCATCACTGAGCTAGAGAAGATAACTGGCATAACACTTGCAGAGTTAATTTTCAATGGTAAGTAAGTTAAACTGTTAGTTTCTTCCTTAATTACACCGCTTGTTGGATATTGAATTGGGATTTGTCTGTTTGAATTATTCATTAATGTTACTAAAACTATAATTACTACAAATACTAAACAGTATAATCCAAATAAGATATTTCCATTAGCAGGAGCAGTTTCTGCTACACAAAGTGCATTGTATGCACTCTTGAATTGTCCAGGGAATCCTGAAACAATTCCAGCAAAGATAATCATTGATACACCATTTCCAATACCTTTTGCACTGATTTGATCTCCTAACCATAATAAGAACATTGTTCCAGCAGTTAAGACTACAGATACGAAGATGTATGTAGATAGTGTACTACTTTCTAAAATTCCATATGATTTATCAAATGCATAAGTCATTGTAGCTGATTGGAATAAACATAACGCTACTCCTAAGTAACGAGTATAACGATCGATTACTTTACGTCCAACATGACCTTGTTTTGATAATTCAGTTAATTGTGGAATTACATCCATTGATAAAATTTGGATGATGATAGAAGAAGTAATGTAAGGTCCTACCCCCATAGCGAAGATAGAGAATCTTTCGAAGTTACCTCCTCCAAGTAAATTCATTAAACCTAATAATGAATTATCGCCAACACCAGCAATTAGTGCAGTTGAATCTACACCAGGAACTGGAATGCTAGCTCCGAATCTGAAGATGAACAGCATCATAAACGTAAAGAAGATCTTTTTACGGATCTCTTTATTTTTTAAGACACTGATAGCAGTGGAAAGCATTAGATAACCTCTGCTTTTCCGCCTGCTTGTTCGATTACTGTAGTAGCAGAAGCTGAGAACTTGTTAGCTTGAACAGTTAATTTTTTAGTTAATTCACCATTACCTAAAACTTTAACTCCGTCAAGTTCTTTCTTAACTAATCCAGTTTCTTTTAATAATTCTGGAGTAACAACTGTTCCATCTTCAAATACATTTAAACTTTCAACGTTAACGATTGCGTATTCTTTACGGTTGAAGTTAGTAAATCCACGTTTTGGTAAACGTCTTGATAATGGTGTTTGTCCACCTTCGAATCCTAAGCGAACTCCTCCACCGCTACGAGCGTTTTGTCCTTTGTGTCCTTTACCAGCTGTTTTACCATTTCCAGAACCATGTCCACGACCGATTCTTTTACGTTCGCGTCTAGCTCCTTCTGTATAAGTCATTTCATTTAATTTCATGTTGTTGTTTCCTCCTACTAACGAATTTCACATGGTTTTTTACCACGTAATTCACTAGTTCCTTCAATTGTCTTCAAGTTTTGAAGAGCATTGATTGTTGCACTTACAACGTTTACTGGAGTACGAGAACCTAAACATTTTGATAAAATGTCAGTGATTCCAGCAAGTTCCACTACGGCACGAACTGCACCACCAGCGATAACTCCAGTACCTTCTGCAGCAGGACGTAATACTACTTGTCCAGCTCCATATGTTCCTACGATATCGTGAGGAATTGTTCCATTTACTGTTGGAACAGTGAAGACGTTCTTTTTAGCATCTTCTACAGCTTTTTTGATTGCATCAGGTACTTCGTTTGCTTTACCTGTACCGAATCCAACACGTCCTTTTTTGTCACCGATAACTACTAAGGCAGCAAAGCGGAAACGACGTCCACCTTTAACAACCTTTGTAACACGGTTAATTCTAACGACACGTTCTTCGAATTCTTTTTCGCGTTCTTGTCTTCTTGGTTTGCGTTCCATTCGCATTTCCTCCTAAAATTCTAGTCCGGCTTCACGAGCTGCATCAGCAAGAGCCTTCACACGTCCATGGTAAACATATCCACCACGGTCAAATACTACTTTTTTAATGTTTTTTGCTAAAGCACGAGTAGCGATTTCAGCACCTACAGTTTTAGCTGCTTCAACGTTACCACCGTTAGCTAATTTTAATTCAACTGAGTTGCAAGATACTAAAGTTGTACCTGTAACGTCATCGATAATTTGTGCATGAATGTTTGCGTTTGAACGGAATACGTTTAAGCGAGGACATTCAGCTGTTCCTGAAACTTTAGTACGTACACGAGCGTGACGACGTAATCTTTCATCGTTTTTAGAAATTTTCTTAAGCATGATCTATTTACCTCCTCGCTATTATTTCTTACCTGCAGTTTTACCTTCCTTACGGCGTACGTATTCACCTTGGTAGCGAATACCTTTACCTTTGTAAGGTTCTGGTTTTCTAGCAGCGCGAACATTAGCAGCGAATTCTCCAACTCTTTGTTTGTCAATTCCTTTTACAGAAATTAATGTAGGAGTTTCGCATTTTACTTCTACGTCACTCCATAATTCAAATCTGCAATCATGAGAGTAACCAATTTTTAATACTAATTCATTTCCTTTGATTTCAGAACGGAATCCGATTCCGACTAATTCAAGTTTCTTTTCGAACCCTTCGCTTACACCAACAACCATGTTGTTTAATAAAGCGCGAGTTGTACCATGTAATTGTTTAGTTGCTTTCTTTTCATCTGGACGAGTTACATGGCATTCTGTTCCTTCAACGTTAATTCCTAACATTGGAGCAAATTGACGAGTTAAAGTTCCTTTAGGTCCTTTAACTGTCACTTCATTCCCGCTAGCAACAGTGATTTCTACACCAGCAGGAATGGTAATCGTTTTATTCCCGATACGTGACATTTTAGTTTCTCCTTATTTATTACCAAACGTAAGCGACTACTTCGCCACCACAGTGTTTAGCTCTAGCGTCTCTATCAGTCATCATACCATTTGAAGTAGAGATGATAGCGATACCTAAACCGTTTAATACTCTAGGTAAGTTTTCAACTTTAGCGTAAACACGTAATCCTGGTTTAGAAATTCTCTTAATTCCAGTGATTACTTTTTCTTTATTTTGACCATATTTTAAAGTTACAGTCATAACTTTTTTAACATCACCAGAAACTGTGTAATCAGTAATGAAACCTTCTTCTTTTAAGATTCTAGCGATTTCTAATTTTTCTTTACTTGCTGGGATTTCTACTACTTCGTGACGAGCTTGTAAACCGTTACGAATTCTAGTAAGCATATCAGCAATTGGATCTGTCATCATCATGATTTAGCTCCTCCTATCTCTTACCAACTTGCCTTCTTAACTCCAGGAATTTGCCCTTTATAAGCTAATTCACGGAAGCAGATACGGCATAGTTTATATTTACGTAAAACTGAGTGAGGACGTCCACATCTTTCACAACGAGTGTATTCACGAGTTGAGAATTTTTGAGGGCGGTTTGCTTTAATAATCATCGCTTTCTTTGCCATTGAATTGTCCTCCCTATTTAGCGAAAGGCATACCTAATTCTTCTAGTAATGCCTTAGCTTCTTCATTAGTGTTAGCTGTAGTAACGATAACGATATCCATACCACGAACTTTATTTACCTTATCAAAGTTGATTTCTGGGAAAATAATTTGTTCTTTAACACCTAAAGTGTAGTTACCACGACCGTCAAATGCAGTTTTGCTAACTCCACGGAAATCTCTTACACGAGGTAAAGAGATAGATACTAATTTATCTAAGAATTCATACATTCTTTCTTGTCTTAATGTAACTTTACATCCAATTGGAGCACCTTCACGTAATTTGAAGTTGGCAATTGATTTTTTAGCTTTTGTAATTACTGGTTTTTGTCCAGTGATTTGAGCTAATTCAGCTACAGCATCATCAAGTGATTTTGGATTAGCGATTGCATCTCCACATCCCATGTTGATTACGATTTTGTCAACGTAAGGAACTTGCATTACTGATGTGTATCCGAATTTTTTTGTTAAGTTTTCAACAACAGTTGTTTTATACTTTTCTTGTAAACGGTTCATCTATTTTACTCCTTCCTTATTTAACAATGTTTCCAGTTTTTTTGTAGACACGTACTTTTTTACCATCTACTACTTGGTATCCAACTCTTGAAGCTTTTTTAGCTTTTGTATCATATAACATAACGTTTGATACGTGAATTGGAGCTTCTCTTTCAATAATTTTTCCATCAGGATCTTGTTGAGTTGGTTTCATGTGTTTTTTGATAATGTTAACACCTTCAACAACAACTTTGTTTTCCTTTGGAAGTACACGAGTTACATCAGCGATTGTACCTTTGTAAGCACCGCTAATAACTTGAACTTTATCACCTTTTCTGATTTTCATGAAAGTTCCTCCTATAACACTTCTGGTGCTAAAGATACGATTTTCATGTAATCTTTATCACGCAATTCTCTTGCCACAGGTCCAAAGATTCTTGTTCCACGTGGTGTTTTGTCATCTTTAATAATAACTACAGCGTTGTCATCAAATTTGATGTATGATCCGTTAGGACGACGGATTCCACGTTTAGTTCTAACGATTACACCTTTAACAACATCACCTTTTTTAACTGTTCCACCAGTTGATGCTTGTTTAACAGCACAAACAACTACATCACCGATGTTAGCGAATTTTCTTTTACTTCCACCCAAGCAACGAATAACTAATACTTCTTTAGCTCCAGTGTTGTCAGCAACTCTTAATCTACTTTCGTTTTGAATCATGACTTATACCTCCTACTAAAGAATTTCAGCTTTTTCTAGAACTTTTACTAAGCGGAAACGTTTTGTAGCAGATAATGGACGAGTTTCCATGATTTCTACAAAGTCACCGATTCTAGCTTCGTTAAGTTCGTCATGAGCTTTGAATTTCTTTGAATATTTAACACGTTTTCCATATAAAGGGTGTGTTTTTCTAGTTTCAATAATTACTGTAATAGTTTTATCCATCTTATCAGAAACTACAGTTCCACGATAAGTTTTACGGTTAGATCTTTCCATTCTCTATGATCCTCCTTACTCTTGATTTCCAAGCTCGCGCTCAGTCATCACAGTTTTAATACGAGCAATAGTCTTTTTGATGTCTTTCATACGAGCACCATTGATAGTTTGACCTGTTGCTTGTTGGAAACGTAAATTGAAAAGTTCAGCTTTAAGTGTTTCGATTTCAGCTAGTAATTCTTGATTACTTTTTTCTCTAATTTCTTTAACGCTCATCGTTTACTCCTCCTTACCTTTCACAACGAATTTCGTTTTAACAGGAAGTTTGTGAGATGCAAGTCTGAATGCTTCACGAGCAACTTCTTCAGGTACTCCAGCGATTTCAAACATAACACGTCCAGGTTTTACTACAGCAACCCAACCTTCAGGTGCCCCTTTCCCAGATCCCATACGAACTTCAAGTGGTTTTTTAGTGATAGCTAAGTGTGGGAAAATTTTGATCCATACTTGACCACCACGTTTTGTATAACGTGTCATAGCAACACGCGCAGCTTCGATTTGACGGTTACTTACGTATCCACCAGTATCAGCCATAAGACCGAATTCACCGAATGCTACTTCACGTCCAGCTTTTGAACGTCCTTCATAGCTTAATCTGTGTGGTCTTCTGTATTTTGTTCTATTAGGCATTAACATTAGTTGTTACCTCCTTCAACTTCAGCTTTTGGAGCTTCAGTTTGAGCTTGACGAGGTTTACGATCGTTTCTACGACGGTCGTTTCTACGTCTTCTGTCATTTTGAGCAAACTTAGGAGCTTCTGGTTCAGTAACCATTTGTCCAGGTAATACTTCTCCTCTACAGATCCATACTTTAACACCTAAACGTCCGTAAGTTGTACTAGCTTCTTCCCAAGCATAGTCAATGTCAGATCTTAATGTGTGTAGTGGAACAACACCTTCTGAATATCCTTCAGTACGAGCCATATCAGCTCCACCAAGTCTTCCAGAAACAGCAGTTTTGATTCCTTTTGCACCAGCACGCATAGTTTTTTGGATAGCGCGTTTTTGTGCAGTTCTGAATGAAGCACGTTGTTCTAATTGATCAGCAATGCTTCTAGCAACGATTCTAGCGTCTAAATCAGGGTTAGCGATTTCAACAACCTTGATTTTAACTGTTTTACCGTTTGTTAATTTAGTTAATTTTTTCATTAATACTTCAACTGTTTCACCGTTTGTACCGATGATAACACCTGGACGAGCTGAACGAACGATAACGTCTACACGGTTTTTAGAACGTTCGATTTCAATTCTTGATACAGCTGCAGCTTTTAACTCAGCGAATAAGAATTTACGGATTTTGTCGTCTTCGATTAATAATGTACCATAATCTTTATTAGCGTACCAACGAGATTCCCAATCACGGATAACTCCGACACGCATACCGATAGGACTAACTTTTTGACCCATACTTTACCTCCTAAGCACGTTCGCTAACCACTACAGTGATGTGGCTAGTACGTTTGTGGATTGCACTTGCAGATCCTTTTGCACGAGGCATGAATCTTTTTAGGATGAATCCTTCGTTTGCATAACATGCCTTTACATACAATTTGCTTTCATCTAAACCGTTGTTGTTAACAGCGTTAGCGATTGCAGATTTTAATACTTTTAATGTAGCGTCAGCAGCAAAATTTGGAGTGAATCTTAAGATTGCTGCAGCTTCTTCTACGTCTTTTCCACGAATTAAATCTAACACAAGACGAGCTTTTCTAGGTGGAATACGTAATGTTTTTGCAGTTGCTTTTACTTCCATTTTTATATCCTCCTATCTCTTAGCTTTCTTATCGTCACCAGCGTGACCACCGAATTTACGTGTTGGCACGAATTCACCTAATTTGTGTCCTACCATATCTTCAGTTACGTATACTGGTAAGTGTTCTTTACCATTGTATACTGCGAATGTGTGTTCAACGAATTGAGGGAAAATTGTAGAACGACGTGACCAAGTTTTAATTACTTCTTTTTTACCAGACGCATTTAGTTTTTCAACTTTGTTCATTAAGTGTTGATCAACAAAAGGTCCTTTTTTCAAACTACGACTCATTTTTCATTTTCTCCCTTCGTCTTATTTACCATTTCTACGACGTACAATTAATTTCGTAGAAGCTTTTTTGTTTTTACGAGTTTTAACACCCATAGCTTTTTTACCCCATGGAGTCATTGGAGACTTACGACCGATTGGTGTACGTCCTTCCCCACCACCGTGAGGGTGATCATTAGGGTTCATAACTGAACCACGAACTGTAGGTCTGATACCTAACCAACGGCTTCTACCAGCTTTACCTACGTTAACTAATGAGTGGTCTTCGTTACCTACAACACCTACTGTAGCACGGCAGTTTCCTAAGATTTTTCTTACTTCACCACTTGCTAAGCGTACTGTAACGTATTTTTCTTCAATACCTAAGATTTGAGCACTTGCACCAGCTGAACGAGCTAATTGTCCACCTTTACCAGGTTTTAACTCTAAGTTGTGGATGAAAGTACCTTCAGGCATATGTCTCATTTCAAGAGCGTTTCCTACTTTAATATCAGCAGTTTCTCCTGACATAACTGTAGCACCAACTTTTAATCCTTTTGGAGCTAAGATATAACGTTTTTCACCATCTACATAGTTTAATAATGCGATGTTTGCAGTTCTGTTTGGATCGTATTCGATTGTAGCAACTTTTGCTGGAATACCATCTTTGTTTCTTTTGAAGTCAATAATACGGTATTGACGTTTGTGTCCACCACCTTGGTGACGAGTAGTAATGCGTCCGTTGTTATTACGTCCACCTTTTCCAGAAAGAGGAGCTAATAAGCTACGTTCTGGAGTAGATGTTGTGATTTCATCGAATGATAACACAGACATATTACGACGACCATTTGTTGTTGGCTTAAATTTTCTGATTGCCATAATAATGTTTCTCCTTCTTACGCGTTTCTAGCGGGAAATAGCGTGAATCTCCCCGGATATCTTTTTCTTATTCTCCGAATAAGTTGATATCTTGTCCTTCAGCGATCTTAACGATTGCTTTACGAACAACTTTAGTAGTTCCTGTGTATTTACCAACACGTTTTGCTTTTGGTTTAGTGTTTAAGATGTTTACACTTACTACTTTTACACCAAAGATGCTTTCGATTGCTTGTCTTACTTCAGTTTTGTTAGTTCCTTTAGCAACTTCGAAAGTAACTTTGTTTTCTGTTTCCATCAATTTCATTGATTTTTCAGTGATGATTGGGCGAATGATAATATCTCTATAGTTATTCATATTATCCTAATACCTCCTCAACTGCTTTTACAGCTGCTTCAGTAAATACTACTGTGTTTGCATTTACTAAATCGTAAACGTTAATTTTATCAGCTGTTAACATCATCATTGTTTCGATGTTTCTTACTGATAAATATGCATTTGTGTAATCTTCGTCGTTTGCAACTACGAATAATGTTTTCTTAGTAGCTTTGATGTTTTCGATAGCAGCAACCATATCTTTAGTTTTTGGAGCAGCCATTGTCATTGCATCAACAACGATCATACTGTTTGCTAATACTTTTTCACTTAATACTGATTTTAAAGCTAAACGACGAACTTTTCTGTTTAATTTTGTAGCATAGCTTCTAGGAGTAGGTCCGAATACGATTCCTCCACCTCTGTATTGAGGAGCTCTAATAGAACCTTGACGAGCGTTACCAGTACCTTTTTGACGGTAAGGTTTACGTCCCCCTCCTCTAACTTCGCGACGGTTTTTAACATCGTGAGTTCCTTGTCTCATTGAAGCACGTTGCATAACAACTGCATCAAAGATTACTTGTTGATTTGGTTCGATTCCGAACACTTCAGGATTAAGAGTGATGTCTCTAACTACTTCACCAGCTAGATTAATAACTTGCATATTAGGCATTTCTTAGTCCTCCTTTACGCTGTAGTCCACTAATACTTTAGCGTCTTTGTTTCCTTTACTGCATTTAGCAGATTGGATCATAACTAATCCTTTTTTAGGACCAGGTACGTTTCCTTTAACTAACACGTAGTTCTTTTCAGCATCAACTTTGATTACTTCTAAGTTTTGGTTAGTTGTTCTATCAACACCGTAGTGTCCAGGCATTGTGAATCCTGGGTCGATTTTGTTAGTTCCTAACCCTGTAGTTGCTGCAGAACCCATTCCTCTGTGGTGTCCTGAACCGTGAGTTTTAGGTCCGATTGTTTGGTTGTGACGTTTAACAGCTCCAGTAAATCCATGACCTTTGCTTGTTCCAATAACGTCTACCATTTCACCAGCAGCGAAGATGTCAGCTTTAATTTCTGCTCCTAATTCATAGTTCATCATTTCTTCTGAACGGAATTCGCGAATGTATTTCTTTGGAGCTGCATTCACTTTTTTAGCGTGTCCGATAGCAGCTTTTGTAGCTCTGCTTTCTTTAACGTCTTCAATTCCTAATTGGATAGCAACGTATCCATCGTTTTCGATTGTTTTCTTTTGTAAAACAACATTTGGTTGAACTTCAATGACTGTTACTGGAATTAATAATCCTTCTTCAGTAAAGACTTGAGTCATACCAACTTTGCGTCCTAATAAACCTTTCATTGATTATACCTCCAATTACAGTTTGATTTCGATGTCAACACCGCTTGGTAATTCTAAACGACTTAATGCGTCGATAGTTTCAGCAGTTGGTCCAACGATTTCAATTAATCTCTTGTGAGTTCTTAATTCGAATTGTTCACGAGAGTCTTTATATTTGTGTACCGCACGTAAGATTGTTACGACTTGTTTTTCAGTTGGAAGTGGTACAGGTCCAACGATTTTTTTAGCACCGTGTGCTTGGGCAGCAGTTACGATTTTTTCTGCACTTGAATCTAAGATTCTGTGTTCGTAAGCTTTTAAGCGAATTCTAACGCTGTTTTTTGCCATACTCTTTCTTTCTCCTTCTCTTTGTTCTTGCCAAAGTTAACCGCTCAATACAAATTACCCGGCCGTACATCGTGACAACGTGTCTCGGTGTGCCGGCAACCTCGCATGTCACCGCGGAATCCTTCATAGTATAGCATTATAAATGACTATATGCAAGTGTTTTTTTTAATTTTTTTTATGTTTTTTTTAATTTATTTTGCATAAACTTTATGAATGCGTTTTCATAACAAAAATGCCCTATTTAAAGGGTTTTTTTGCATGTTGAATCATATAATTTCAGTTATTTTTCATATAACAAAATGTTATATATCCTATGTAAATTGTTATATATTTTATTTCGTTTAGTTAAATTACATATTAAACAAAAAAACAAGGCTTTTTTAGCCTTGTTTCTCAATATTTTCTTTTTTTTATACTAAATTCTTGTTAAAAACGGTCATTACAGTCACATTTTTCATCTATTTTTCTTCTTTTACTACAAGATTCAGCAAAAGGACACCCAATACATTTCACACCCTTCTTCTTTTCTCTTATAATATATAGAATAGATAACCCTAATATACCTATTATTATAACTATAACAATGAAATCGATCATCGAATACTCCTTTTTTATTTAGTATTTAATCTTTGTTCTGCTTTTTTAATTAATCCAAGAATAGTTGCAACAATAACAATTACAACAATTAAACCATAAACAAATCCTTGACCTAATTGTCCAGTTGTAATAAATGTACCTACTTGATAAACCACAAATGCGATTACATATCCAGTAGCAAATTGTAATCCTACTCCACCCCAGAACCATTTGCGATCATTGATTTCTGAATTCATTGCACCTAGAGCAGCAAAACATGGAGGTGTAAATAAGTTAAACATTAAATAAGCTAATGCCGCTACCTTTGTTAATCCCATAGCCATGGCCACTTCATTAGCTCCTCCAGTTAACACCAATTCATCTACATTAATAAAATTAGTTAATGAATAACATACCGCTAATGTTCCAACTACATTTTCTTTCGCAATAAATCCTGTAATTGCTGCAGCAGCCAATTGCCATGCCCCAAAACCAAGAGGAATTAACAAGAACGCAAATGGATTTGCAATTGTCGCAAGAATTGATGTTGCTTCCATACCTTCTTCAATTAACTCAAATTGCCAATTGAATGATTGCATAATTTGTACAATTGTATTACAAACTAAAATAATAGTACCCGCTTTAACAATATAAGACCAACCTCTTGCCATCATTGATGAAAGTGCTCTTTTTAAGCTTGGTATCTTATATTCAGGTAATTCTATAATAAAGAAAGATTTTCTAATTTTATGTCCGACTACCTTATTTACTAATAAAGCACCTACAAACACTAATAAAATACCAACAAAATACATTAATGTTCCAACCCAAGATGCATCAGAGAAGAATACTCCAGCAAATAATGCAATTACAGGTAATTTTGCTCCACAAGGCATAAAAGGAGATAACATAGCAGTTGCTCTACGTTCTCGTTCATTACGAATCGTACGACATGCCATAATCCCTGGAATTGAACAACCAGTACCAATTACCATAGGAATCACTGATTTTCCAGATAAACCAACACGTTTAAAAATTGGATCCATTACTACACTAACACGTGCCATATATCCACAATCTTCTAATAAAGCAATTAAGAAATACATTACCATTACAAGTGGTAAGAAACCAACAACTGCCCCTACACCACCAATAAT